>Ga0209489_101217_pt1 | contig 52545 bp, 23 predicted proteins | sample SiratrowhiteBW_FD_187527 | JGI IMG/M metagenome (GOLD analysis project Ga0209489, IMG submission 187527) | Root nodule microbial communities of legume samples collected from California, USA - Siratro white BW (SPAdes) (version 2) | ecosystem: Host-associated > Plants > Roots > Nodule | place...
TTTTTTTATTTTTTAATAAAATATTTTTTATTATATATATATATATATATATATATATATATATATATATATATGACCATATAGAAAATGCTTATCATAATTCGTTTTTCAAAATGATTGACTCATTAATATATTACATAAGTAACAAACTAAATATATTTTTTTTAAAGATTAAAAATTACATTTTTCATTAGATTCACGAGTCACTCAAAACATTCTTAAATTTATAATATAAATCCGTATATGCATTAACCACCTTTTTTAAAAATATATTATATTTATTATGTTGTTGAAGTATATTAAATAAAAAATGAATGATGTTACCAACCTATTTTATCTTCATGACAATAACAGTCGAAAATATTTCTTCCTAAAAATATGAAAAGAACAATGATGATGAAACTAGAAAAATAGTTATAATAATAATAATAATAATAATAATAATAATAATACTTATTAATGTGTATACGATGTCAATCCTTATCATTAAATCAATTTATTATTAGAAAGCGAAATCAAATCTTTTGATTTCAAATACAATAATTGTAACGTATAATAAAACTGTAATAATGAATTATAAAATTATAATATATTAAAAGATACTAAAATATTTTATTTAGGAAAATTGAAGAAATGAAATTATTTCTGCAATGAATATTATTAAAAGGAAAATAAATATTTATTTAAAAATAAAAATCATTAAATACCAACACCCTAAAAATTAAAAAAAAAGTAAAACGTTTTATATTAAAAAGAGTTAATAAAACAATTTTTATTCTTTACAATTAAATATTTATACTAAACAAATGAGGAAGGAAAAGAGGAAGAGAGAGGATATTAAGAATGATTGTTTAGTTTATAAGAAAGAGAACTAAAAATGATAAACCCACTCTTTTATTTTATACCTATTTCTATTCATATCTACCCTTCTTCTTATTTTTTATTAACACAAATTTTAAGAAAATTTCTCTTTATTTATCACCTATTTCTGTTTTGCCAAATAAGTAAACATTTAATTTTATTTCTTGCATATTTCTCTTTACTCAATTTACTTTTTTTATTTTTTTATATTTCCATCTTTTTTTATTTCTTTTCTAATTCAAATATGTCTCTTAATAGAAGTTAATGATTGGTTGGAAGAAGAAGTGGATGTGGTTGGTTGGATTGTGGTGGTGGATTTGGAGGATTGATGTAATTGAATAAAGAGGTGAAGGTATGTAAATTGGTTTAACTTGTAACATTTCTACCCTATCTGTGTTGTCAGACGAGGGCATGTACGGATATTGTGGCTTGTTTCAAGACATATGTTGTATTTTTTTATGATGTTAGTCATTTTCAATTGGGTTTCATCTTTTTTTATTTTCAATCGTTCCAAATTTCTTTTTTTCTTTGGTTTGCCTAACATTTTTTTCTTTTGAGGTGGGAGAACAGCAATAGTTTCTGTTTTCTCCCATTTATTCAAATGCTAAATTAGCATAGGTTTCCTTCCTGTAATAATTTGGACTGCATTAAGGTACATCCATGTCCATGAACTTCATGGTAGTAATTGAATGACAATAAAATTCATTTTTTTTTTGCAACCTATTCTTCACTAGAGTAACATGTGTCTCACCTCAAATAATATTTCACTAGACCAACTACTAACAAAAATTTTGGATAATTCGAGTACGAGTCATTCACATATTAAGTAATGTTATCTCAAATAACATTTATATATTTAAAAAAAATCTGTCAAAAAAAAAACCGTTATATGAAATTTCGGCGAACATTTTCCAACCTCCTCCAACGTCGCGCACTGAAATCTAAGTTGAATCACTCATTTGGACTATTTTTATACACTGATTGAGTTCTTCATTTTCTGCTCAAGTCTACGCTCATTCTCTTAATAAAATAATTTGGCCTTCCAAAAACAACAATATCTCATTGTTTTCACTGCCTGCCCAACCAAATTATTACAAAACACATTTTATTTCATCCGTGTTAATTATTTTTACATTTTTATGTAATATTTTTATTTTAGAAGCCACAGAAAATACTATAAAAAAATTGTTAGGAATATTAAGTCTATTATTATTGCCATAAATTACTTGATAAAATCCAAAAAACAACTTTATATATTAAGAATTTAGCAATACATTTGTAAGATGATGCTCACCAGTCCTTGAGCAGCTCATTGGCAGCGTCCATGAAGCTAACCTTATTTTTGGTTGTAGTTGTAGGATCTGTTGCTGCATTGGAGGTTTCTGGTAGCTTCTCTTCTCTAACACTGAGATTCATAGGTTGCTCAACTTTTTGGGTGCCAAGACTAGGAATCATGTCAAATAGCATCGCCTGCAGGGGGTCAGCACAAAAGTCTAATTTCTCTATCACCTCATTCTTTTGGTCGTTGTTGTGCCTATCAATCATTTCTATTTCAGGAATCAACATTCTTTCATGTTCATTGTCCTTCAAGTCCTCTAGCTTGTCTACCTTATTTTGTTCAGAACTTTCCGCTGTCCCAGAAACTTGGGCATTTTCCCGTTCCTCATTCTCCTGGAGTTCTGAGTGTTTCTTGTAAAAATTAAGACTTCCTGCTCTGGTGTCAATCTCCTGCTCAATTGGTCTCTTTTCACGATAATCACTTTCATCCGATGATTCATATTCAGATATTTTAGCAGGCTTTTTCACATTTCGTGGTCGTGCTCTTCGAGTTTGTTTGGCAGCTGGTTTTACAATTTTTATACCACTGCCCGCAGGTCTTCCTCTTTTCCTTTTGATACCCTTCTCTTGGGATAACAAGGCCGTACTGTCTTCGCATGCAACTTTTTCACTTCTTTGCCGATTTCCCTTGTCAGAGAAAGATGTATTTTGGTCTTTTGTATTATCTCCACTCAGATGAGCCTTTAACGCCAAGTCCTGTTCACTGAAACAGAGGAAAAGCCATCAAATGCGAAGGAAAATATTGATACAATATAAATACTAAGGACCATTTCCTACATTTAACCACAGCTAATACCACCTATTTAAACCTAATTATTTTATTATTGCTTCAGTAAGTTAATGCTAATTCTAGAATCTACTGGCTGACAGTAATACTTTCTAGTAATATGCAAAGAAATTTATTTCACTTCCTATTATATACAATCTATAACAAAGAAATCTAACCACTCCTAATCATTCCTGCCCCGCAAGACCATCAACAAGACATTATCAAAACAAAGTGAAAATTTGATATGCTGTACACTAGTGCGGGACATATATTATATCAATATTAAAGCAATTGGATTCACAAAAGGTTCGAAATTGACGTCCCCCCAAGTCATAGATCTAAAATGCTGCTTATGCATAAACTTACCAATCTTCAGCAGTTGACTCTTCTATTCCCCAGGGCCTCAAACTGTAAGAGTCTTCTGGTAATCTTTCGCTACTGTGTGAACAATCTTCCAACCATTGGGATGTAACTATATGCAACCTCTTGCTTTGGAGAATTTTTCTTTCTACTGAATTGAAACTGCATAGTCAAAGTCAAGTTAGAAAATCTGACAAATATCTGAGGATATTATCATTTTTATATCTTAAATATTTTGAAGAGTTTCCTAGATGATTTGTGCTTCTTTTATATTTGATACGGTTTCTTGTTTAATAGTGATCTTTATAATTATATAGGCCTATTGTTTCATGTAAATAGGACTATTATCTTCTTATATTTATTTATTGCATTATATCTATATAAAACGGATTTGTTGTGTAGGAAGACATATGGCTTTCGGCATCTCTCTATCAAAAAGTCTTATCAACACCATTTCACACAGAACGTCAAATTTTTTGCCCTTTTCCTCCTCATGTTTTGGTTTTACCTGTTTTAATCACAATCTCACTCTATTCTCTGGGTAGGACAACCTCACTGCAAGACCTTCTTCTAACCGAGAAATCCCTACTCCTTTTCCTACCTCTAGTCCTTCCTGCCTTCTTTGTTTTTTAGTGCTGACGATAACACCACATTCAGGCTACCCTTGTTTTGAAGGATGTTCTCCACTCTTTAAGAATCACCACCTTCACTCGTTCTATGCTTTGGTTCTTTTAAATTTGGATTTGAACCTAACTCGAGGCCAAAATCTAGTTCAAGAGATTAGGGTTGTCATTATATAATATATTGCAAACATATCATCAGCCGGTATGAGATCTAAAACACACTCCTTAAGCCAATCCCAACCTTAAAGCTTGCACGACTAAACAAACATGAGTGAGTGGTCTAATAACAACCTGACTAGATATGGTCTATACACTTAACAACAATTGCTAGAATAAACTACGATGTCGTTTTAAAATTTAGGTTTGGATCTAACTCAACCCCAAAAGCTCGCTTAAGAGGTGAAGGTTGTCTTATCCATGACATATATATCACTCATCAATGTGGGATTTCCAAGAAATTCCCACATTTTACTAGTGAAGAAGGTACTCAAACCTCATCCTGTTTATGAATTTCTTATGATCAAGATTTTTACAGCACCACACTTCTGTTTTAAGAGAGAGCTCTTTGTTTACATTCCTAAACTCACAGGTGATGTGATCTTCGACAAGCTGTTATCAACTAATGAGAAATAAATAGGAAAAACATGGAAAAAAATGAAAAAAGACCTGACCGAAAACTGAAACAAACTATCCTGTCATTAACAAATTGTACTGCATAAGTAGTTGATGACGCACACTTAACATGGTAACAATAGACAGAACACTTACCTACTCAGTATTTGTTCAAAGTCAGTCCGACATCCTGGCACAAGAAAGGGCACTAAATGGGTTGCACAGGTAAGATTAGAGGTAACTTTTCCACCACCCATGAGAACTTCAAGCTTGAGTCTCCTCAAAGCAAGTTGTAATATAAAATGCCAATCTCCTTTCCTATATGAAGATATTTACCAATGAAGCTAAGGAACAAACTACGTGAAAATAATGATCATAACCAAAATCCTGTAATCTCATTTTAACTGCTGAAAGTAAAAGATATATTTGATTTAACATAATATCTTACAATGAAGGTATTGCAGTGTGGAAATAAATTGAACATCCACAAAAGAAAGACCACTTATCCTTTGGGCAGTATTTTTTCCTGTAATGATCGACAGTGCTGACATCTTCAGACTTATGAATATTGCTTAGGAGCTGCAAAAGTTTATATAAATAAGGTTAATCTAATATACCAAGGTATAATCTAACTTGACTTTGCTAAATATTAAGGAAAAAGAAAAAACATGACACACATCAATAAAGTAGTTATTAGTTATGTCAAAAGATGATTTTTCCTCTCTTTCTCTTATTATTGATAGAAGAGCACGTGCTCTTAAATAGAATACAAGGTAATCTAGAAAAGGAAACTCCTAAATAAATGCTCATCATTGTAACCCTTATCAATTCCTATAATTAAGTGTCAATGATTCCTATTCATAAATACAGAAAGATACAGCTAATCAAATCTCCTAATTATGGGATTTTGATTCTAACTATAAAAGGAAATAACATATACAGTGGGATTCTGACAAGTTACAATGTACACAACCCATCATATGGCAAAGGTCCACAGTACACAAGCAGAAGAAGTTATCACTTGGCCCTATGAAAGCGAATGCAACAATCTAAGAGAAAAATACATTAACTAAAACTTGACTTAATTGAAAATCATACCCCAATTTTCACATTAACATGGTGGTTTTGTTTCCTTCACATTTCAACATGTGAATTTTTACTAGAGTCCAAAATTTGACATCATAGAAACTGGCTAGTAGCAAATGCTATCACCTGCTTGAAGTCTCCAAGATCAAGGTCCAAGTAGAAAGGGTCTGAGAACTCATCAATTTCTTCTCGTAACTTCTTCTTTGTCAGTTCAGAAAGGAAAAGGAAGTACCTTTCAACGGAAACATTGAAAGCAATATAGTGAGAAAATCTTTTACAGGATGTAAATAAGTTTATATTCAGTCATATAACTCACTTAGGCTGTAAGCAGACAAGCTTCTTTTGTTCATAACAATCCAGTACCCAAGAATAATGAATGATATCACCATGACGCTTTGCTGCTTCAAATTTAAAGCCTATAGTACAGAAAACTGTCTTTTATTAGATCTTCAGCCAACAAATTTGGTCTTTTCATGCACATGCATTTACACATATACATAAGCAAAGAGATAGACAGAGAACCCTTGCTGTCTGCAGCAACACAATGTGTGATTGAGTTGTTCAAATTCATTGAAAAAGTTCCCCCGTTCTCAGCAATTATTTTGTGCAAGGACTCAAGAGAATGCGATGAAGGCACATTAGCGAAGTCTGCACATGTCAAGGTAAACTATATTGCACCATCAAACTTCAGGAAAGTTATGAGGAATGAGGGGTACAGCAAGCAACATAAAATATCTTTGTAATGGAAATAATTTGTTCCCTATTTTATGGCAACAAAAGGCCATTTTATTTAGAGGAGAGGAACATAAGTATAATGGAACCCAAAGGGACTGCCAAAAAAAGGAGCAAAAGAGGGAATTTGGAAAATGTAGCAAATGTGGATGCAGGTCATGTATTTGTATATAATAAAATAGGATAATTGTACAATGTCATACAGGATGATACAATGGACCAGAAAAACTTAATACACACTAATACACCACCTTTAACACGAGGAAATAACTATAAAGGCAGAATTTAAAACAAAACATATACAGAAAAATAGCAGTCAACTAGTGGACAGCTGATTAGTAGCTAGCAAAATTCAGCAGGATACAGAACATCATATTTGAAAATATTAAGGAGCCCCCCTGAATGCTGGAAATATCAGTTTGAATTAAATGAGAAGGAACAATCGACATGTTTTTCTTTTCTCCCCTAGCAGAGGATTTCGTTCTTTTTGGTTTACTGTCCTGTTTTCTGCCATATTCTGTATCCCTCTGTGTGGTACCATTGCTAGAATGTACTAGTTCTATAAATGCTGTAGAGGGAGAAAAAGAAAGCAGTCAATCTTAACAGCAACATCAATCTATCATCAATGAAATTACCACACTCGCATGTTGCAAATCCCTTACATTGAACATCAAGACATTCATTCCAAGCTTTGTCATATCTCACCCTGTCAATCCTAGGAAATCTCAGGCTGTAAGGTGCAGCAAATACCTGTAAATAAAATCATTCAGATTAAAACTGTGCAATTCACAGGACAATAAAGGCTATGTAGATTGTAATCCTTCCACTTTCAGATAGACACTGCATTTGCAAGGACATACCTCAGATTCTATAGTTCGGATATCACTGGTAATAGAGAGAATAATTGATCTGCATTAAAAGAAGGGTAAATATTATCAACGTTGAAAATAATACAAGTGACATATTGTAAACAAGTTCATAATTAAGGTGGAGATACTTACTTCTCAGGGCTATCAACCCACACATCAGGTCTTTCTTTTGAATGATTAGTTACTTGATAAAAAATTGGTGGCCTCTTCTTTGGATGTTCATACTTTCTGACAAAGAGGCAGAGAAGTTGACGATATTTGATACATCATAGTATACCATTTAATTTTTTAGCTTCATCATCAGAAAATGCAAATAATTTCAAAACACAAGGAAAAACAATATGAATTGTTACCTCATTAAAGAAATTACCTGAAGTACGGTGTTAGTTTGGTCACTACAACATCAAGCTCCTCATCAGAGAGTCCAGTGCCAACTCTGCAAAAGGATATAAACCTGCAATACATAGCAGGCATATAAGTTAAAACAAGCTAATAAGAATCCCAACTCAACTTTTACCAAAAGGAGTACCATTGTTTGCTAACAGCACAAAAACAAAACGAAACATAAAATTTGTGAAGGTTCACCAAATTCAATGCAGTTACTTATATTCCACATGTTTTCAATACCAAACTAATTCAGTGAAGCCCAAGTATATTATTTACCACATGCCAGCAATATTGAAAAGATTTTCACTTTTAGAGCAGAAATTAATTAAAAGTTGAACTATTTGTAGACAGAATCAAACCAGATGGGACAAACTAATTTAGTTAAAACTATTTGTCCCATTTTTGTAGAGCATGCACATACCAAACTAATTTAGTTGAAACTACTTGTCTCAGATGCATCTGGTGAAAAAATAAGTCCTGGCAAGTGACAGAGCCAATGCATCTAGAACAAAGTCGAGGAGAATGCATTTGGGACAAAGACAAATTAGTGCATCTGGGACAAAGAAAAGGCAGTTCCTCTGGGACAAAGACAAAGTCAGTGCATCTAAGATGAAGACAAGGCTAATGCATATAGAACAAAGATGGAACCAATGTATCTGACAGACAAGATTAGTACATTTGGAACAAAAATAGGGCCCGTAAATTTGGGACTAACACGAAGACAGTGCATCCAGGAAAGACGAGGTCAGTGCATCTGGGACAAACATGGAGCCACTGCATCTCAGGGAAAGACGTGCATCTAGAACAAAGATGAAACCAGTACATCTGGCCTATAGACAAAGTCATTCAATCAACAACATAGACAGGGCAGTGCATTGAAATGTGGTGCGCATAGGATGACAACTACCGATCATTGTGGGTACAAATGGAAAAGTGACAATCATCATGTTGGAGACACAGTAGAAGAGGTGCAAAATTGGACACAGGATGGAACAACTGCTACCATCTTGAAATAGAGAAATATAGACGTAAAGTGATACTGAAAACTATGTGTATGAACTTATAGGCTATTTTATATAAGTTGATTACAATAAATAATACAAATTAACTTTTGGTGCTAAGTTAAGCTTGAATACAAGTTCTCTATCAGGGTTTTCTTCTATCCCATTTGACATAGTGAGCATGGGGTGAACCACTATGTCTTTTTTCCTAGTCCATCAAGCCTCTCTTTGCCAATTTGACCATACAATCAACAGAGGTTCCATACGCCAGACATCTTCCAACTACACTTCCACCTATCTCACCTATACTTAAACATCCCATTGTCTTGTGCAAAGGTATTTAGTCCTCTTGTAATCATATCTTCTATATGCTTGTACTTTTAATTATGATTGTTTATCTTCTTCCTATTTTTGCTTGCCTCTTCTTTGGATTTTGTCATAACTAGCATTGATAAGGTATATATCACTTGAAACAATCTCTCAACAATTTCAAACCAAGAACCTTGATACGCACTGATACTTCTCAAGTATTTAGATAGCTCAATACAAGGATGGTATTTTAATATCCCAATAAAAGGAAATACGCCCTTCACATTCTTCGAGTGACTTGTCTGTTGAATGTCGAACCTTTCGACAATCCCATGGATCCCAATGTCAAAGATCAACCTAATAAGGAGGGCCATTTTCTAATCTAAGGAGATATAAAAGATTTGTTTAAAAACAAAACTGTCATAGACACATGGCTAGACATGTCCATTGCAGTCAATGCGGTTAGCTAGTTATTGAATTTTTTGTTCTAGGACCATTGGCATGCAATGATACAAATGCTCAAATACATTAAAATGGTCCCTAGCGAATGACTCATTTATGAAGATAGACATCATGCTTAAATAATTGGCTACTCAAATGCTCATTGAGCTAGTTCTCCCGTGGGCAAGTGATCAACATCTAGGTATTTTGTACTTGACAGAGAAAACTTGATATAAGGGAAGAGTAAGAAACATAACGTTGTCCCAAGATCTATTGTGGAAGTTGAATACAAAATCACAACATTGGCAACTTGTGAACTCATTCAGTTTGATATTAAGTTCATGCATTTCTACCAGGTTTTGAGAGCAGAAGTTGGAGCAATAGAGAAGGAAGGATTAGCATAAGAGTGTTGGCATATGGGGAGGTTGAAAAAGTGAAGTAGGAAATAATGATGGTGGTTGTTGGAGGTGGAGCAATGGTGGGTCTGTGTTGCCACAATGATGGCTGTCATCATTTTGAGGTTATGTGTTATTTAGTTGGATGGGGGCAAAAAAGAGGAGGAAGAGACTAAGAGTTGCAACATGGGACTAAAATTTGTCACCTACAAATGAAAAGGGACAAAAGCCATAATCTCACATATTTATAGGAGACAAAATCATAAAAAGTCCCAGACACATATATACCGCTTAGGTTGTGCATTTGGAGATGGACGTTCTGCAAGGCCAACCAAGAATTGAGCAACCTGAAAAGAAAATAAGCATGCTGCTATAAGCTAATTTGAAGAACAATTAAATAAATTGTTAAAACATAGAGCCAATGCAGTGGAAAAATAACCAAACCTGTCCTCCACGTCTTCCAGAACCATAGTAGCCACCTACAAATAGTAAAAGCAACAAAGTAAAAACAACCATGTTATACGCTACACCAGAATGCATAAAGTTAAGAACACATCATATACCTATGATAAGTACATCCAAATCAGAGCCAGCTTGAATGTATTCGGGCTTCAATTTTAGCCACTTTCCACTACGATCACTAGGTTCCCATTTGGAGCTGCGGTCTTTTAAAACAATTCCCTCGTCTCTAAAGAAAGAAAGAAAAAAAAGGTGTTAGTGTGCATGATACACTAAGACCTATTGGTAGGGTAATGTAAAGAGGAACAAGAGTAGAGGATCACGGACATTGAAACCATGTAATTCTACAAAATACCGCCATGTTATAGATTACTGCTTCAAATATCGCCATATAGCTTGGTCGGAAAAATTGAAAGTAATAAATCAAGGTTTTCACTAACCTATTTTCAATGGTTTCCTTGAAAAACTTTTCAACTTCATCAACATTATGAGCAATAAATGACCAACAAGGTTCACCTGTATAGCAGCACAAATACCACAGATATTTAACAGCCATTTCTCATAGAGAATGCAACTGCACAATGTTTACTACTAGGTATGATCATCTAGATTAGTGTCCCCAAACTCAAGCATTATCTTTCTCTATCTTTGCCTTTCCTCAAGTTACAATACGAAATAATACCACAGTTGCCTATTCATGTCTAAGAACATAAATTTCATTAATATGGTGCAAATGAAAAATCAACTAAAACCATCTCAGCAATCTGCAATCATGAAAATTGGATTGAAGTGAAAAAGATGTTGGGAAATTCCTTAAAGCACACAAGACATGACAAATTGTTCGTGAGAAAATCTTACCTAAAGTGAGATGACTGTTGATACCAGTATTAGGTACCAAAATTTCCAATCGTCCCTTCATCGGCCTAACAACTTTGCATAAAATGTCATGTCGTTCCTTCAAAGTTTGGTGAATCACACTGGTATCTCCAAAATAAAGGATATCAAACGCAACATCTAGCCACCCCAAGTTAAGGCATATCATATATAATTTTTTATCGCATTATAAAATATTCTTCGCCTATAGATATGCATTCTTCCATTGAAACCCAAACCATATCAAATTTCCCAACAGGAATTACTGGTTGAAAGGTTCAGATACAAGGATACAGCATAACTGCATCAAAAGAAAAGACCATAAAAAGGTTAAAATTGAACTTGATAGTTTCTCGCTAAAAAAGTTGAGAATAGATAACCTGTCTGTCACTATCAAGTCCATCTCTAGCTGCCTTGGCTGCCAATAACAGAAAAACATTAAATGATGTGTTAGAGAAAATTAAAGATGTATGCTTTGTTTGGATAAAGAGAGAAGTAGAAAAGAAAGAACTAGGGTAGAAAAAAGTAGGAGCATAGAAAAAATGAGTAGAAAATGCATAGATTTCTAAGGTGTTTAGATTAAAAGAATAAGAGAAAGAGAAGTTGGGTTTTCTCTCCATTGATTAGGTTGGATAATAGAGTGGAGAACGAAAATAAGTTTTCCTTATAAAGACATAAGTACCCTAGATATATAAAGATTTTAAGAGATTGGGAAAAATTAAAGGCTATAATTTTTAGGTGGCCCCACAATATTTATGCCTCTTTTCTTCATTTTCTTCCCATCAAGGAAGAGATTTTTTTTTTTTTTCGAGATGGGTCCCAAATTTTATTTTCTATCATCTCTAAAGTCTCCTTAACCAAACAGCATAAAATCACTTATTCTCTCTCGCTTCTCAATTTCTTTTGAAACAAATGTTTGTGGTGATCAGGCCATATTAAAGTACATGCCTATTTCCTGATTTGAGCCAAACTCTGCAAAGCGATTCGAGGATGTGTCCCACACCAACATTTCACCATCAAGGATACACCTAAGAAAGTTCGCAAGGACCCAAAAAAATATACATGAGCTATGTCAGAAACATACATACACAACTGTCGTTAAATAAACATATATAGCTGCATGCACACTTCCCATCAAGATGAGTCAACAAATGGGATAGGAATTATTTGAAATAAACAAAATTGTAATAAAGAACACTATAAATGTTCACCTATCTACAAGAACATTTTGTATTATGATTTCTGACATTGCATGTGCATATTCAGAATGATCAATAAAGTTCCTGCAAAGATGAAAAAGTGAATAACAACTGCATTGTATCAGAACTTGTCTTAGTAAATATCTATCTTGAGAAAAAAATCGACAAGAAATAAATTGCATAATATTATAAGATTTCCAGAAATGCCACGGCAAATGGAAAACCCAAGAAAAACAAAGAGAAACCCATTCTGTGTTACATCAGGCTGCTTCTTCAACATATAACTATTGAATAAATAAAACATTTCATCAAGTATTCATATGGTTCCAACGTCAGAAATAGCATACATACAGGGAAGGTTGGGTGAAAACAAGAATTCCCTGAGGTGAAAGGGTGACAGTCCACAGGCTGAAGTAAAAAATAATAAAAATATAAAATACATTCGATGCAAAGCACATTTATGCACCTGCCTTGAGAAAAAATGTATCTCAGTTCCATTTTTATGAATTTGAATTCGGTCGCCATCAAATTTGCACTCAACAACCACTTCCTTCCCATGAAGCTAATAAAAGCAGAGTACAAAAATGAAGAGTAATAAGTACCAAACTAATAAATTCACTATGCATGAAATTGATAGGAACTCAAGTATTATGTAGTGCCTTAAGCCCCAGTTTTATTCCTATAGAATGCCCGATGAAGTGTTTAAGTACTTGGTCTGGCCCTCTAAACAAATTATACTTTTAAGGGTGGGTTCCCATAGTGTTGGTGTCTCAAAGAGGACTACCTACGAGGGTTTTGATCAATGGATGATAGCTCTCTATTAATCAAAATATAACAGTAACAAGCACAAAATACGAATAGAAATGCTGAAAAGTAAGAACTGTGCTCCCTCGAGTCAGAGCATCCCAATTCCATTAACAAAATCTCCAAAGTATCCCCACATGAATATCCCCTCCCCTCTTATAACAGACTCCTGCATACACATTCTCTTTCCTCTAACTAAATCAATTTCCCCCACAACTAGTGTTCTGCACATTAGGGCCTACAAGAACCTTGAAAGGCTTTTCCATAATGGGCTGGTCCTCATCAATGGAGGATTCTGACTAATGAGAAAGTTGAGTGAAGTTTCACATATGAATTGTTGAACAATGTGAGCCACTGAGCCATTGACTCTAAGGGGTGGTGCTGTGATAGGAATTTGAGTGTTATGGTGTGCTTAAGTCTCACATCAAGTAGTATGGAATGATTAGTGTTTTTAAGTGTTTAGTTCTCCCCCTAACAACTAGCTTTTAAGGGTGAGTTTCCCAAGTCCTTAGTAGTTTATCAGATCCCAAACATTGCAATATGTTCTCCATGTCCATGTCATGTAGCCATGGAAAGGGACAAGAATGACAAGTGATTTGGTCAGGGCATAAGTGACAGATTAAAAGGGTTAGCAAAACAAACCTTCTTCCATGCTTCAGTTGCATTAGCAACTCTCTTAGCTAATTGGGGGCGCACAGCTTTTCCAACTTCAATATCCTACAGAAGAAAAGAAGATTTAAGAATGACTATACAAAGCATATTAACAAGCAATATGCAGATAGGAATTTTCATGTATATTTTATTCTTTATTTTAAGATGAAATACTTCAGACCTTCAATAATTAGGAATGACTCAACAAATTCTCTCGGCATCATGGATTCATATTGAAAACGTTACAAAACCAAATCCCATATTTTAGGGGCTCACATCTATTTACAACAAATACATACACTGTTTCCTATTCTGAGTATAAAATACGAACTAATTCACATATCAAACCACACCCTCAAGCTAAAGCTTGTTTATGTCATGCAACAAGCTTGTTTCATATGCATGTTACTCTTGGGCCTTGAAGAGCCATGGTGAAAATATATGCTAGTTTGAAATTTACATGATGAATTTGCATTGCTGCAAAAAACATTCAATAACCAAAATGCCAGAGATCAGGTCTAGCAAGGCACGTTTAGAGCCCAGGTTCAAAGAATAATGAAGAGACTAATTATATCATTGAAGACTATGCAGATTTCAAACTATTTTTCTAAATCACAACTAACCTGCCGCTTATGCCGTTGATTCCGATCCCTTAGCTTTTCACATACTAATTTTAAGTCACAAGTAACATTAAACAAGTCTTCTGCATCAGGATGGAACTCGTGAAAAATGCTTTTCTCACTAATTCCAAGCTTTAGATCTGCAACAAAATTTAGTTACAGGCTCAAAGCTAATTTTAAGATATTAAATCCATTTATTTTCTAATATAAATGAAAAACACCTTTCAGGATTATCATGATAATCCACTTCATTTCCTGTGCATTTGTCTTTTGGATAAGGGTAGAAAGAACCAAAATTTTCTCAGCCCTGTAACAACGATCACACCATTAAGAATCATGCTAATAAAAGAAGAGGATAGAGAATGGTGAAGCCAATCGCTAAGAACATTAGAATATTCTAACATCACCAGTTCTATGTAAAAAACGTAAAACCTAATAGCAACATATTAGACAAGTATGTGGGAAGATAAAGAGGTCGATGACAAATTGCAGTTATGACAAGGACAAGACGAACAATAGTATTCTTGACCATAAGAGAATAAGCATCCCCATAATCAATACCATATATCTAAGCATAGCCTTTTGCAAGTAATCAAGCCTTAAATTGGTCAACCTCACCATTAAGATCAAATTCAATACCATATACCCATTTTGCAATCAACCACCTTCCACCTAAGAGGAAGAGGAACCAACTCTCATTTACCACTATGTTCAAGAGTCTGCATTTTAACAATCTGGATAGTCGCTATTTAGGGTGATCAGCTGCTTCAACATAATTAGGAATAGTAATACTGGATAAAGAAATAAAAAAATAAAAAAATAAAAAAACATAAAGGAGATAAAAGATGATAGTAACTGAAAAAATTATACATACGACAAGATGGATTGTGAGTAGATCAAATATCTTTCCTAAGAACAATGGGTCAACCAAAGATTTCATAATGAGGAGACGATGAAAAGAATTTGTCGTATGAGAGATTGATGAAGAAAGACATGTATCAAGAGAGCCTTCAAGAGTAGAACTAGCTATCTATGGTTGCTATGTAATGGAAGAAGGTGAAACAACTTCAACTAGACTGTGAGTTGGAGAATGAGGTTGATCAACTTCTTGCGTTGCGGTTTCAATGGAAGAACCATTATGGGACTAAGTGATGGGCTAGGTAAAACTTGTATTATTGAATTAAAGATGAAAAGAAGGGTGCTCGTCAAAAAAGGTAATAGCAGTGGACTTATAGTAACTTTTTACTAAATAAGTACTCGTCACATAAGCACATATAAGTTTTTTGTAATCAAAGATGAAATACAGCTAAAATATTTTCACATGAATTGTAAATCACTTTCATAAGCTATTTTCAAGAGCTTATTGAAAAAAGCTGAATACGGCTCACGGACATATAGTTATTCCTCGAAAACTCTCACAAACACTAGCACAAGCACTTATGTCATAAGATAAGTCCAAATAAACTCCTAATAAGATTTTCCCACTATCAGAACTTACGCAACCTCGCGCAGTACCTAAAAATGCGACAGACAACAATCAAGTGCGAAACTCCAATGTAACAAACAACAAACGCACCTGTTTTCACCGGAAGCCAACCGGTCAAGCAAGTCATTCAACTCCTTTATCGTCAACTCACCCGGAGCGGTCCCTTGCCTGCTGTGCAGCACCTGAGTCAAAACCAACATTTCACTTTCACCGCATTAGAGAACCCTAATACACACAAAACGGTGCCGTGTACCGACCTCGGCGGCGACGAGGGCAAAATTTCCGGCAGTGGCGCCGGTGGCGGCGCCGCCCTTGCGCCAATTGACGAGCCGTAGGGCATCGGGGGAGTCGCGGGAGATGCCGAGGGCGTCGATGAGGGAGGTGGCGAGGACGGACTCCTTGAGGCCGTAGGAGCCGCGCTCGCGGTCGAGGTTGGGGAGAATAAGGCGAACGGCGGGGAAGAAGTTCCGGTCAATGCAGAAGGCGTCGAGGAACTTGCGGAACTTGGAGCGCTTCTTCGCCGTGGACTTGCTCCGCTGCGTCCACGTGAAGAGGCTGCACAAGACGCTGAACTTGGTCTGCTCCGTCGTCATTTGAAATTTGAGGAAGCGAGTGAGAGAGGTTTCGATTAACCGCGCAAACGACGTCGTGTGTGTGAGTGTGTGATTTATATAGTTGTGTTGAGCGTGAAAATTGTTTTTTAATATTCAGCTACAAAATAATAAATGAATATTTGCGTTTTTGTTTGTTGTCCCAGAGAAAAAGAAAAAGGTAAATTCCAATTATCTCGCTTCAATTATATTAAACAACACTTTTAACTTTTTATATTTTGAATGAAACGACACTAATTTATAATTTATGTAATTTCCAAATTTTTAAATGAAGTGAAATTCACATCCCTGATTGTATGTAAAAAAATATTTTTTCAATTTTGGTTTATAAATAAAGAACGGTTTATTTTTAATAAAAATGAAAAATAATATGCAGTTTTAAAATTTAAGTAGTGTTAATGGAAGTAATTTTAATTTTAGATACAGTAATTAATATAATTATTATTTCATAAAATGGGTTAGCAAACTCAATTTAAGATCATTTAGGTCTGGAGCTACACAAGTCAAGTAAAGAATAATACATAAAATTGATAACGGAAATACAACAAGTCAATACAGTAGGCAGAAACAAACTCTTAAGGAATTGTAAAAAAGGACATATTCATTTATTCAATGATTATTTCTTCAATAATTCAATATATACAAAAGAATAATTTGGATGGTGATTTCAAGTATGAAGGGATGTGTTCCTTTGCATTGTACAAGTCATCATTAATCATATGACTAGTTTAAAATCAGAGTTTATGAGATTGTAATGATCTTTATTTGAATCTTGAACTGTTATTGTAAAATAGTGTATTTCTTAATGATAGACAAAATCATAATATCTTGAGATAATCCGTAACATTAATTATTTTTAAACGTATGTAATATTTATTAACTTTATAATTTTTACACTGTTGTAATTATATAGTTTTTTATGGTTTCAAATAAAATTTAATTGAAGTTATTTTTTTATTATTAAAAAGTATTTCAAAAGATAATACAAATATCTTAATTTTATATTTTAACTAATGAATTATTGATGTGAATTTTGTTGTGGACTCAATTAAGAACTCAAATAAAGACGCTCCATTGGAGAGAATAGTACTTAGAGGTACTTAAATGTAAACGAGTAAAAGTGAATTATATTTATAAATGCACTTAAGAATAAAAATAAAATCTCCATTGAAAAGGACAAAAAGACTCTCCAACATGATAGGTTTTCTTTTAAAGATTTTGGTATTTCTATCATAACCTAAATGCTAAAGAACTTTGGTTTCTGTTAAGTTGATGTCAACCCAACTAGCTTTATGAGATTTATTTCTTTTCTTTATGTACCAATATTTTTTTTCTTAATATTCTATCTATTATTTTCTTTAGAAATACATTATACACACTACTCATCTGCCTAGAAAAACAAATCTTAAACTACCCTTTCCATTGTTATCATTAATTGCTAATCTCTTTTAATTATTTTTTTTATTTTTTTTTTGTAAATTGAACTTTTTTAGTTTTTGGAAAAAGAAGATATCAATAATTAAATATAAACTTATGCCACAATTTAAACCTTTTATTGCATATTTCCAAACTATGTCTTATATATTGGAAATTATTACTATGAATTTTAGTCCATGTAAATAAAAAATACAATATTTAGTCCATTAAAAGTAAATTGTCTAATTTTTCAAGTATGATACGTTATTTGTGGTTCAAAGTTGACAAAGTTAGAGTACTTTTAATTTTTAATTTATTTAAAAAGTTGAGGTATAAAGTTGACCATGTCCATAATTGGGTTAAAACCACGGTTTGATTAATTGGACAATAAATTTACCAGATAGATTCCAGAACCAATAAACAATCAGAGCAACCACGTAGATGAAAATTGGCTTAAATCAATCAATCAATGCACTCCACAAAATAGGAAAGATTTTACTCATATTTTGCTATTCTAAGTATAACTGGATTTTACTCGAATTAAATATAGCTTTGCACCTTAGTAGAATCCTACCCATCCCACAATATTTGACACAGAAGAAACCACTCCTGAGGGAAAATTAAGAGTAGATAAAATAAGATTATCCAAAAAGAACAAGTCAGAAACAGAATATATTGCTAAATTTTATAGACTTGAGCTCTATAAATTTAACTAAAGCCAAAACATTTGTTGTAATGTTTTCCATTCACATTATACGAAATATTATATAATCGAAAAACAAGCAAAATGATTTAATTGTTTATTTAAAACTTTAAAAGATTTTTCAATATCAGTGTCTGAAGAATAGAATCAGACAATATTTAACTTGACAAATATATTATCAATATGTTTTCATAAGATTATCATAAGATTAATGTCTAATGAAAACATTTAGACATAATTTTAAGTTGACAAAAGCATTCCCACGATATTTTCGTAAATCTCATTTAGAAAAAATTCTTATTCTATAGTTAAAAAAAGTTTAATGCCATGCATAAAAAGGGATAAAAGAGACCTTGTATCAGATAAACATAACTTTAAAATAATTAACAAAATTAATTACTTAATTAACTAATGAGACTGTATCCATTTGAAATATTTAGCAAATAATACAGTATAAAGATATTTGATATTGCTCCTGCTCCACATGCGCACTTAACAAAGACAAAATAATAAAAATGGCTAAATGACATTTCATTATATTTTGTATAAAAATTCTCATCTACTGGCCACCTCTAAAATTAACCACGATACAAGATGATATCAATGAAATACATAAAAACAAGCTCTTCTGAGGTTTCAGAATATATTCAAGTGTTAATCCTCTCCAATCAGACCCAATTAGAAAGAAACTAGTCTAAATGGAGTACCCTTTGAATATAAACCAATTTAAAGCCTGAAAGTACTGTAGTCTCCTAAACCAGAAGCTCCATAACTTGTGTATGGTTGTGATGACAATGAAGATGGGAGGCGTGATGCAGTGCCCAATTGAGAGTATGAAGACCTCGAACCTGCATCTAGCCTGCCGTAACTGATAGTCACAGGTTCTTTGTGAGTGCTTATAAAATCCTGCAATGCAGAGGAAAGAATTTCTGTGAGCAAAAGCTAAAGTAATCAATTATTCTGATACAAATTATACCCTGATGGTAAGTACCTTAAAAGTATAATCTAGTGACAATCGAGAAAAAATAATATGAAATTTGCACACTTAAGCTTAATTTTGTCCTGTTCTTGAGCATATTTTCTTCCGGAATAGATATTATTTTTGAGAAGTTAGTCCTATTCATCTGCCAAAGTCAAAACAAAACTCCCAACAATTGGCCTATTCAGGTTGAACTGATGAAGTCAGTCAAAAACCCAACTATGAACTTCCGACAAAACAGTGACATTTTAAGATGTCCTTCAAATGTTCCAACTTCTCAACGACAAATAGAATTGAATTTATTCTTTGAATCCTCATATTGAACTATCAAGTAACACCCAAGTGATAAAAGACTTCAGTCAAGAAGATGAACAAGAAGAAGACAGGCAATAGCGAGTGATCCTAACGAATTCTACTAAGTGCAGCATTAATGGCTACAGAATGAGCAACTAGGTTAGATATACAAATAAGACCTCCCCGTGCATAAATACCAACAACCACCACATCTGACCGTGCAGATATGCTTATGTAAATATGATGATCATATAGGAGTAACAGAAACAGCAATATATAACTTCCTTCTTTACGAGAAAAGGCCCTCTGAAGTCTCATACCTGAATTAGCTGTTGTGCTGTTTGAACCTCAGATGAGGTGCCTTTTATTTCTACAACGATTTCATCAGGCACCCTGCTCTCTTGCACAGTCAATACAGCACCACTAGTGCGACGAATGTAATCAATATTAGTCCCTTGAATACCGATGATGTCTTCCGCATAGGATAGTGGTATTTGCATTGTTTGTATTACCTAAAAAGCGGACATTATTGGGTGACTAAAGGGTACCGTGACTATTAACAAACCAACAGAAGAGATAAATAAACAAAATATATAGACTGAAGAATGAGCACACATATTTGCTTTTAGCTTACTGCAGAAGAAGTCAATAGACATTATACACTATGACAAATTTTAAACACCCACATCATAACTAGCCTAGAGCCAGCTCATCTTCCGATACATAGTTACGGACGTATTTTCTTTTGCAACAAGAAGTAAAACTTAACAATACTCATATAAATACACACACGAGTGTGTATACATACATACATACATACATATAGATAGATAGAAATAGATATATTCTTTTGCAATAAGTGGTAAAATTTGACAAAACAGCGGCACGCATACACATACATCTTTTCGCAAGAGGTAGAAAAAAACACAGATTATTTTGGAACAAGTAGTAAAACTTGACAAAATAGGCAATCACAGATATCACTCCCTTTCCCCAGTAAATTTCATGCAAGGAAATGAACAGAAAACATGTGAGGGGTTAATATAACTAACCGTAGTAACAATAGGAGCACCAACACGGCCAAGAGTCGAAGAACGCACACCAGAAAGTGAAGATTCCTGCCCATAGAGAGACATGGTAGAAGGGAGTAATGAGTCCAATTGACTTTCACGCTCAGCTAAGATAGAATCCCTTTTTGTTGAAAGAGGCATGTCGGCAAATACGCTGGCACGTGATGTACTATGCAGCGATGACTTGTCAGACCAGATATCTGCTTGACGGTCTTGTGAGATTGGTGTATTGAACTTAACACAAAAATCACATAAAATAGTATAAGTATATAGCAAAAAAATCAGAAAATAATATATTTCTCGTTTTCTTAGTTAACTGTCACCACATTAACAAAATACATTAACAAAATACAGTAGCGGTACCACGCTGAAAATATACATCATAAATACCATCGTCTGATTCTGGCAGTTATAATTCTGCATTAGGATGTTACCAAACAGCTACTTTTATATTAATTTAGGCAGTTATAGGTAACTAATATGATGTGAAAGTTGTAGTGATATGCAAGTTGTGTTACAGTCTTACAGACTGGTAAAAGGCAATATGTGTCAGGATGTTATTCCTTGTGTTTTGAAGGAGGATACAGTTAGGGAAACTTTAGTTAAATGCGGCCTATATCTCAGGATCTGAAAATGGTTGATCAGCCATTAACTTTTAATTTGGATTCATGGGACTATCAATGGGTTTGCACTCAATCATGCTTGTTTCCTTCACAATGTCCAGATCATATTTTCTCTCTGATATCACAATGCCTTCCTTGGTTGGGCCACCTCAATAATAAAGTATTTTAAACAACCAAAATCTCTGATTTAAAAGCAACAAAACAAGAGTTTTTTAGTTAGGAAATTCTAGCAACATCATTTCCTGTAATAATAATATATTTAACACTGACAGTTAGATAAAAGCATTTACCAAAAGTGTGACAAGAGAATACGGAAAAATCTGCTTCACTTCATTTCAATCCCAATTTCAACATCACATGGCTAAATTTCCCAAACCAAGCTTGAGGAGATTCTTTGAGACCACAACGAGACCTCTATAATTTATAGACTAGGCCAGACTCTCCTAAGCAACAAACCTAGGAGGTTGGTCCATATAGATCTCCTCTAATTCACCGTTAAGGCGTTTTTACTGTCTAGTTGATGTAGAGGTCAATGGTGGATGACCGCCATAACAAGAAAAAAGTTGAACTATAGTGATTATGGCTATAGGAGAAAAGGTATCACCATAATCCAAACCGTATATCTAAGTGTACCCCTTAGCCATTAATCAAACTTTGAGGCAATCAACTTCACCATTAGGTTCAACTTTAATGGCATAAATTCATCTACAACCTACTGGTTTCTTTCCAGGAGGAAGAGGAACCAGCTCCTGCGTACTATGTGTTCAAGAGCTTGTACTTCAGCAATCATGGCCTGTCCCCATCCAAGATGATCAAATGCTTCTCAGTCAATTTTAGGAATATAAGTGAAGATATAGAGGAAACAAAGAAGATACACAATGATAACTAAAAATAATTGTAAATAGCATGAAGGTTTTGAGTAGACTGAATACCTTTCTTATGTGTGATGCATCAACTTCAATTATCATTAAGATAAATAGTAGGATTGTTTGAAGGTGAAGGACATGTCAAGTGACTCTTCAGACACAAATGGACTGTTTGTGGGGTAATGAAGTTGGTTTTCCTCTTGATGAGAGAGTGTAGGATGATTTTCCTCTTGAGGAGATAGTATAAGATCAACATAAGGAAAGGGTAAAACCAGTTGTGTAGAAGTAGTGTCTTGTATAGAGGATGAGAGGAAAAGGCATCTCTTTAGAGAATGTAACATCAAGAGACATGTGGTACCTTTTAGTCTTTGTAGAATAACATTTATATCCTTTTTGAATACGAGAATACCCTAGGAACACACATTTCATAGGCCTAGGACACAAATCATCTAGGTTGGGAGACATACCATGAACAAAACATGTACACCCAAAAACCCGAGGAACATGAAACAAAGATCCATTTGGAGAACGGGTAAGAAATTTTATTTTCAAAAGCAAAAAACGGTATCTTATTTATTAAGAAACAAGCAGCGGAAATTTCGTCACTCCAATGATGTACAAGAATGTTTGCATTAAGCATTAGGGCTCATTCCATCTCCAACAAATGTTTGCCTTTTTTTCTACGCTATTCCATTTTGTTGAGGTGCATGGAGACATGTGGATTGGTGTATGATGTCATGTGAAGATAGAAATGGAGAAAGTTCAGAAGAAAAGTACTCTTTGGCAATATCGCTGCAAAAAAATTTTAACTACTTTCCTAAATTGATTCTTTATTTCATTGAAAAGGGACAAAGACAAAAATTTAGATCTATCTTTCATTAAATATACCCCAAGTACCTCGAGAAAATTCATCAATAAATGTAGCAAAATATCTAAAATCAAAAGATGTTACACAACTTGGATCCCAAATATCTTAGTGAATGGTAGTCAAAATTGAGTTACATATTTTTTAGTTTGTTTGGGAAAATAAGACCAAACATGTTACCTTAACCCAAATTTATGATATTGAGTTAAGCCCTTAACCCAAATTTTAAGACAGTATCGACATCTACCTTAGATTCATTTTTGAACCATTTGCATTGTCACACTCCAAGCCAATACACCTCGGAGTAAGGATGTGTTTGGAAAGTCACTTTAATTGTAGTGGTCACCCTTAGCTTGCGTTGATTGCAGCCTCTTTTGGTGTTTCCTTAATTATAGTTTCGAGGAGTTGTGTTTATTCCAACATGAACAAGAGATATAGCTTATAAAGTTTTGTACTTACCTCACAAGCCAAATTTGTGGGATGACTGAATCCCTTGGCTCAAATTCTAAGAGTACCTTTGCAGTTTGGTCCCTTCGTTCAAACATCACAATTGGTGATTATTTTTATAATTCTATATCAGGAAATCATTATTGGGTACTTATTTTATGTTACATTCAGTTTAGGAAGTTATAGGTTATAATTGGACAGTTATTGTGATATATTATATGTTATCTTCCAAACTTGTAAAAGGCAACTAAAGGGTGTCAAACTGTCATTCCTTGTGTTTTAAAGGAGAAAACTCCTTGTTAGTAAACACCATGTGTTTTAGGGGAAAACCCCGTTTTTGTACACAAATTTTGCCTAAAAACTAGGTTATTTCTATCTTAAGTCAGAATTCAGTATTTTACTTCTTGACACCAACATATAGTAAAAGAAAGTACTACCAGAAAAAGAGGCAGCAAGAGCAGATGTAGAAAAGGGTAAAATATCCTCCAAAATAAAAAAGACAAAACATACCACAAGACTAAAAATTCAAAACAAAGCAAAGCTGCACAATCTCAGTGCATATCTAATATGGAAACTTCCTTAAAACAGTCATCAGCAGAACATTAAAAATTATGGAAAAACACTATCTTTTAGAAAATTTTCTAATTCGAGGTCAGAAAAATTACAAGCTTACATTTCTCTCAAATAGGGGAAGAACGCTGTGATCAACCAAAAATTTCCTCAGATGACCAATTACTGCTTCCAGAGCTTTAAGGACCTTCAAGGTTTCTCCCTGAATTTCCACAATCCTCTCATCCGCAGTAGCATAAAATTGTACCTCATCTTCATGAAAATGATTTGCCATTAAAATAATATATTGTAGTTTAAATCATTGCACGCAAACTGGAAGTCGTGCTATGATGAAAGAGAAAAGATGCATTTAGATTATTATTTTATTGCATCCAGATTTAACAATAAATAGGGAATTTAAGAAATGAATAGTCTAGAAGAGGTCTTATTATAATCTGGGAACAATAAGATTGTTTTAAAGTAATATTGCGATTTAAAACGTTAGATGTGTTTTACAAATAACTCAAGATAGAGAATAGAGAGAGTAAGATAAATAAGCTTGCTAATATAGAGAAAGAAAAACAAAAGATTTGGATCAAGATGTATCAAGGACGAAGGGAAAGTTTTCTGGTCACAGATCAAAAAAATCAAAGAGTAAATATAGAATTACTTTTATAAGCCTTTCAACTATGGAGAAAGATTGGCTTTAAAAATGGAGGACTAGAAATCCAAGAGGAAGAACAAAATTTGCCTTACTACTGTAGAATTTGGACTGGAGAAGCAAAGAAGCCCTTAAAAGGATAGATAGTGGAAGAGCTATTGGTCTAAACGGTATTCCTATTTAAGTTTGGAAGGGTATACGAGAATAAGACGTGAATTAAATCTCTAAGCTATTTAATAAGATTTTGAGATATAAGAGAATGTTAAATGAGGGACCGCGAGTATTTTGGTTCCTATACTTCAGAACAAGGGAGATATTCAGAATTGTTTAAACTACAGAGGTATAAAACTATGAAAATATGATTTAACAAGGTGAGAGTTACATTATGAAAAAATGGAAAAGGGTAATTGAGCATAGTTAAGACAAGAACAAGAGTTGCAGAGAATTAATTTATGCTATGAAGGTCCATAACAAAAGTAATTTATCTTTTACATGGGTTGATGATAGAAAGATACCGAAGCAAAAAGAAAGAGACATACCTGATTTATATTAACTTCAAACAAATGAGCAAGTGCAAAAAGAAGTGTCTTTTGACTTGTGAAAGATGTTAAAAAAAGTTTATCCTTTCCGTGGCTTATATCATGGCTATATAAGACATGTGGCAACTATTAGTGCCAAAACTCCAAGAGACGAGACTAAGGACTTCCATGTAGGAATAACTACATAAGTTTACATCAAGCCTCAATCTTAGGTCCTTGTTTAACTTTAATCTAATTTAGGACGTACTTATTAGGGACACAAGATTTTCCCTAATTGTATCGTTTCTTGAGAATCATATAATTTTGATGAAGGAATCAAGTGAAGTTAATTTTAAACTTGAGCTTTGGAAACAGACTTCCGAAACAAAAGGTTTTCGCTTAAGTTGAAGACAACATGTGCATGGCAATTTTAACAAGAGACAAGAGAAATACTACTTAGAAGTAAAAATGAGTGAAGAGGTCATACCACAAGTTTCTAAGTTTGTATATTTAGAGTCCATATTACAAAATAATGAGAAAATCACACATACAATACAAGTGGGATGGCTAAAATGGAAAAAGACATTATTAGAGGTTATTTGTGGTGGGAAAATACCTACCAAACTCGAAGACAAGTTTTATTTACTGCTATACATCCTATAATACACTAGGGTTGTGAATGTCGGTCGCAAAAGGACAGAAAAAAAGGTGAGAGTTGCATAAATGAAAAATGTTAAGATGGAATACGTTGAGGATGGCAAGAATGATCTAAAGAGAGCTTATTTTGATAAGCTAAACCAAAAAGCTAATTGCAATAAGTTGTGAAGTGCTTAAGGGAGTCCAGCTATTTTCATAACCTAAAATAAGCTCTTCTAAGCGCCCCTTTATTACCTTGAATTGTCCTTCTCTCTTTACCTTCTTCACTAGCATACACCTATAATACTTAACATGCCCATGCAATATTTGGAAAGAAAAACGATTTAGGGAAGTTGACAGTATGGCTGTGGCACACATTCATGACTAATCAGTAGACAGATAATTAATTGTTCATTTAAATTTCTCAATTGATGATCACGATGAGAAAATCTTGCAATCTATCTTGAAGAAAAACTGCCACTCCAGCCAAGATGAAAAAGACAACATAACTCAAATAAACAAACGAGAGCAACAAACATTAACTGCAATTGCTTAGTACATAAACATCGATAAAATCATTCTCTAACCATATAAAATTATAGGTAGCAGACAATATCTTTGACACAATAATCATAAAAAGAAAGTATCTGACACGGAAATTAAATTGTCATCTACAGTTTATGGACAGCCTTAAACATCAATGTTTTTCTACACTAAAACCCCCATAATATGTGTCTGTGTGCATTAATGGATTTGCATGCAGAAGAAACCCATATCATTTCACTAGATCCATGCAGATAAAAGGAAGCATACCTCCTGACAGCACTTTAACAGAAGCACTGGTATTCTCCTGAATAGATTTTATTAATGAGCCTTGCTTTCCAATCAAACTAATAGCCTGTGTCGATGCAACCAATAAACGGATGGAACAAAATGCAAGACCAGCAGCAGATTCTTTATTCTCAGCATCAATTTCAGATAATCCAAAGACACGCTTGAAGATCCTTATCACCGCATCCATTGCAGGGGAAAGAACAGCCTCTGTCTCTTCCCTCCCGGATACAAGTACCTATAAGAAATATAAAAAAAAAAAATAAAAATTAACTAAATTAAATATAGAACAGATACTAATAAACAGATATATAGAGGCCATCATCAAAGGAAAAGATACAAAAGAGTAGATGTGCATGCATATACGCATGCTAGGCACATACGCATGAAGATTTCTATTGTATTGAAATAAATATACACTTGACAGAATAAAAAACAAACTACATATTTTAACACCATGGCTTCCTAAACAAGAGAAGTGGAAGCACGTTAGCATAGAATTTTCTTCACAAAGACTGTAGAATCCTTCACCGGATGGAACCTCGAGTTTTGGGAAGTATATAATGCAATAAAATATTCATAATCCGAACTCGAAACAACTGATTGAGCAAGAACAATCACGCGGTGGATGGTACATTAGCATGGGAATTAAAGAAAGGTGAACAGAAGAAGAAGTGAAGAAAGCACAAAACAAGAGCGACTACTTTTAGGGTATCAATCACTTTCGTGGTGCTAGAAGGAGTTGGAATAAAAGTATATTGTGAAAAAATAGGAAGGAAATGAAAACCCTAGACAGAGGGAGCGGTTAGGTGGCATTGAGACTTACAATTCGGTCAGGAGTGCCGAGAGGAGCGTCGAGAACGCGAATGCGAGATCGTGTCTCTTCACACATCTTCTTTATCAGCTCTCCCTTGCGCCCTATGATGCTCCCAACTTTCCCCACTGGCACGATGAGACGGAACACGCAGTCCCCGGGCCACCCCAGCCACCTCCTCTCCGGAGGAGGAGCCGCCGTGGTGGTGTCAGCCTCCGTCTCGGCCGGTGGCTGTGTGGCAGAGACATTGTCCGGAGAGAGTAGATTGGCGGCGGCACCGCCGTTGTGGAGTGGTTGAGCGGTGGCCATAAGAGAGAGAAGTTAAGGTGTTGAGAGTGTACGGAGTAAAAGGAACACACCGGCGCTTCTTGCCTCTATTGCTTAGCTTCACTATGCGTTTTTCTGGTTTTGGTTAATGGAGTTCTTAATCCTCAAATTTAAATTTATATATTTTATTTTTTTTATACTTACATTTCACCTTAGATTCACTTTTTAAGTTACTAAAATTTAAAATATTTTCTAATTAAGTTTATGTTATAATTGTTCTCTTATCTAAAATTTCATATTTTTCAATTGAATTTATATTGTTTGATTCTATAACGTCAATTCGAGTTATATAATTCTTACCATGCATTCTCATTATTATTTTATGTGTCTTTAATTATATAAAAAAATAAAAAAAATTAATTAAATTTTAAGTCTCTATCGTAATGTTTGTATTTTTGTAATTAAATTTCTATTGTTAATTTAGGTAAAGAGACGGTTTAATTTTACAGTTTTAAATAAAATATAACAATAAGTTTAAACAATCAAAAAAATAAGCTATTTCATCTTAAATTTCTTTATAAAAAATTAAACAATTTTATTTTATAAATTCAATACTAAACAATCAAATTAATTATTTAGAGACGCAATCTTTTAAGAAAAAAAATTAATAGAAAGAAACTTAATTAAAAATACTTAAATTTATAAGAAAATTACTTAATTAAGCCTATAATAATATTTTTAAATTATTAACAAATTTTTATCTTAAAATAAATTTTATATTTTGTTGTAATTGAAATATTTTATAAAAACAAAATTTAATGAACTTGAATTTTATATAAACAAAATATTTAAAAATCAAAACAAATTTGAAATGGAATAAATTATTCAATTTCTTTAATGCCTTAAGAATCATGAAATTATCTATATAAAAGGTAAGGTAAAGTTTCCTAAATTAAATAAGTTGGATTCATGAATAATATATAACGCAAGTCGATCTTTAGTTCGTTCATATTTTTAATTCCTTTAATTTTCTTAACATATCCTATAATTATTAATACAAAGCAATTTTTACAATGAATACATTTAAGAATGTGAGTAATTTATTTGTTATCAGATAATGTGATTATTAGTATCAAAATATCTCATTTATTTAAATTTTATGTTCCTTTAATTCTTTTAAATTAAATCATTTTTGTTCGTAAATAATATATTCTCCCATTGTCAATACAAAGCAATTTCTAGAACGAAATTAATGTTTCTTCTTAAAAGCAATTTAAGAATGAAAGTAAGTTCTTTCTTATTAAATAATGTGATTTATTAATATCAATATCTCATTCATTTATATTTTTAATTATGTATACATTAAATTAAACAGTTTTAATTCTTGATTAATGTATCCCTTTGGCTAATACAAAGCAAACTTCAGAAATAATATCAAATATCCTTAATTATTTCTTTTTTTAATTCGTTTACTTTTAAATTAAACAATTTTGGTTCAGGATTAATATATTATCTCGTTTTTGGTATAAAGAATTTTTAAAATGAAAGCAATTTCTTTCTCAAAACGATTTTAAGAATGAAAGTAGTTTCCTTTTTTCTTTTTGTTAAACAATGATTTATTAATATCAAATATCTCTTTCACGTAATTTTTTAATTCCTTTCAAATATAATTGTTCAATGTAAATTTATATTTAAATGATTATCTTAAGATACAATTATTTAAAAATACCTATTTTAAAACGTCAGTTTTTTTTTTTTTGGGTAGCAAACCAAATTGATTCTCAGTTCAATCAAACATGATGATGAGCTTTGACTTCCAAAAGATTGTGTTCTTGATAATTTTATTATCATTTATAAAAGAGATATAAAAACAACTTTTATGATGAAAAAGTAACTAGATAAGTACTTATAGATCAATAAGACCATATGTTATATATATATATATATATATAAATTCCCCAAGATATATTCATTTTCACTAAAAAAGGACAGGGCCATAATTAGTAATCAATAGTGAAACATAACCATTCAAAATATAAATGTTTTGCTATTACAAAAAGATTTGATAAAGATGAAGGGCAAATAGTTGATATGAAATATTGATTAAAATCTCTATAATATAAGTGTGGAAATAATAGTTGATAATAGAAACAAATGTATATTTCAATGCAACTTCAAAATAACGTATAAAGATGAAGCAACAAAATGTATAATTAATTGTTGATTAGCTGCATAATTAATTGTTGATTAATGATGCCCCTTGTATAAGTTGGAAATTTTAAAATACTAAATAAACAAAAGAAGAAACCGAAACATGAACAATAACTACTTATATAAATAATCTATATATATATATATATATATATATATTAATTGTTGATTAGCTGCATAATTAGTCGTTGATTAATGATGCCCCTTGTATAAGTTGGAAATTTTAAAATACTAAATAAACAAAAGAAGAAACCGAAACATGAACAATAACTACTAATATAAATATAATAAAAAACTTTTGACACTTAGGTGTGAAACAAAATATACATAAACATATAATCTAAGTACAATTATATTATATCTTTCTTGGAGTAGTTCCAAATTCCTATATATGGTAGAATAATATATTCAATTTCTAATGGAATAAGACAAAATATTAAAAATTTATTTTTGTATAGGATGTAGTAATTGTTTTAGGATAGTGTTTGACACTACTTTCATCTTCTACACTCATTTAATACACATATATTTCATTATTTTATTAATATATAATATTTTATTAAAAAAACATGGAAATTTTTAGTAAATAGTAATATCAAATTATTATTTTTCTAAAATAAAATGATGGAAAAGGCTACTTTATCACTACGTACTGTTCACACTACACCTTCAGTTTGATACTATTTTTTTAATAAAATATTATATATTAATAAAATAATAATATATTTTATTGTTAAATAGTTATAAATTGTGTATAGTTATAAATAACCGCAGCTTTTATTTTATTGAAGTTTGATGGTGGTTGCATTTAAAATAATATAATAATAATTTTGTGTAACTTATTTTATGTATTTTTTTTATGTTAAAGAGAAAAGTTGAGATGAATTAATTATTAGGATAGATACCATGTCTCTCACTCTTTATAAATCGTAATTAAAATATACAAGATAATTTTTTATATTTCAAATACATTTTTTTAAGTAAAACATAAAAGGTACCATATATGTCATAGAAAAATTGTTTTAAAAATTTTGTTCACATCTCATGTTCCTCAAAATCTGTTTTTGAAAGGTATTCCATATTTCACATGTTTTAGAAAATTTGTTCTAGAAATTTTATCTTCGAAAGCTCGTTGAGGAATACATTTCGTATGTTTTGAAAATTTTGTTCTTAAAAATCTTATTTAAAAAATTTTGTAATAGAAATTTCAAAAAGTTTTGTCTTAAAGATAGTTGAAATAGATAATTCGAAAATCACTTTCAAGAAAATAAAATTTAAATCTAATTCAATTTTATAAAATTAACTTTGTGAAATGAAATTTACATTTACATTATAAATTATTGAAATCTCCATAGATAAAATATATAATAAAAAAAACTTAATCGTATTGTTATAATTTTGATTATGTTTTTGCTATCATTATATAATAAAATTATTAAGAAATATATTTCACATTATACTTATCATTATATTATATTTTGTTGTTAAAATTAAAAGGTAGTATTTTCCCAATATCTCTGTCTCTTTATTACCATCATTTACCATCATCATTAACATTTTTTAAAGGAAAATCTGATCCACCATTATTACGTGGCTGAAGAAGGTAAGAACCAGAAACAAAGAAGATCCAAAATCATAACAAAACTGAACGAGGGATTCGACCAAAGATCACATTGTTTGCGTAATTTGTGAACATATATAATATTCATTCGTTGGAGCCCTCATGCTGTCGCATAAACAAGAGAAAGAAAGAGAATCATCACGAGCAACAACAAGATCGACATGCACAGGAAGAAGAAAAGAGTGGTTTTTAGGACAATATATCTGGATGAACAAGGGCCCTGTTAACGGCGATGGCAATGTTGCAGAGCTTGCGGAACTTCACGCTCTGAATGGAGAGAATGTCGTCGTCGCCGGGGATGGAGGCGTCGCAGGTGTCGATGGCGGCCAAGGCGGCTTTGAGCCAAACCTTGGTTTCGGCCTCGGCATTGATCATGAGAGCAGCAATGGAGTCCTCCAGCTGGCTCTCGGCGTCCAGAATGTTCTCCTTGCAATCAGCCAAACCCTGCTGGATATCAGGGCTGAGGCTGTCGTCGTCGATGAGAATCTTGGCCTCGCCGAGGATCCCAGAGGCGTTGGTGGCAGCAAACCTAAGGGAGACGATGGCCATGTCTTTGAGGTTTCCGTTAGGGCTTCTGAGTGGGTCCGAAGAGAGGACCTGAACGCAGAGGTCTCTGGTTGGGGAGAGGGTGCACACCTTCTTGATCAGATCCTTTCCTCTTAGTTCTCCCTGTGCACTTGCATGGTGCGCCATTGCTGCCAGGCACAGAGCCAGCACCCAGAAGAGACTTGCGGAGCGTTCCATTGTTGTGGTTGGAACGAAGGTTAAAGGTTTGTTCTTCTTCTGGGGTTTGGTTTTCTGTGGCGCACACCAGGACGAGGAATGAGTGTGCCCTAGGGCATGGATTTATAGTGGGAGACTGCCACTTGTGTCCCTTAATTAAGGATTGTTCATGGCTAATTAAGGATTGATTGTTATTAACCAATCCTTAATTAAGTGCATTTTGTGTTTATATGAGGTTGTTATTATCTGTTCATGCATGTTTCTCTCTCTTTTTTTGGCTTCAATCCAACTACCTTCATCCGTGTTAAGCTCAATGTATAAGTATTATATTGTTCTTTAAGATATATATAAATATATATAAAAATAATATTTTATAGGATGAATATTAATTGATCTCTTTTATTACAACACATAAATGTGAATGTTCAAGTGAGTGGAATGAATATGGGATATAATTAAAATTATTCATCCTGTCTAGGTAATCAATTTGGATTCTAATAAATTTGAAACCGTTATTAGGTAAGTTGGATGAAGAAAGAAAAATATTTTTATTAAGTCATTTATTACAAGTTAACTTATTAAAATTTGACATTTATACCATACTCTAGAATTAATTTTATAAATGATGAAAGAAAATATTGTATTATTTTTTAATGGTTCTTGAAAGTAAAGTAATATTACTTCTTGTTATTCAGAAAATAATCAGAAGGAATTCGACAAAAAAACTCTTCAAAATATGTTGTGAAATGTTTTTTTTTTCAATTTTCATTTTTTACACTCTCATACTTCTCCACAAAAATGAAAAACGGAACAAAAAATACAAACCTTAAACAATTTAATTTGCACCCTCTTAGCACATGTTTCCATGCCCCCATCTTTTTCCATCATTCTTTAGCAATAACAACCTATTCTTTTAACACTCTCAAACAAATTCTTTAAACATAACTCTATAACACAAATTCTAAACCATCAGGATCCATTTGCACACGTTTAAGAATTTTTGGTTATTTATGTTATCCTCTCCTCCCTCCATTCCAATCGATAAATTATATTTTACTTCTGCTTTTTTTTTTTCTATTATGTTACAATTTGTCTGGCTGAAACATATAATTATTTGAAGACATATCTTATTTTATGACTCTCAATCTCCTTTTCCTAAGTTGCATACGTCTTCTAGTGCATATTATTTTTGAGTGATGAATTAAGTTTTTTCTTGCATCAATGGCAAAATAAATCTATATAAGCACCAATATAACTAAATTCTCCTCTTGGAGTGTTCATACCCTAACAACTTGGTATAGTAGGGACGTAGTTACCAGCCACAAACCCCATTACAAATTGTGCAGTAGCCTGGGCCCACCTTCTGAGAGTACTGTAATCCATATCTCCTCACCACCAAATACCTTCTGATTTAAAAGTTTTAGCATAAAAAGAAATTTAATTATTATTGGCCTGACGAAAAAGATTATAAAAAATAATAAAAATATTTACTAAAGTATTTGCATCTTCTATCAACCACTACTTACTTCAATTACTTATAAGTTATCATTCTTTGTTTAAATTACTTTAAAAGATTAACATTTTATATGAAATCTAAGTGAACTGACTTAAAAATTGTTAGTTTATGAAATCCAGATGAATAGACACAAATTTATTTATGAGTTATAAAATTATTATTGTGTACTTATTAATTTTCATTATAGGTCAAGTGTAGTTTATCTTAAAAGTTAACATTCTACACTTGGTTAATTGACTAAAAACTTGTCACTCTTCATTGAATCCAAGTAAACCGACCTAAAAACTGTTATATATTTTATGTTGAATCTAGATCAATAGGACACAGAATCATGTTTGAATTACCAAAAAAGTGTTATTGTGTATTTACTATTTGGATTATTGGACAATTAATACAATAATGATGACATAAAAAGGAGACATTTTGGACAAGTAAGTAAAGTTTTTAATGTTTAAAATAATGAAATTGATTCGGCTACGGTAAAACAAGTTAGACTAATAATAATAATAATGATAGAAAACAAACACATATAGGTAACGCAGTGGTCCAATTATGAAACTGAGCATTGTCTTTTCCTTCGTTCTCATCTCCACACTCTGAAGCCTAAGTTCCTCTCCTATCTCTCTTCTCCCCTGCTACACTTTTCAGACCCTCAACATTGCAGGCACCACTCTTTTTGTCATTTCCCTATAATTGGAAGCTGCTCCTCATATTATACTATATCTATTTCAGCGGCATTCTTTCTATATATGCCATTCCTATAACACCTTTTTCCCTCTTTCTTTCTTCTTTCACTAAACCCTGTTCACTATATATCATCATCACAATTTTCTTCCTCTTTTCCATAACATTACTCATAACATCTATCCATATATCTGTTACTTTCTTTGGCGGCGGAACCACACACTCCTTTTTTAACCTAAAAAAAACACAACTTTTGTTGTCTACTTGGGTTTAGGGTTTTGCACCTTCTGAAATGCCCTTATCTTCTCGACAATCCAACTGGGTACTGCTTCAGTACTTGACCCTTCTTTTCCTATAACGTGTTGAGGACTGAGACAAATTCTCAAGATATTCATTTCCTTTTTCTAACAAAGTTCAAAAACCCTTTTTTCAAATACCATCTTCTTCAACCAAGTTTTCTTTTTTTTTGTTTTATCTTATTACTTGAGTTGAACCAATGAGATCAAGTTGGGGTGGAAGAACCTATGGATTCAATTTGGAGTTTGTGAAATCTTCATCTACATCTACCCTCACTTCACCAACCTCTTCTTCTCCTTCCACAACATCATCGGAATTCACCAAAAAACCTCGGACCCTCCGAAAGCGACCCAACCAAAACTACAACGAAGCCACCATACTCCTCTCCGCAGCGTATCCCAACGTCTTCTCCACCGAAAACCTCAAAAACTCCGAAAAGTTCGTCAAACCGATAACTGAATGTTACAACGACTCGTCGGAACCGTTGTTAGTGTTCAGAGAATATGATGACAACGAGAACGACGCCTTCTCTTTCGGAAGCAAACGCCGCTTCCAAACGGAACCTAACAAGTTGTTCTTTGGCGCGGGAGAGAGGAAGAAGAAGAACGCGAATTGTGAGGAAGAGGTTTTGGATTTGGAGAGGGAAGAGTTGGATTGCGAATCGATGCTGGACGAGGAAATCGAGGAAGGGATCGATAGCATCATGGGGAGAATCAGAGTGGAAGATGCCGATTGCGGCGCCAATGAAGAACGCTCCTCCCACGGAGAATTCAGTTGGGTGAGTGCGCTCCGGCGAGTTCACGACGATTCGAAGTGGTGGAACTTTCTGGTGGTTGACATGCTTCAAATATCGCCGCGAATGAAGAACGCTACGACGGAGATTTTGGTTCCGACGACCGTGAAGAAGAAAAGGAAAAAGAAGAAGAAGGCGGTGAAGAAATTGTTAGAGGAGGGATTGAGTAAGGGTTTGCTATTGAAGTTGAATTACGACGACGTTCGGAATGCTTGGTCGGACCGGGGGTCTCCGTTTGCCGACGGTTTGCCGGGAAATGACGTCACCCCACGTTTCTCCTCTTTTGCCGGCAATTTAAAATCTAAAAGAAAAGAGTTTGGGAAAATTTTGTAATAATCCATTCCTTCGTTTAAGATTTTTTTTCTTTCAAGTCTAACATTTTTTTTTTCATTTTAAGAAAATATTTATAAAATTTTCTATTTTATTATTTTATTTCTGCGTCATAGTAGATAGAAATTAAATAAAAAAAATAAAAATCTTAACAAAAAACAACTTAAAAGAAATGAAAGGAATAATATTTCAATAGAATGAGAAAATATTACATATAAAATAATTTCAAATTTTTTACTCCATTAAAATTTTTAGCATATCTCAAAAGAGTACTAGTAAATCGGAAAGCCAAAACTACTCTATTTCTTCTATCATTTTGAATTCAAATTCAGGTATGCTTTCACTTTAGTTTATGATAAATTCAAAAATATATATAAAAGATAGTTTTATTCATCAAAGAACTAAGTTTAACTTTAATTCTAAACGCTACAGGTGTTATAATATTCTTTGTAGATTTTTAAAAATTTTGTATACGTTTAAAGTGATTTCACATGTGAAGTCACAATCTTAGTAAGATTGCGATGGATGATAGAAAATGAATGATTGCACTGATAGAAAATGAATGTAAATCTAGGTAGAACTTAGTTATTATTAAAAAAAATTGTTACTTTTTCTAACTCCTCCTCTTTCATATTTTAGTTCTTTTATATTTTTTGTCTTGTTTTTATAGTGTGTTTGGATATTTTCTATTTTCATATCTCTTTTACTAACTTTTACAAAAAAAATAAAATTATGAATGTTTATGATAAAATAATTTAAAACACCAATTTTTCTTCTTAGTGATATTAACACTTTTTTTTATAAAAAAATTATTTGAACTACTTGATCGATGTGTGCTAAGTTGATTCATCATATAATTAGATAGCTCAAACAAAAGGTAACTAGATTCCACCCACACTTAGAAGAGTATTTGCAACGAGTATGATAAATATTCACTTATTGAAAATAAGTTATAAATCCTCGAACAAGCATTTACTTGCAAATTTTAGCTAATATGAGTACGGTTGCAAAATTTTATTTACTTGTAAATAAAATCATGTTTTGTTTTTAATATTTCGTGTGATATCATGTTTTAATGTTTTTTCAAAGAAAAATTAATAAATTTATTAAATCATCTAACTACATGAATATTAGATGATAATGAAGAAATTGACATGGAATGTAATTAAGAAAGACATATGAAGAATCCAATAGATAAATTTATTGTAATTTAAGTGAAATTTAGTTTATATTAGATTGATAAGTTAGGTGTTATATTATTCAATTAGAAGTAAAAAATTTCAAATTAGTATTAGAAGTCAAATTAATGAAATAGATAATCTAACTCGGATATCTGATCAAGATAAATCTTAATCCGTTAAACAGTTTTTTCAATCATTAGATAGTTTGATAGGGAGATCTAATCAAGATACATTAGAAATTTTTTCAATCATTAGATGATCTACTATCAATAAATGTTTAGACATTTTATTGTCATAAGAAATTTTTTCACCACTAAACAGGTCATCAAAACATCTATTGTCATCTAAACCGTCTCGATCTTATTGAGACATAACTTTATACTTTTAATATTATGTTTAAGCTATTTAATAAAATAATTTAAATTTATTTTATTGTGTAATCTCGAAATTAATAAAACTAATGACCATAAAACAATAATACTTATATATAAACAATATTATTTTTTAGAATATTATATTTATATTTATGTAAAATAGTATTTTATTATATATGTGCATATTTTAGTAGTGGCAATGCTACTCTTTCTATTTTCATTTTGTTGAGTTATTAATTTTTATATGTTAATATTATTATTTTTAGATATTATTTATGCTATTGTTTATTTATAAACTTGTTTAATTATTTTTGAACTAAAAAAGTATTGTTTTTAGGTGTGTCATATCAAGAAAAAATGGTAAAAGTTTTTGTTTCTTAAAAGAAGAGGTAAAATAATTAGTTGTATATATCTACAAAACTTTTTATGGTAAAACGTCTCTACAAAAAAGGTTATCTAAAATTAAATTTAAAAGAAATATAAATAAATTTAAATTAAAAATTAAACTAAAATAAAGTTATATAAACTCTTAATATATACTATATCTAAACTAAAGTAAAAAAAACTCGTAATTTTAAAATGTAATAACATATCAATGCTTCAGATAAGTAGCAACACATTACATATGTAACTAAAAGAGCTTAAATAATTATTTTATTATATGATTTAAATATAGGAATGATTATGTTTACAATTTTATTTGGTTATAGGTTTATGTTTAAATAACTCAAGGTAATTTTTAATGTTATGTTTAGATATTTTTATTTCATCCTTTGAATAATTTTCATTTTAATGTTAGGACCAGAATATAAATTAATATTTAAAAAAAATATTTGTATGAACGAAATAATGAATTTTATATAAAATTTTAGTCGTAATTGAGCGAATATGAATTACATTTAATAATGTAAAAATAAGTATATAAAATAATAAAATATACATATATATGTTATGGAAGATTTTAAACAAATTAATGAATAAACATCATAAATAAGCAACTATATCTCCCATCCGAAATAACTGCTTCTACCGTATTTATACGGCGTATAGATAGAGATAATTTTTTTATACGCGGATTCAAGAACTGCTTCTACCCTATTTATTTTCAGGGCTTTTCTTCTTTTACCCTGTAATAATATTTCATAATAAAACACATAACTTACGTAATATAGAATTATTCAAAATATATTTGAAATTGTATAATTTAAAATATTGTTTATTAATATTGCGAAATTTAGAATTATATCCTAAATTACATATTCAGAACAATTATATAATCCTATTTTAATGACCTAATTTGAAATAAATAACTACGGCTGTAATCAATGTAATTGATTGTGCAGATATATTAACTTTAGCTACTGTGAAATAAATTGCAAAACAACCTCTTTATTATACATGCTTTAAAAAGATTATCTAACTCTGTCTCATACTTTAAGCAAAACTTCCCAAGTTTGTTCACCAAAATAAAATTGAAATTGATATTCTATTCATTAATGCTCAATTTAAATATCTGTTAGGTCATACTTTTTATGAAATAATTAAAATATCTATGTATATTTTATTAAATTTCTGGTATTCTATTCATCAATATATTAATAACTATTTATTTAAATATATGTAAAGTTACAATTTTTAATTAAATACTTAAGTTGGTTAGATATTCTCTGTTGACAGCAAATTAGTTAGATTCTTTATTCATTAAGTGTTTTAGTCAAAGTTTATGAGACTAAATACCTATTTATTAAGATTTTTAATACCTGAATGGACATTTCCTAATATTATTATTAACTTATAAGAGATTGTTACATGTTGATTTACATCAAACTTACATCATATGATGATCTGCAAAAATGTAATAAAAAAATACAATTATTAGTCAACCTTTTCCCTTAATTGGGCTGTGGGAACATATATAATAGAGGGTTCATTTGATCCCTTTGCTCTGCAATTTTGAACTTCATTTAGTTTTTGCTTCATGCTATCTACTTTACTCTTCACTTTGCTCAGTCTTTCAAATTCCAACTCTGCTACCTCAGACTCTCCTTCATATATAAAATTTACCCTTCTTTTCCTTTCTTTCAAAAGTTTCTTCAAATTCACATCATCACTCATCTCCATAGATTCCTGAACATAAAACAGCAAAGAGCAACAAATTATTAATAAAATTTGCAATAACATAGGCCACCCTTTCTCAAGTGATCTGCAAGAAATGCACCTTGTTGCTATTTTCTGTTGACAGAGGTTGAGAAGGCTTTTGCTTCCTTCTCTTCAAAAGACTGTTACATGATTTATTTTTCTCTTGTCCTGTGATGTTTTGACCATCCTTCTGGGAATGAATCACAGTAATTTGGGGGACTTCTGGTTTCACAAACTTGTCTTTCTCCATGTTTGGAGATGTAGAATCCTTTGATATCTGAGATGTGAAACTCTGAAGCTGTTCTTCTGATTGATACTGAACAAAACTCACTTATGTCAGACTTCTTTGCAAATTCCAAGAACAAAATAATTTCTTAATTCCTGACATAAAAAGATGATATTTTATTAACAAATTAATATGAACAAAAATCCTTAAACCCTTTTAACATTAATGATAAATTATGCAAGGTTTGGTACCAAATCAAATCTATTGGCAAATGGATCCTTATCTTCATCATATAACCTCCTATTCAATATCTTATTCCTAACTGCATATGATCTGACCTGATTATTATAAATCTTATTCACCAACTGATTATAAGTATATCAACACTAAAAAAAAACAATGTTACTCATAAATTGAAAAAGGACAGAGCAAAATGTTAATGGTAAAGCTTACCCTCCTGGTTTTAAGTGCCAAGTAACGTGCATTTTTGAACCATTTGCTAACCTGCATTTCTAACACATTAGTAACAGGGCTTGAACAGATCAAGACACGAATAAACACCAAAAGCAATGCCAGTAACTTGCAGATATAAATAGTACAATATTTGCAGTTTTAATAGTTAACGTTTAGCAAAGTTATTGCTGCTATAAGATGAATTCCGATTAGAATAGAAACAAGATGCAGCTAGAGAATGCAAGGCATAACCTTTCCAGGATCTAGTCCCAACTCTTTTGAAAGACCTTCCTTCACGGATCTAGGAGGAAGCTCATTCTCTGCAAAAACTTGGCGAAGTTTCTGGCACATTTCATTACAAAACAATTAACAGACACAATTTGTGCATATATAGCTATTTCTATGTGTTGTCCACTGGAATTTCAAATGAGGGGGCTAATGACAATAAAGAAAAATGACTACAGGAATTGCCACAAGTGATACCTCAACTGCATCAAGTGGAATTCTGAAACAAGATCTTCTTATTTGTAAGCCTGAAGAACCCTCTCTTATTCTATCATTGCTCTCATTGTTGGGATATTTATTTTCACTTTCATGCAGAGTCATTAGAGTATTAACAGCATCAGACTCCTTTTCTCTGCGCTTTCTTTTTCCAGGACCCCAGTCTTCATCTTCACTCACTTGTTCACATGGTGGAGCATCCTTCCCAAACATTTCCTGAAAAGATGTCAAATCAAATGAAACTGATGACCAGAGAAGAAAATAGGGAGCTCTATCTTTTAGTAGTATTTTCATGCACAAACAACACAAAATTTCCATCTGCACAAAAAAAGGCAAAAGGTACATTCAATTGGAAAATTATTGTTAAATCAGTTCTTGAAACAAAATTTTCAAACCCAAAACATAAGAAAGGCAAACACTTGATAGTTCGTACCAGTTAAAGAAAGCCTTAGATTTTGAATTATTAACTTAAGGCTGAAGTTGTCAACTTTACTTTGGGAACAAATGCTTGTGTTGAGTGAGAACTTAGATACTCACATCATACAATTTCTTGTAGTCAACAGCTTTACGCTGCCTCCGGCCACATGCTATTTCCCCAGATTCATCAGAATCAATGAAGCTATTAACAGAATAGTATTCATGACTAAGGTCTTCATCTACTGGAGGACATTCTCCATTCAAAGACCACAAACTGGAAGAACTGGTTGAATGATTGGATGAATTTTCATCAGCGCCTTCTGTATTGATGCTGTCTTCTTTCCTCTCTGGATTGTAATCATCATCTTCAGGATCATCTGATGGCCATTCTTCTTCTGGATTTAGTAATTCAATATCACCATCAGGCATAGCAGCCTCTTCCTTGAATACATCCTTAATTCATGGAAGAAAGATATTATTACTTGGACCAGTAAGAACAACTATATCAAAAGCGAAGTTGAAACCAGAAAAATTGGTGGATAAGAGATTGTTAAGGTAAAAACCTGCCATCTACTGTCCAAGGAAAATTGAGTCCCAAGATGGGCATTTGTTGACTCTATTATTTCTATCTTACATTCACAAAACTTGCAAAACCAGCCTTGATCTCCAGGAGGAACTGCAATGTATAATTAAGCAATTTATTTTCTAAATAAAGGTTACAGAACAAGTTCACTAGTGTAAACAGGAACTCACTGTTTTCAGTATCCAAAGGAGGATTGAGACATCTTTGGTGAAAAGCACGATTGCATGTGCCATCACAGAGTATAATATCATTATCTGGGAAGGCTTCATGTAGTTTGCAATTGGCACAGAATATCTAGATGAAGAAAACAGAAGAATTTACAATCAGCTTTTGAAACTGTGAACCATCTCTTCTCTGATAAAAATTAAGGATTCCCCATTACAAAATTGAAAAAGAAAAGATACAAAGCGTTATAAAAGGTCTTGAACAGGAAAGAATTCAAGAAGATAACGTAGTACAAGTATATGTAGTTTTGACACTTGCTCACATGTTCATGATAAACAGATCCGTCTGGAGCAATGACAGAATCTTCAATGCTACCCACAGAACTAAGAGAATCCAGCTGGCGTATAACATCACGAATACTAAGTTTACATTTTAAAATCTGCTTTTTTGCTCTTAATAGCTCCTTTTCTGGCCTAATCTTCTCCCGACTGTGACAAGAATAATGATTAGTCACCAAACTATTTCTCAGGAGAGAGTTTTGAATTCTAAAATTTAATTGTTGCTTTTCAATAAAGATCACACTGCATTGCTCCAAAAGCTTAAGTTAATTAGTTCAAGGCTAATGCATGAGCTTGAAGTGTGTGCACAATGCACAAGCCCACCCTTAGGCGGAAATTCAACATTTACTTAAAATAATGGATGGCAGGGTTCAAACCAAGACTTTTTGACAATAGAAGATCTAATACCATGTCACAAATAAACTTTACAAGAAGTTATCGCTTGAAGAATCATACATGATCTTCTATCTAATTTAACCGAACCATGATAAGATAAAAGCCTAGTTCTTGAAATCATATTAAAATGTGTTGTCCTTTCAAAAACTTCACATAAAGTTTCTTTCAAAAAGTATCTATTTCTACATCTCTCTTTGTTTTCTTTTCCGCTGGTAATCTTTTCACTATTTTGAGAAAGAGAAATAGATTGAAAACACAATTAAGATTAGTAGTTCCAGGACAAATTAAATTGTCTAAAAGCATTCTAAAATATCCTTGTGAAGACATGACACATGGTAAACGCATGACAGAAACAGGTCCCACTAAGGATCCCAAGGTAATGTTGATTATGAATTGTTTGTCTTTCCTGTTTCAATTTTGACAAAGTCTGTTTCCCTCAAATTGTCAGCTTACATGTAGATTAATTAGAGTAAACAAATTTTTAGTTGTCCTTGAAAATGGCTAGAGTCTAGAAATTCATATATTTTCTTCACAAGTTGTATAATTTCCTTATATTATATCTTTTCTATTGATGGAGAAACAATGTATTATACACAACACTGCCATGATTATCCTACCAATGTAAAAAGGGTATATATCTACATTTGCTTAATGTGATGTTGTGAATACATTTTTCCTACTTAAAAAAAATCCCTTCACAAATTCTTCTGAAACTGTAGAAGGGAGGCCTAAATATTCAATCATTTAAAAAGTAACATTTGCATTCATTTACCAAACATTTAGAAAAAGATATATGCTAATGAGAAATTGTTCCATACCTTTGACCTTTCCAACCTTCTCCAGAGTAAGCATCAATAAGGTTTTGCTCCAACTTCATTTTGATTAAGAGGTATCTTGTTCTCCTTCGAAGGCGTGAAGCATCATCATGATCCATGCTGTCCCTTTGACTATTCTTCTTCTTTCTCCTCTTACGTTTTTTAAATTTTGCCTCTTCATCAACACCATTCCCCTCTTTCACAGAACTATGAGGACTTTTTCTTCCTTGTAGCTTTGTTGAAGACACCATCCGTGAAGAGTTCTCATCAGTTTTATGGAGAGTTTTTCTAATAATCACTTTTTTATTTGAAGTGTCCTCAAGTGGTGCCTTGATAGAAGAATCAGAAACTCTTTTCTTTGATGTGTATGTACCAACTCTGTATTTGTGAGATCTTGACTTCTCTTTGTGTTCCTTTTTTCGGTGTTTTGTGCTACTTGATTTTAATTTTGATGATAATAGCTTGGACTTAATCCGTTCCTTTGAGTAACAGGGTTTTCCAGATCCTTTCTTATTTAAATTCTCCACATCCCGCATATTAATTGATTATGTATCACGCCTGATGCACAGACATAAAATTGATAAATAGTGACATTAAAAGTACAAGTAACAAAGAAGTCAACATATTTCTGTGCCAACATATATTTTGTACAAATAAGAACACACACAAAGATGATTACTTGCACTTTCAAATGAAAATCAGTAGAATTACCTCTTGTCCATTGTTAATACATAACATACAAAGTCACTTTATAATACACTTAATATAACAATGCTTCATAGGAAATACCATGAGCAGTACAATTGATTAAATCATTAATAATTTCATACACGACTACAACCCTGACTTATGAATCCATATTGGCAAATAATAAGATGATGAAAGATATCATTGTAACCAAATTCACACTCACAAAACCAAGTTTATTCATTTTGGTTGCACCATTCCAGGGGAAGTATACCTAAGAAGGAACATCCTATCCTATCCCAAAACTGACAAACCAACATAGTATTCACTCGCAGTAAATCAATCCAAATACATAAGCATACAAAGTCAGAAAGACTATTTCAAAAGGGGGTGAGAAATTAACCAAGGGTAATAATGATGAGTGATAACACGCACTTCAAAGTATCCCAGGAAATCAAGCCACAATCATCAAAAGCATAGTAATTGATAACCTACAAAATAGTTCATGAAAACCCCGATGCAACACTGCCAAGCACATACAGCTCAAGAGGAGCCAGAAAACATTTCAAGCACTGCATGGTCAAGAACACATGAAAAAGACACAGAACAAGAACACTAATTCAATAATCACTTGACCAATTCAATGAAGAAGAAACTTCTTAGGCATGAAGACTACGGGAACCTGATCACTTCAAAAGAACCGCAAAATTCACTAATCATAATTTTCCCAATCTCTCTCAGAACCACAATTCAATAAAGAAAAACAAGAACGGTATGGTTAGAGAAGCCAAGTGATTAGTGTGGTAAATTGGTCTACAAAGTAACGCCAAGGCCTAGACTTAGCTGAGCCCCACAAAGTTCCAAGCCAAAACAAAAGGAACCCACATGAGTTTGAGGCCAATAAGAGAAAACCAACCTGCAATGGAAGACAAAATATGGGTAAAGATCTGAACTTTGAATTGCTCTGAAGCTGTATCACAGGAGAAAGAAAAGGAATTTGAGCTTAGAACTTTGAATAAATAAGTGAAACTAACCTTTTATTGAGTGAATGGTTTTGAATTTGAAAGTGGGTCTTTGATTCCCAATGTATAGAACAGTCACCGGCGACGGCGTGGCTGTTCCGGAAGCATCACCACCAATGGCAAACTTCTTTTCTTTCTCGTCACTTTTAAACACTAACCTTTGTTTTGGTGTGTTTATTACACCTTACAATGACTATTCCAGTCAGTGAAAAGTGTTCCTTTTTGTTTTTGTTTGTCCCTCTCAGGTTTTATTTATTTAATTGATTCTTTTTAATATTATCATTCCATAATTAATTGTTATGTACACTAAATTTATTAAAATTTACAATAACTCTTTTAAACATTATGCTAAAGAATTTTTTATTGACTGAAAATTTAAAACCTTTTACATTTATATTTATTTATATCAAAACTGTATCTTTTACTCAGGTCAAACAAAAACAAATTTGTTTTTTTGAGAAGTCAAATCCTTGTGTTAACTTTTTGCAGAGTGTGGAGCCAATGGCAATGAATTCAATGAAGGGTCTCCAACTATCTCTGCCAAATTTAATCTTATTTTCAAGTTATGACATAAAACTAATATAAGATTATAGTGGTTTTGGAAGCCAAATAAAATGGTTAATTGGTTAGTAGGGTTGAGAGAACATACTTGTGTTTGAGAAAGAGAGAAGAAAAAACATAATTAATTTTTTTTTAGTTTTGGAATAAATTGGTTTTATGTTTTTTCAAAATTTAAATTGTTTTTTTTTTAATTTTTTATAGTTAATTTTTTTATGTCTATAATCAATTTCTAATATTAAATTTTGTTAACTGTTTTATAGTTAACTTTTTATAGTTAATTTTTTTAATTGTTCTATAGTTAATTTTTTTATAGTTAAATTGATCAGAATTAATATTGTGTTTTTAACCAAGTGGTTTATTGTTTAAATTTTGATAATATCATGACATAAATTATGTTTAAAACAAATATTATTACAACTTTTACCTAATATAGTGAGAATTTAATAAAACGTGTAAAGTATTTAAAAAAATTTAAAAATTATAACAAGTCATGAAACAACATTTTTAATTGTATTTTTTTAACATGGTAGAGATGAAAACAAAATCAATTTTGAATTTAAGAGGTAAAAATACCTTACTCTAAATTTAAAGAAAAAAATCATTTTCATTTTTTTAAATAAGCTTATGGCTAAAATGCAAGAATAAATTTATGTTAAGATGACTTGAGTCTTTGAGTAATTAATAAGTCTGACAAATCTAACATAATGTTCTAGAATAATTTTTAAAGATACAGTATAATCTTGGTTTTAATTAGTGTAAACATTTAAGTTTGTATGTTTTAATTTTAATATGTCATGTAGAATTTACTTTAAGTTACTTAAAGTAAAATATCAATATTTAACAATTAATTTAAAACTGAACTAGTAACATGTCATATCAATGGTTTAGAGGTTAATTTTTGCACATCACTGAATCATAGTAGAATTTAATAATAATTAAATAATATACAAAATATTATTAAATTACATATATAACATCATACATTAGTAACAATCAAAACTAAAATAAGATTTAATTGCATAGGCTGCATTAAAAAAATTATCAGAAAAATCTTAGTCAAATCTACCTAATATTTATGTATAAATTTTAATAAAATATAATAATTTTCAGTAACAATAATTAATTTAATGCAAAAAATAATAAATTAATATAATATAAAATTTTAAAAAGTAGGATATAAAAATATAAATTAATGGGAATGAGTAAGTTATATGCTTTATAACAATAATTTATACCAATTTGTAAATCTTATTAAATATGTCCTTTTATTTGCCTTAAAAATATTTTGGAATAACTTTTAAAATTTAAATTTTAAAATATATCTTTTAAACTAACTCTTAAACTGCTTTTTAGAAATTCAATATAAAAAATGTATTTTTACAATTTTTTTTATTCAAATCGGTTTTCAAAACTATGTTATTTAATATGAAGACAAAGAACTTATTTATTTGAATTATTATAAAAATTCTATAATAAACATTATTTAGTTGAAATTACAAGATGAAATTGAACGAAGGAGAAATAAACGAAGAAAACTTAAATACCAAATCATAAAATGTATCAATCTAAAGTTAAAAATGATTTATTAGATAAGGTGCAATCAAATGAATATATATCCAAAATAATTTAGATTATCGAATTTATTAGGTCAATAGCACCTGATCAACATTCCTAACACTAATTTGTTCCAATCAAATACCATTATTTCTTTTATTAGATAAATTGATCAAACTTTGTTTTTATGTGTATGGGTAGGATCTAAGATAAACAGAACCAATTGTCTCAGCTGAGAACAGAGGATTAAAGTTTGTTTTAATATAATAGAAATACTCATATCTCCATAAGTGTTATTAATGCATAAAGTAATATTATAAATATTAATCAAAATAAAATGTCCAAACCTATCCTTATATTTTTTTTATGCAGTAAGTTTTCTTACTCAACTGAGAAGAGCTGAAGGGTCTCTATATAGGTACACTGAAAACTCCAAGAAGAGTTTAGGAACCAATGACTTTATTATAAACAAGAACAGTCCATGTACAAGATACAGTGCAACCATTAAAACAATAAACCCATTCAGATTTTGTCTTATGAAAATTTGACAAAATCACCACATCAAGTGGACTAAGAGACATCCAGATAAAAAAAAATATGTTTCCTTTTTACATGTTCAATTAACATTTAAGTGGGAGAAAATTCAGAATTGTATAAAGTAGATCTTATTTTATCATCCAAAGTATGGATGAAATAAATCGAAGCACTGTCTTTCTGCATTTATTTTTCAGGTTAACCACATTCAACGACCCGAATCCTGTTAACCAAAACAAAACAATTATATAATATTAGCTACAATTATATAATATTAGCTACAAATACGAAAGAAATAGGTACTTAATAAATTTCAACAATGACTGTAAACATGTGACCTTTCTTGCTTTCAACTTTAGTAAAGCAAATGGTGAAGATGAATATTCTTTGTTTTCACTATCTCCTTCACAATTTCTTTATAATAAGAATTAAAAACAAAATAAGATATCATTTTATAATTGTAAGTGGAAACACATAAACTGAAAATGAAAATTTATCCCCTTAATGTAGATTGAAGTCATTAAATAACTAAGAAATTTGGCACTTCAGCGAGTGAGTCTGAAACAAGAACATTGCAGATCATTAACAAACATATTGGTCCCTAAGTGTTTCTAAAGAATGTTATTTCTGTCCCAATGTTTTCTAAGCACATTGAGAATGGAGATAGGTGAAAGAATTTTTATTTTTGAGAGGAGAGGTCACAGAAGATTTCAAACAAAACTTTTGAAAGCAACTTTATCAAAACTTAAATAACTTTTTAAAATTCTAAAACTTAATAGGTTATATGGATGACCAAGTGTTTGAAAGAATAAAAGTTCACATATTTTAATTGTGCAGGTATAAATTCGTCATGAACTAAAGTACTGGAACTAAATTAAATTAGTTCTCTTTCACACGTTTCATTATCATTTAAAAGCAACAAATTAATTATTGTATCAAAGAGAACTGATTTTATCACCTATTAAGTATATCAAGGCTGACAGTAACTTTTTTCCTTCATTTTTCCATCTTATCTTATTTTATAAATGTTTCTCTGTTTACCTTCCCACATATATCAGCATTCTTTACGATACTTAGAACATGAAATTTAGCATCTACCATTGAGGAACTCGAAAATTGAGAGGAATCACAAGAAATCTCGTAAACAATAAGACATAAATCAGAATGATATAGAAATTGCTACCACTTTTAATAAAAAAATTCAAAATTAAGACAATAAATTTATAAGTTTTCATATATATATATATATATATATATATATATATATATATATATATATATATTTTTTAATGATGGTTAGAATGTTACTTAAACTCAGATTTAAATACTAAAAAGGCAATTACCTCGGATAAATCACAGCCAAAATTCATGTTTTGGTTCTCGACGTCTTTCATGATCCCTGTTCCATTGCAATACCTATAATAACTCTGAAATAAACTTAAGAAAATGTGAACAGACATTAAACACTGAAATAAAAAAAAGTGTCACATTAAAAAAAAAAACTAGTCAACCACATCCAATACAACAAAACAAGAATAAATTACTTAAATATCAACTAACAAATATAAAACAAACATTAGTCACAGTTAAGAACAAACACAAGCAATGTTTGTTTTGTTAGGCTGAGTTCTGTCTAATTGAGGCCCAACACCTAAACTGCCCAACCAATTTAGGGCAATAAATAAAATGTTTCTTAAGGTAGCTGGTATCTCCCTTCTTCCTCCAATTTTTCGAAAATCAAGAGTGAAGAAGTGAGAGTGAGGTTAAAACAATTTTTGCAGTCATCTTTCACAAAGAACAGTCTTGGATGTTCTGACGATCTGACGGTGAAACTTTGTCCGATGAGGCTGAAATTTTAGCAGGAGGTTCCTCTCTTATTGTTATTCGTTTTGTCCGGAGGGATTGCTCATCGGAGTTCTGTAGAAGCGCCAGAAATTCTGTGAAGTGCTGCTGACCACAGCAAATTTCTGTCAGCTTGAATACTCTTGTTCAACGATTCAATGGTGAAAACATCTCCGATTTATCTGAAATTTTTAATGGAGCTTCCTGACTCATACTACTTCGTGCGATTTGAAATTGGAGCTGTATTTGAAGCGCAGAAAATTTGGGAACAAAGAGCATTCTTGAGTAAACAGATTCTTGAACTCTTTATTAAATTCCTAATTGTTGATATGCTCTATAGATAAGTTTAGAAGGACTTATTGTATATGGTTGATTTGATTTGATATTAGTGGAATATTTATCATGAATTTTTTAATTTTTTTAAGAGGCTTTTCCCACATTAAATATTGGTATTAATTTCTCTTCTGTTTTTGATTGCGTATTGAATATATTTGAATGATTGACTGCATTCAAGATACTTCCGTATTGTATAGTTGGTAGTCCATTCTATTGTTTCCACGGCAGGATTCCCGTCATTTTCAAGAGTTCGATCTTTGATATTGGGTTTGCTAATCTTTATTTTATTTTTATTCAAACTAGAAATCAGACTCCCTCTTGAATAACTAAGAAGAACCCCTCCCCGTAAAAATCACAGTGAAAATTCATGTTTTGGTTTCCGACGGCATTGGTTTTCAAGCTCCCTATTCCATCACAAAACCTATGAATAAAATTAAAAAAAATGTGGGCAGACATTGTTTTCCTTTTGTTTCACGTTTTCATCTGCAACGCCCTAAGTTTCCAAAATCACAAAACACTGAAATAAAAATAAATGTAATTTTTTTTCTTAGTTTCCAAACGTATCCTCACTTAAACACAATACATGTAATTCATAATTAAAAACAAAAGCATCCAAAAAACGTTCCAAATCAATAATACCTAATTTCTGAATTTCTGGAAAACGACGTCGTATTGGAAAGGTACCTGAAGGGATCGTTGGTGCCGCTCGGTGCAGCGCACGAGGGTAAGAGTGCCGAGAGAGACGAAGATGATGCCGGCGAAGGCGAAATGGAAAACTGGAGCGACGGAATATTGGCCCAAGACCATGTATTTGGCCTGGTAGTTGTGCATGCCTCGCCGAATCTCTCTCTGTACGTAATTGAAGGACAGCATGGGCTTCACAAGTTCCGGAAGCTCCTTCAAACTCTTCATCTCATTGTAGAATCTTCTCAGCGCCATTGCTTCTTCTTCTTCTTCGCTCTCTTTAACAAAAAAAACCTCTCATCATCTTTATACAATAGATAAAACATTTATATATTTTCAATGGGTGGTTGATTTTGGGAACATACTTTTTTATTGTAACGAATTTGTAGGGTTTTATTTTATTTAAGTATTTAATTGAAAAAAATAAACAATGTTATTCTTTATAAAAGTAATTATGATTTGAGAGATTTGTTTTTTCTCTTCATTGTTTAAGTTTGTGGTATGATACTTTTTGAGATTACAAAATTGATTTGGCATTAAATCAAACAAGTTGGATAATAATAGTAGTTTTCTAATACATGAAATACTTACAATAGTAAATTTATTTTCAAATCACCTTTTAACTAATTTAGTAATAAATTTAACAGGGCTTGAAATTTATTTACTTGCAATTAAGTTTAAAAATAATGATAAAATAAAAAATATTCATCATATAAATAGGTTAACTGATATCAAATTCTTTAAATAGTAAATTTTTGATTTCTTTTTTAAAGATTATTATTCTTTAATCTTTTTTCACATAAAACTTAACTCAATCAAACAAATTTTAATCAAATAAACAAAATCTTATCAATAAAATATCTATATATTCAATATTCAATATCTCACTTCATTCAAATCATTCCTTCTATCTCAATAAAATTTACTGAATTCAAATTTGAAATTATAAAAGAATTAATCTAATGAAGTTCTATCTTCCATGAGACAAAATCAAAACAGTACAACAAAATAAGAAAATTAAGATATGGTTCTGTGTTTTACAAATGTGATTTCAAAACTTGATTTTTCTCTTAAAAATTGTGTTTTTTTTATATATTTCTTCGTTGTTCCAAGGATCTATGAAAAATGTATTGTTTCAGATTCTATTCACAATTTTTCACTTTTTAATTTTCTAGATTTGCAACATGTTCATCTTTATAGATTTGCATATTATTTACTTTCAAATTTGTTTTTGAAATATAATATTATAATTGTTCTGTCCATAATGAACCTTCCTCGGTACCTCCTTCTATCTACCCTCTAGTGCACTAAAAATATAATGTTGATAGAAATAATAAGACCTAAATAAATTTGTCGCAACCGGGATTATGACGGGGAATGGCGAACAAAAAAAATAATTTGATTTTGAAATAGGGGAGTCGCCACCATAGTTTATTATGGAAAACTATAGAAAAACCAAAAATAAGTCTGCAAAAACAGATTAAGGTTCGGGAGTCGGTTACGTGTAGGGAAGGTATCAGCACCCTACGACGCCCGT
>Ga0209489_101219_pt1 | contig 52502 bp, 24 predicted proteins | sample SiratrowhiteBW_FD_187527 | JGI IMG/M metagenome (GOLD analysis project Ga0209489, IMG submission 187527) | Root nodule microbial communities of legume samples collected from California, USA - Siratro white BW (SPAdes) (version 2) | ecosystem: Host-associated > Plants > Roots > Nodule | place...
GCTTGCAGCAGGACCAGGGGAAGGCTCCATTCGACTAGGAAAACATCAAAACCCATGAAACCAAAAATTCTTAAAATCAAACCTTGCTTGGATTTCTTCAATCCACCATTGGAGTTGAAACCGAGTTTGAGCCTTCCCCTCTTACGAGTATCCATCGATCGAGATTCGGAAGAAAAGGTGAGTTCTAGGTATAGAAGATTGAAGGGAAAACCTAAGCTTACAATTTATCCAGAAACGAAAGGAAGAAGAAAAATTGATAGAAACTGAATGACGAAAAACCCTAACCCTAGGAGTGGTGATCCTGGAAGAGGGGTTTTGCAACAACAAAATATATAGAAAGGAAAGAGTTTTGATGAGGCCATAAATGAATAAAATGATAAAGATTGAGAAAAGATAATATTTTTATCCCTTGTAATTTATATAAATATATTAAGTTGATGATGTTATAAATTAGGTTTAAATCTGGGTTGAAGTTGTTCTGACATTCACGTGTCTCCTCACATGACAATATTGATTATTGATGTGGTCACTTTATATATATTTTATTTTTTATTAAATTTCATATTATATATGTATAAATTTTTTTATTAAAAACTTCCTCAAACAATTTCAAAGTCCCTAAATAAAAATATAAAAAATAACTGAAAGAGCCAGAACAAAATGATACCAACACAATTTCTAATAAAGCATTACAAATAAAACTAACAACAACACATGTATACTCTTGCTGCTTCCTTTAATTCATGAATTAATTCACCACTTGAAAAATAATACACGTTTTCTAAAATTTAAGAATGTTATTGTCCTGCATGAGCAACAACTTATATAAAATTTATAGATTTTTCAAAAAGTTCTTTGCTAGCAAAATATCATAGTAGAATATAAGAATATAATGACTACATGAATTTTATGATCTTTAATGTGAGAGTCTTTCTTTTAATTTTTATTTTATTTTTATTTTAGATCTTATTATGATATATATTTTTAAAATCTCTATTTGTTTTTTTAAAATTTATGAGAAGCATTTTATTTATTTATTTATTTATTGATGGAAAAATAATTTTAAAATAAAACAGAATTTTTAATTCTTACAATTTCAAATTTTATTTAATACTTCAAGTTTTAAATCTCATCTTAGCATGTTTTGATCATAGAATAGAAGTATTAGATCAAGTAAAATATTAATACAAATAATCAACATCATGACAACTAACTAAATAACTTAACGAATTTTTTTCAAAATAGCAAAGTTTGATTATATTTTACTCAAATAGCATATTGACAAATAATTAACAGTTCATAATTCGGTTTCCATGATTTAGTGTTTTTTTGTAAAAAATAGTCTAGAATTTAGTTATGAAATTCGAGATCTGAACTTGTTTTTTTTTTTTTTTTTTAAAAATGAATGAAATAATTTATAATTTTATATTTTTAAAATGTAAGTAATAAAGAAATTGGTTTGTAAAATATATTTTAAATACTTATTTATAAAAAACTAATTATTGGATATAATAATTCAGAAAAAATTATTTTAAACACATATATTTTAAGCAATAATTATTTAGAAAAATATGTAAATAGAAAAAAATGGTAACAAAATTAACATTTACAAACTTTGAAACAAATTATTTTTGTAATTTTGGTTTAGAAAATTTCATAAGAAAAGGAAACAATTTTTTTTAAAAAATGGTGAAAAAGTTTTTTATATAATTTAAATTATTGATTTATGAATAATAAATATGATAATTAAAATATTTATAAATGTAATAATTATTTTTGTAAATAGTTATCTAAAGAAAAGTAATAATTTATAAAAATATTGTTTTATAAAGAACAGTATTCCCTATTTTTAATCCTTATTTTTATTACCATAATTATTTTAATATCTATGTGTATGATTAAAAATAAATTTTGAAATTATATGAATAAAAAAATAAAAAATTGACTCAAAATAAATTTTGATATATGATTTATTTTCTAAATAATTATTTCTTAATATATCTAGATTTTAAAGTTATTAATTTTTAATATATTTATGTCTTTAAAATATTTTCTCTCAACATAATTCCCTTTTAAACTTTTATTTTTTAAATATGTGCTTTTTTTTACAATTTTATTCACAATATTTAGATTTTAAGATAATATTTTTTTAAAATTTTAAAATTATTTTTCCTTTATTTTTAAATAAAAATAAAAAGATTAAAATCTCCTTTACAATTCAAATCTTTATGAAAATACATCAAATCATGTTCAGAATCCAGTTTAAGCTATACTATTAGAGTAAAAAAAGTTAAAATGTGTTATTTTGAAAAGTGTTTATATTTTCAAAAATTACACACACAACTACTGAGTATACGAATATATATATATATATATGGTGCAAATATTACAATGTTATGTTTTTATTTTATATTTAAATTTTTATTTTAATTTCATATCATATGTATATGAGTACTATACTATTCATGAAAATGCTACACCAAATCATAATACTGCATAAGAATAACCATATACCAAAGACTCTAAATTTTAAAAATTATAATAGTAAATAAATTAGTTTATTAGCGAAGCAGCATTTCCTCAACGAAAAACCCAAATAAATGCAGTAAAAAATTGATTGTTAATAATTGTTTAATTAGAATTTTTCTAAATTTTAATAAGTTCTATGTATTCTATGAAATGATTCACACTCAGATTGGCAAGAAAATCCAAGTACCTAAATCAGATAATGGTGGAGAATTTGTTAACAAATCAATGCACGAGTTTTTAAGAGAAAATGGCTTAATTCATCAAACTTCCTGTCCAAACACACCCCAACAAAATGATGTAACAGAACGGAAAAATCGTAAGCTACTAGAGATGACTCGGGTCATGATATTTGATGTACAGGTTCCAACACGGTTTTGGCCCGAAGTTGTTGCTACCTCAGCCTATCTTTTGACAGGCTACCCTCTCAGATCCAACCACAGAACATCCCTACAGATCGTAGCTACTCATACTAATATCCCTCCTGTCTAAACGTTACCACCACGAGTTTTTGGGTTTTCTGTGTTCGTTCATATTTCCAAAGCTAACATAATCAAATTTGGTCCATGTGCTGAGAAATGTGTCTTTGTTAGATATGCTACACATCAAGAGGGGTATCGATGTTACAACCCAATCACTCACTGTGTATATGTGACTATGGATTGTGATTTTTTAGAATTAGAATATTTCTTCAGTAGCCAACTTGATGTCCAGGGAGAGAAAACTAGTGAACCACCAAGTTGGTCAGGTAGCCTTAGTTGTCAAGAAACTGTTCCAAAAGGGCAAGTAGACGAGCATGTCTCTGTCAACATAGGAGGGATCAACACAACCAATGAGAATCCTTCTAAGAATGTCCAAAAGAGGTAAGTGATCTTCACTCTACTGAGTTATCTCCTATTATGAATAAAGTCACTAACAATGACAGGTTAGCACCAGAACTAGAGCCTTTCACACTTCCTACTAAGTTGTCTCCTGTTATGAATGAAGTCACTAACAGTGACAGGTTAGCACCAGAATCAGAGCCTTTCACACTTCTGCCAAGAAGAAATAGAGGGGTACCACCTGACCGATATTCTCCAGAACATGTTCCCCGGAATTCCAAGTATCCTATGAAGATAACCAGAGAAGGAGTGATAAACATTGCAAGAGTTTTTCTTATTCCTAAAACAATTCATAAAACCAGTAAGAAGGGCGAATGGCAAGAAGCTATGAAAACAAAGAATCCTATACAACATGACAGAACCAAGCATGTTGAAGTAGACAGACACTTCATCAAGGAGAAGATTGATGATAATAATATTGAGCTTCCGTTTTAAGGTTAGAAGACCCGTTGGCAGACATTCTCACCAAAGTTGTTACATGTAAAACATTTACTTGTGTCCTCAGCTAGCTAAGTATTGGTGATCCCACTGCTCACCTTGAGTGGGAGTGTTAGAATATTATAATTAGAGAAACAAATCAGTAGAATATCGAAGATAATCAAGGGAATATCAGAGAATATCAGTAAGAATATCAGATAGATAATCAAGGGAGTATCAAAGAAACAAATCAGTAGAATATCAGAGATAATCAAGGGAATATCACATAATATCAGTAGAATATCAAAGAATATCAAATGTATTTATTTAGAATAATTTCTATATTTAGTTTCTTAGAATTCTATATTAAGTGAGTTATTGTAAACAAAGAAAATAACATTCAATAAAAAACCTTCTTCCATGTTATCATATTCTTTATTCATTTTTGTTCATAGTTATCATATCCTTGTCTAACATTTCTTAACTCTCGATACCATAGCAAGACTACACTATATTTTCCACACGTGCACGTGGAAGACGCGTGGCAAGTTTCTAGCCCTACTCTCATTCATCTTCTTTACACGTAATTGCCGCATGTCTGTTAGCTACCACCTTCAACACACGTGGGGTATCCAATGTTTGGACATGTGGTGGACAACCACTCCCGTAAATTATAGCTCCACCTTATCTCATTGTTCTTATTAGAGAACATGACTTTCCTTCTTTGAACTGTCAATTGAAGTTATAATTTTTTGTAAGATATTAATTTAACTTATGAATGTTTTATGCTAAAGTTAATGTTTTTGGCTAAGTAGTTGAGTAAAGTGTTTAAGTTATTGTAAGTTATATACGTGGCATGTGTTAAATTTTTATTGATGAGAAAAAGTACTTTTTAATATACATACATTTAACTAATATAGGAATTTTTATAACTGTTAAAACAAATTTTCAATAACATTTTTATAAAGAAGGATTTGATGGTTGAGAATTCTCGCTATATCTTCACAAACAAGAGCAGTTCATCCAGCAACTATTATTATATGTGTTAGATAAGGTATCAATTTTTGTAACAATGGTCAATGTATACATTATTCACTTTGTTATCTGAAGTTTTGGCCAACTTTCAACAATAATTTTGAGAGCAACCTTTGTTAAATCTTTTTATATTAATTAATTCATGAAATGAATAGTTTCTATTATACTTAGTCCTTTTATATAATAACTCTCAAATAACATTTTGAGTGCAACTTGTTAAATCCTTTTATATTAATTAATTGGTGAAATAAATAGTTTCTATTATACTTAGTTCTTTTACATAATGACTCTCAAATAACACAATTTAAATTATAAAAGTTTATGTTCAAATAATTAACATATTTAAACAGATAATGAATTATTTATTACAGTATTAAAATACATTAAATTTTAATATAAACTCTTTCAAAATGTATCAAATTAATAAAATTACACCAAAACTTTAATACCTTACAAATTTAAATGCAAATTTTTATTCATCAAGAAACAAAACAAAGTTAAGTCAAAGTAATATAATGATTAAAAAAATAGAATATCAAAATATCATCGAATGTCATTGCTATGTTGAGACGATAAAGTTGGATAGAAAGATATGCATTAAAGTTACGACTTGATTTTTAGTTAGTCAATTCTTCTTTTAATATATAATTTATATTCTCTTTATTTATGGATCTCTTACTTCATTTATGTAAATGATTCAATTAATGTTTGAATTTAACTTCTTAAAGCATGATGTCTTTAAAATTCCATTATTGATTTGAGGATGAAATCAATATTTCTCCTTCACATCCAAATCAAAATATCATTCCATTTTTTTCTAGATAAATCAGTTTTTATATCCTAGATGACATTTGTTCAATGATAGTAGTATCTTCATATAATTTTGAGATAAGATCCTCATTTTTTCTTTGTTTAGATTTATCATGCAAATGAAAGTAATTAATGAAGCAAAGAGAGTGACAACTCAATTAAAAACCAAGTAATTCAAAACTTACAAAGGCAAATTTTGCATGAAGACTAACCCAACTTTGTCCTTTTTTGTTGGAATAATTATTTTGTGGACATATATAAATTAATAATTTCTCCAAATTAACTTATTTGCCAAAATATTATGTAATCATTATTGTTATTATTTATTTAGTTGTTATTATTTATTTGGTTACATAAAATAATATTGTTTATATTATGTGAATATTTATTGAGTAAGGTGATGATAGGTGGACTGAGTCCATTATTAATTAATAATAAACAGAATAGTGCATAGTTTTATTCTATCTTATTAAAGAATAAAGAAGACAGTTCTCTATATATACTTCTGACCTTGGGAACAGTTTGTACAACTGTTCTCTCTTATTCTTTACAAAGAGGTTATTGATGAAGAAGGACAGAACTAACACACGATGAATCAAAGATCTTCTTTATTTCAGGTTTTTATTTTTCTCATCTTTATATAATATGGTATTCTCATATGTCATAATGAGACCAAATTGAAAACTCTAATTAAATTATTTCTTTCAATTGGTATCATAGCATGGTTAGTTTTGATTATGGCTGTGAAAATTTTCTTATTATACTCACATTGTTTGAATTCACTAAATAAAACCCTAATATCATAAATCCTAAAAGTTATATTTGTGCCGCACACACCCAATTTTTTCTACTGCTATGTTAGGTTAATTGTTAAGTTATAACAATTTGGATATTGTGGTCTTGATGAGTTAGATATTTAGATGTGCGTTAGCGTTTTGTGTATGAACGATAGGTAAATATGTTTTGTCAAGATTTTGTGAAAAGTTGTCTATTATTTATGAAATTCAACCTAGTAGCTGTAAGGTTGGATATTGGGAAGTCCTATCAAAATTGGGTGCTAATCTTAGGCATTGATTTGGGATCATGCCTTTTAAGTTATTATTGTTGAAAAAACGTTGCTATGCATCCTTAGCTTTAGATTTGGGCACAGTTTTTTTTGTTTATTTAAATTTCAATATATTTTCTTAATAAATATGGTTGAAAAGTGGAGTGAACTTTTGCATACAAATCTTTAATCTCTCACATGAAATATGTAAGCATCTTATCACGGTAGCTTAAATAAAATCATTTTCCTAATTTTTAATCACTCATCTACCACTTTTGTTGTTTTAGTAATACAAAAAAATAACACAATGATAGTTATTGGATTCCAAAATGACTTGTAAAATAATAATAAAATTCTGCGTAATAATATAAGTTCACTCCACTTTTCAACCATATTTATTAAGAAAATATATTGAAATTTAAATAAAAAAAAACTATGTGCCCAAATCTAAAGCTAAGGATCCATAGCAACATTTTGTCAACAATAACAACTTAAAAGGAATGACCCCAAATCAATTCCTCATATTAGCACCCAATTTTGATAGGACTTCCCCATATCCAACCTTACAGCTACGAGGTTGAATTTCATAAATAATAGACAACTTTTCACAAAATCTTGACAAAACATATTCACCTATCGTTCATACACAAAATGCTAACGCACATCTAAATATCCAACTCATCAAGACCACACTATCCAAATTGTTATAACTTAACAATTAACCTAACAGCGCGTAAGAAAAATTGGGTGTATGCGGCACAAATATAACTTTTAGGGTTTATGATATTAGGGTTTTATTTTATGAATTCAATGAATATGAGTATAACAAGAAAATTTTCACAACCATAATCAAAACTAACCACATGCTATGATACCAATGGAAAGAAATTATTTAATTAGAGTTTTCAATTTAGTCTCGTTATGGCATATGAGAACATCATATTATATAAAGATAAGAAAAATCAAGACCTGAAACAAAGAAGAGCTTTGATTCATCATCTATTAGTTCTGTCCTTCCTCGTCGATGACCTCTCTACAAAGAATAAGAGAGAAAAGTGTGTACAAACTGCTCCCAATGTCAGAAGCATATATAGACAATTGTCTTCTTTATTCTTTAATAAGATAGAATAAAACTATGCACTCTTCTATTTATTATTAATTAATAATGGACTCAGCCCACCTATCATCACCTGACCCAATAAATATTCACATAATATAAACAATATTATTTTATGTAACCAAATAAATAATAACAACCAAATAAATAATAACAATAATGGTTACATAATATTTTAGAAAATAAGTTAATTTGGACAAATTATTAATTTATGTATGTGCACAAAATAATTATTCCAACAAAAAAGGACAAAGTTGGGTTAGTCTTCATGCAAAATTTGCCTTTGTAAGTTTTGAATTACTTACTTGGTTTTTAATTGAGTTGTCACTCTCTTTGCTTTCATTAATTACTTTCATTTGAATGATAAATCTAAACAAAGAAAAAATGAGGATTTCATCTCAAAGTTCTATGAAGATACTACTATCATTGAACAAATGTCATCTAGGATATAAAAATTGATTTATTTAGAAAAAATGGAATGATATTTTGATTTGGATGTGAAGGAAAAATATTGGTTTCATCCTAAAATCAATAATGGAATTTTGAAGGCATCATGCTTTAAGAAGTTAAATTCAAACATTAATTGAATCATCAATCGAAATGAAGCAAAATATCCATAAATAAAGGGAATATAAATTATATATGAAAAAAAGAATTGACTAACTAAAAATCAAGTCGTAACTTTAATGCATATTCTTTTTATCAAACTTTATCTTCTCAACATAGCAATGACATATGAAAGATGATGATATTTTGATATTCTATTTATTAATCATTATATTACTTTGACTTAACTTTGTTTTGTTTCTTGATGAATAAAAAATTGCATTTAAATTTTTAAGGTATTAAAGTTTTGGTGTAATTTTATTAACTTGATACATTTTGAAAGAGTTTATATTAAAGTTTAATGTATTTTCATACAGTAATAAATAATTCATTATCTGTTTAAATAAGTTAATTATTTGAACCTAAACTTTTATATTTAAATTGTGTTATTTGAGAGTTATTATGTAAAAGAACTAAGTATAATAAAAACTATTTATTTCACCAATTAATTAATATAAAAAGATTTAACAAGTTGCACTCAAAAATGTTATTTGAGATTTATTATGTAAAAGGACTAAGTATAATAGAAATTATTTGTTTCATCAATTAATTAATATAAAAAGATTTAACAAAGGTTGCACTCAAAATTATTGTTGAAAGTTGGTCAAAACTTTAGAAAACAAAGTGAATAAAGTGAATAACGGTTTACTCAGAAAAATGAATAACAAATGATCAATCCATTATCCAATGAGTTCAAACGAGTAACAAATACTCAATCCATTATTAATAAAGCTCAGATGAGTAACAAATGCTCAGTCCATTATCGAATGAGCTCGGATGAGTAACAAATACTCAATCCATTATGAAATGAGCTTAGATGAATAACAAATAATCAATTTATTATTAGCAAGTCTAAGTAACTCGATATTTGGTCTTAATAATTTCGGTGGAACGACGCATTTTGGTCACAATTAATGATCTCAATTAAATGCCACGTTGCAATCACAATTAACATTCTAGGTCAAATGTCATATATATATATATATATATATATATATATATATATATATATAAAGTCGGCTATCCAATTCTAACTTAACATCTTTCTGAAATTTCTTTCTGAAATTTGCTTTATTAAGATATTTTATTCAGCAAAACAATCTACTCTCTATACTATGTAGTAAAAGTTGTTTGTACAAAGGAAGTACAATGAATTAGGAGTTTAGTTAAAAAAAATATGCGAGAAATTTAAATTTTAAAAAAGTTCATAATAAATATAACATGTTTAAAAGTACTCTGAGTTTATAAAACTAAAATTCAATAAGAGTAAATTAAAAATTTAATCAATGAATGATGATTAATTTAGATATTGAAAATATTAAAAAATATAATTTAGTCTTTAAACCTATAAATAATATAAAATTAATTTTTGATTAATATTAAATTGTCTTTAAAGTTACATTTTGATGACAAAATAAAACTCACAACATGATACATTAAACAACATTATATATATATATATATAATTTTTTTCTTTGAAGTTAACAAAGATGTCATATTAACCACATGTTATGAAAATAAATGAACAGGAATGAACGAAAAAGAAGAAAGGATATGAAAGTGAAAATATATCTCTCTTTTTGTTATCTTGATGAAATAAAATACTCTATATATGAAGTACATTGAATAACAGGATCACAACAGAATAGTTACCCTAACATAATTGCTAATAACTCTTACATAATAATTATTTATCATTTATTAGCTCTCTCAAGATAGAGTACATAAAGATCAATTAAACCCATCATAAACACAGTAGATGTAAGAACAATTTGGGTATGAGAGATTTTGTACAGATGTGAGCAACCTGTGACTTAGTATTGATAGGGAACAAACGAAGAACACCATCACGAACCTTTTCTCTAACCACATGGCAATCGATTTCAATATGTTTGCTACGCTCATGAAACATAGATTAACAGCTAAATGTAAGGCTGACTTGTTGACACAAAAAAGAACTGTAGTGGCTTGAGGAATAATATGTAAGTCACGAAACAAATAAGACAACCATTGAATTTCACGGGTTGTCGATGCAAAAGCACAATATTCAGCCTTAGAGGAGGATCGTGAAAGTGTTGCTTCTTGGATCACCAAGAGATTAATGAATCACAAAAAAAAAATGTAAAAGCTAGTTACGGACAGCGAGTTTTAGGGCATGATGCCTAATTTGAGTCACAAAAACCTTTCATTTGTAAAGGATAATCACTAGGAAAGAAGAGCCCCCAACCAGGATTAGTTTTGAGATAACGAAGAACCCTGAGTGTTGCTTGGTAATGAGCCATTGTAGGAAGTGATATGAATTGTGAGAGATGATTGACAGCAAAACAAACGTCGGGCCTAGTGTTGGTTAGGTAGATGAGTTGTCCAGTGAGTCGTCCATACATGGAAATGTCTTCAAGAAGAGGACTCTCTCTTTGGAATGGAGCTTTATTTGAGGATCCATAGGAGTCTTAGAAGGTTTGCATCCTAACAAGCTTGCAACATCTAGAAGCTCTAAAGTGTATTTCCTTTGGTTAGGGAAAATACCCTTATTTGATATAACAACTTCTAATCCAAGAAAAATTTTCAGTTGACTAAGATCCTTAATTTTGAATAAGTGATCAAGTTGAGACTTCACCAAAGTAATCTCTTGAGCATCATTTCCTGTCAAAATTATATCATCAACATAGACAAGGATGATTGTGAATGTACCAATAGCAGATTATTTCGTGAATAAAGAAAAATCAGACTGTGATTGGGTATAACCCGAAGCTATAACAATTGTAGACAACTTTTCCTACCACTATCTATTAACTTGTCTAAGACCATAAATAGATTTTCTCAGCTTGCAGACCTGACTAGGTTTTGGAGGAATTACACCTTTAAGAACCTCCATATAGACTTCTTCGTGAAGATCTCCATGCAAGAAAGCATTTTTGACATCAAGTTGTTCAAGGAGCCAATTTTTAGAGGCTGCAATGGCCAATAAGAGCCTTACAGTAGTGATTTTAGCCACCGGAGAAAAAAGTTTCTCTAAAATCAATGTCTTCATGTTGTGTGAATCCCTTGGTTACTAGCCTATCCCTAAAATCTCAATTGAGCCATCAGCCTTGTGTTTAGTCTTATACACCCATTTACATTCCATTGTGTGTTTTCCAATTGAAAGGTCAGCAAACTCCCAGGTTCCAGTTTGAACTAAAGCATTAATCTCATCATCCATGGCTTTCCTCCAGTTGTCATGTTTTACTGCCTGTGCATAAGTTTTGGGTTCCACAATGAAAAAGATACTAAATACAAAATGCTTATGATTGTTAGAAAATTTTAAGTAATTAACAACACTGGAAATAGGATATTTAACTAAAGAGGAATTTTTGCTCTCTATGCCTGCAGCTATGTTGCAATGAAAATCCTTGAGGTAAATAGGAGGATTGGTGCTTCTAGTAAAAAATTTTCTTATAACAGGAGGTACGGGGTTATCAGGAGCTGTGGTAGTGGGAGAAGAATAATTTTATTGTGGAACAATATATGGTGTTTGGTGATTTTGTAGTAGTGTAGTGGGAGAGGAATAATTTTGTTGTGGGACAATATATGGTGTTTGTTGGTTCTGTAATGGTGAGGAGGATGTAAGGAAAGAGAGATCAGTGTCTTGATAATCAAGAAAATGTGGCATGACAAAATTTTCTCTATTTGTATGATTGATAATATGTTTAAAAGGAAAACTATTTTCATTGAAAGAAACATTTTTGGATAAAAAAACCTCTCTAGTGTGTAAATCATAAAGAAGTGAACCCTTGATCCCTTGTCTGTGACCTAAATAAACACACCGTCTAGCCCTAGGATCAAGTTTCGTCCTATTATGAGCCAAAGTTGATGCAAAAGCTTCACAACCAATCAGGAGAAGAGTCATACATAATATCATAAGGACTTTTGTTATGTAAAACCTTGCTAGGCAATCTATTAAGCAGAAAAACGGCATGAGAGGCTGCAAAGTTCTAAAACAATTTAAGCAAGTTACTTTGAAATATAAGAGCCCTAGTAATATTTAAAATGTGTTGATAGTTTCTCTCTACCACTCCATTTTGTTGTGGAGTCTCAACACAAGACATTTGATCTTCTATGCTTTTGAGAGAGTAAAATTGATGCAAATTAAATTCAGGTCCTTGATCCGACCTAATGCATTTGACAGTAGTAGAAAATTGAGTTTCAACTAAAGTAATGAAAGATTTAATACAACCCTATAGTTCTTATTTAGTTTTCAAAAGAAAAATCCAAGTATGCCTAGAAAAATCATCCACAATAATAAAAAAATATCTATTTAAATCCACAGAAGTAATGGCTAATGGTCCCCAAATATCCACATGTAATAAATAAAAAATTTTATTACTTGAAGGAGTGCTTATAGGAAATATAAGTCTTTTATGTTTAGCAAGTGGACATATTTGACAAAAATCATCACATGTTTTGCTAGAAATGTAATCAAACTTTGTTGACAATACATATAGTTTGTCCTTAGATAAGTGACCTAGTCTAAAATGGCAATCATTCACATTATAAACAGACACAAAATTTATTGATATTGAATATGGGGCAGTGTTTTCCTAATCCCTTAGGATTTCAAGAACATAGAGCCCGTGGTGTATTTTAGCAAAACCAATCATTTCATAGTGTGATTGTCCTCTATTTCACAGATTTGATCAGTAAACTTAACAATCAGATTTTATGGCTAGTTGAGATACTGAAATGAGATTGAAGTTAAATCCTGGTATGTATAGTACATTATGCATAATGAATGTAGTAGAAAATATGATAGTGCCTTTAATGTTTGCATAAACTATAGTTCCATTAAGTAACTTGATATGAATATCAGGAATAGTCTATATGTAGCAAAATTCTCTACAGATGAACTAATATGATCAGTGGCACATGAATCTAAGATCCAAAGGACAAATTGTGGTAGTGATCTCAGGTTACAGATGATACTTGTGGATGTATTGGAAATGTTATGATATTCAGTGCTAGGGGTTGCAGCTAACTGAGATTGTTGAAGAAGAGTCATGAGAGAGTTATATTGCTCTTTGGCCAAACTAAATCTAGAAGATTGCTAAGATTCCTTTGGTTTATAAGCGCCTCACTCTCATTTGCCTTTTTAATTGCAGTGATATTGTTAACAAAGAATTTTCTCCTTTTGTAGTTTGGTGAAAAACCATGTAAGTGATGACATTCATCAATTGTGTGACATCCTCTACCACAATGTATGCATTTCTTACTATTATAATGCTTGTCATCTTTAGTGCATCTCTTGGCTTAAGAATTCTGAGAATTTCTGTTGAAGGAACCATAATATACACTGGAAGAATCATTTAGAAGATTTACCGATGGATTATTGAACGACGAAGTAGTCATATTTGCTACTGAAAATAATGACACTTCTGAAGTCATTACAGATGATGAATTATTGCAAATGCAACAAAATCAGAGTTGGCACAGTGGAGCTCTCTCAATTAGAGAGCTATGACACCATAACAGAGATACCATATTAACCACATGTTATGAAAATAAAAGAAATGAGCATCAATGAACGAAAAAGAACAAAGGATATGAGAGTAAAAATATATCTCTCTTTCTTATTATCTTGACGAAATAAAATAATCTATATATGAAATATATCCAATAAGAGGATCATAATATAATAGTTACTCTAACATAATTCCTAATAACTCTCACATAATAATAATTTATTTATTATCCCTTATACTCTAACCAAAATTGTTAACCATTCTCGTATAATAATTATTTATCATTTATTAGAAGTACTAAATCTAGTGATGGTAATGTAGGGTGAAGCACTCTATTTTCATTTAGTTCTGATCGATAAAAGATGGGTTAGGATAAGATTGTCTATATAAAATTTGAGTGTTAATATGTTTGGTCCAAATTGTGTAACTGTGAGTTTACATACATATATGTTGACCCACACAAATTTTTAAAAAACATAAAATAATCATAAAATCCATTTTAATTTTTAATCTTAAATTTGAGTATATTGTTATTGTATGTATAACAATTATAAGAAAAACTTAGTTATTAGTTATTTATTATTTATTACAAGTAAATAAGAAATATATTAAAAAGATAGAATTAAAGTGGATGATGAATTGAATCTATATTTATAATTATAAATATAATAATAATAATAATAATAATAGTAATAATCAAATAATCATTAAAAATATTTAGTTATATTTAATACAAATAATAAAAACATTATGTTGAGAGAATGGAGTAGATAAAAGATCCTTAATTTGATTCATGTGGACCACAAAATCTCAAAATAGATCATGAAATGAAACGTGGATTATATCTATAAATATATGATATTAATAAATAATTAATGAGAGTATTTAATTACATTTAATACATAAATACTATTATAAAAAAGTTAAAATTAAAAAATTAATATAAGATAAGAAATGTATTATAATAATTATGGTTTAAAGTTAAAAAACTATGGGCTAAACTTTAGGTCAAGATTTTCTCTCAGTGTTAAGGAATGAATCTAGGTTTTATAAATAATTATAGAACATATAATCACTGTATTAGATAAACTTTATATTTATATTATAATTATTATTATTCTTATTATGACGATTATTATTATTATTAGTAATAATATTATTAATAATAAGATTAATAATAACATAAATAATAATAATATTAAGAATAATATTAATAGTAATGTTAATAATAATATTAAAAATAAAAATAATATGAATAATAATGATAATAATAATAAATTTAAGTGTTCTAAAAATTTATAAAATTAAGATAATTTTTTATATCATACTTTTTTTGTTTATTAGTTATTCATAATTATAAATTACATTAAAAATAATTTAAACTATTTACATTTTATGACTTAAACTTTATAAGTTTACACCACAATTCTATTATTTTAGACTACACATTTTATTATTTTTTTAATCAAAACTTTGACTTAAACATTCATTACCGAACAAAAGTTGACATGCAGTAGTTTATAAATCATATTTGTATAAGTATAATCATTTCTACTTTTAAGTTACATTTATTTATTTTGGTCAACTTAAAAGGCCTTTGTTTTAACTATTCATGTTTTATGATTTATACTTTATAATATCTTTTTATTATTTTAGACCATATTTTTTTTATTATGCTTTATTTATTTTTAAAGTTCACATTATAAAACTTTGACTTAAACATTTACACTCTAAAATCTGTGGTATCTTATGTTTCATAAGTTATATTTGTAAGTGTCACCTTTTTAGTTTTGGGTCACATTTTTTAATTTGTGACCAAACAATATTGTGTAAAGTAATAAATGATATAATAATAGAAGAATTATATAAACTCATATTTTAAACTGTGTGATTATGAAGTAGAATATTAAACTTAAATATTCACTTTTTTTTTTTAATTCTCACTGTATAAAGATTGATATCCGATATATTGATCTTTCCCATTTCACCAATGATATATTGCCATATTAAACATATTATTTAAACGAAAAGGAAAAAAAAAAAAAAAAAAAAAAAAAAAAAGACCATAAGGGACTGTACCAAATTTATGTAAAAAATAAATAAAACAAATTCCTTAACCTCTAAAAAGGAAAAAACATTGAGTATTTTAAATAATATTCAATTTAGTACAAACTCTTCTACACAAAATGTGAGTGAATGCCGAATGCCGGAAACTAAAATAAAAAATCCTCACTGGAGGAGTTTAATTATATATCATGAAAAGTGACTTTTAATTCAAGGTGATGAGAATTCAGTGTGATCTCTGGCCCTGATCATAGCCAATTAGAGTAACTCATAAAATGCCATTGATTAAAAGGAAACTGCCATTCTCTAAGGTGTCACACATTTTGAGCACTGTAACGGGTCCATGGTCAAATGACTGAATGCAAAAAGAGTTATTCACTCACTCACGTCACCTCCCATCCAGTACTACATTAGTTGTAATTTGTCCAGAGTGCATATTTTTGAAAAAATAATTAATACTAAATACAAACTAATTTAATTTCCTCTGCTAATTTAATACTTATTACTAATTGCATCATAATTAATCTTGAAAAATGAAAAAAAAGATACATAGGAAAATGGTCCATTCCTTCCAAAGTCAAACAGAAGCCAAGGTTTGTAAGCATGGATGTGGTTTCATGTTTTTCTCTCTCCACATCTTTTGTCTCTCTCCTACTCAAACACATCCACCTCACTCCATATCTTCACATCTATAAATTGATCTCTCAAGACTAGTCCCTTCATCTCTCCAAAGGCAAAAGGTCTTTGGTGTGGCGACACTCATGGAAGTGTTAAACCCAATTGAAGGCAAGACCTATAAGCTCCCAGTGGGGTACATGTTCGACCCCACTGATCAAGTTCTTGTAGACTACTATCTCAGGAAGAGGGTCACGGCACAGCCTCTCCCTAATGACCTCATCCGAGACTATGATGTTCACCAGACTGAGCCTTGGGAGCTCCCAGGAGGTTCGTCTCAAATACATAAACACAAATCCTCCCTTTCCATCTGTCGTTCTTTCTTTGGTTTTCTAATCTCAGATCTTTTGGCTTTCCGATGGACCCCAAAGATATACCTGTTAGTTTCATTTCAGTCCGAAACATTTTCCCAAATAAAAATTTTCATCTGTCTTTAAAGATTTGATTTGCAGAAATTCAGGTTTTCTCGCAAGTTTAGCGTGTGTTATTAACTGAGTGACATGGTTGGAATTTTGTGATTCTTTTGTCAGTGGACAATGTGTCTGAAAAAGATCCAATTTTTCCATGCGCGGATCAAAATGGTGTTTTTGGTATGTTTTATTTGTTTCCAAAATGTGTGTTTTTTGTTGTTTTTTTGTAGGTGGGAAGTATATGAATTGGCAGAGGTTTTTCTTCTATGACATGAGGACCCGTGCCTTTGAAAACTCTGACAAGAGAGATGCTGGGAAAGGCCAATGGAGAGTGGTGGAGAAAGATCAAGAGGTTCAGTTTTCTGCCGAGCAAGTCATTGCAAAAAAGACCGTTCTGGTTTTCTGGAAAGCCAAGGGCAGATCATTTGCCAAAACAAATTGGTTTATGGATGAGTTTCGTCTTGCCCTAAAGGCAAATCCGTCCAAGGTACACAATACAACAGTATCCATTCACCACCTTTGTTACATTACATACACTCAGTTTCTTTTCATTTAGCTTTTAATTGTTTATACTTTTTTATTCGGTTATTCATTTATTATTTTCTCTCTCTACATGTTGTTTTCCTCACTTTGTTTAATCTTTTTACCTCTAAATGAGGTGAACATTGATGAGCACTAATAAAAGTTATTGTCTTCCTATCTCGTTCTTTTCATCCAAAAATGGGGTTACTCTTGTCAAAAACTGAGCACATTCAAATGCTTATATGTAACGTAGATGACAGCTGTGGCTGTGTGCCGCATATTCGAGAAGGTTCCTGCAAGGAGGGCAAAGAAGGCAAAAGTGTCTGAAGGGGTGACCTCTAACAGGAGCAATGCTGAAGGAGCTATGGTTGTCACACCCACTGTCATTGATTTCACAGCGGAGTGTGGCACTGAGACTGGTCCTCCCCCTCCTGGGACCCCCTGAGGCAGTGAAACTGCCCAGTTAGTTAGATTTTAAGTTGCTCCAAAAACTTTTGTAAGATTTCAATTTGTGAAGCCCTATAGGCACCAAAACAACTTTTATCTCATCTTTATGGTGTGCATGATCTGTGTATATGGGAGATTGTTTTTGTGTATGGGCTCATAAACTTAATAAGAAGCAACTGTTTATTAGTTATTCATTGGTACTAGCTAGCAACTATTCGCTAACATGCCTTATTTTATTTCATTTTGTCAAATTGAGAATACTTATCATGCAACATCCCGAATAACGTTGACTGTTGCTTAGGATTATGAAAAGGGAAATGATTTTTTTAAGACAAAAATACGATCCAAAGTATGGTAACAATAATCCAAAGAATACATACAAAAGGGGCATCCAAACAAAGTAGGAAAGAGGTTCTCTATTATCTAATCACAACCTTTATGAAAAAATAAGCGATACCCTATGTATGGTAAGCATACAAGCCTCACAACAAGGATGGTAGTGCCTAAGTTTTTGAAGCATCAGCACATGGATTTGATTCGCATCCTTCTTTCCATAGAACTCAATGCTCCATTTATGAAATTCTTCCTTTCACGTTAAGGAGGACAGGATTATTCTTCTTGGTGAAAGTGATAAGGAAAATCGATATTTGAACATCTTCGAGTATATATGGTTCAAGGAATAAAAGTAGATTTTAATTATTGTTACCAATTGTATCTTATTGTTGTCTTAATAGTTTACTTAAAATGCATGTTAGTTATAATGATTGATAGCCCCTTTAGTCCTCGATAAATTAATTAAGATCTGTCCATGTCTGTCTATAGCTTGCCTATAGTTTGTCCTTGATGCATGATAAGTATTCGACACGATGAGAATATTTGAATTATAAAACTTGGCGTTGGTGAGTTAGTGAAGCGAACAAGGCACAAAAGGGAAAACTTGGTGTTGGTCAATTAGGTGAAGGGGTGAAGGCACAAAATATTCTTATATGATTCTCCCGCAAGCTCAGATAACGCAACCCCTGCATTGAGAATAAGATTCTTCCCAATAATGCCCACGCTGTTGACGATTTTTATATATTGTTTTTGCGTAGATCAAACTTCAAACCATCTACTATCAAAATCCTATTCCTACTGATATAAATATGTAAACTTACTAAGAAAAAATTTAGTATAAGATACATAATTAGATATGGGAATATTATAGGCCAAAACCCGGAAATCCCATTAACTTCTTTCACATTGAATCCCATTCCCCTGCCAAGTGGTTCTGGACCACATTCATTTTCTTATGTAGTTGTCCCAAATTAATTCTCATATTTTATGAAAATTTAATAACCCTCTTATAGGCATTTGATAAATGAGGTGCACAATACTACAACTTAGTGATTGATCGTACTAGAGTATCCTTCAGATGCTACGATCCAATTAAGTTACAAGATTGACACTTTTAACAAATATATTTTCATGTGTACTATTTATGAATTAAACTCCTGGTCACATCTTTAAAAGATATTGTTATCCATGAACCATATCAACTGTATTCATTACAAAATGCTCAAATATTATGTTATATTGAATGAAATATAGTAAAATAATAGTAAAATAATAAATTTTATCAGTCTTAGCTTTTCTTTATAAAACTTTGCATGATTTTGCATTTTCCGATCAACTTTTACTGATAGTCAAAAGTAAGTTAAAACATCAAATACTTGAAGACAAAACTTTAACGCGCATAGTAATTTTTTCAGTTAAAGTAGGTTTTGTTAACACTCCTCTTCTCTTATGACGATTTTGCATGATAGACACATGTCATTAGAAATAGTAAAGTAAGGATACTTTGGACATGGTGTTAAGACATTGGATTCAACAAACGTGTGTGGTATCTCTCAAACTGTGTAAAGAAAAGAGCCAGGTTGAAAAGTAACTGAGTGAGAACTGCCGACCAAAGTTTCTTGCCGCTACGGTAGTAGAATCTTTTGATATAGGGATTTTTGTGCATCACTTGTAAAATTCCTCACGTCACTGACATCATGCACAGTAATGTGAGGTTGCGTAGTATTTGCTGACTTTCCGGGCCAAAATTGTCAAATGAAACAGACCTACATACTGGACCATATCTACAAAAGCTTCTTTACTATCGTAGTCAAGATTTTATGAACAGCGAAAAAATTGGGAGGTGCTGATAACGACGCCTTTCTTCATCTTTTTTCCTCATTTCTCCTTCTAAATTTTGTATAAACATGCACACAAATTCACACTACAGTTTCTCTAAATTGAAGTTTGTCAAGTTTTTTTGTAAAGGGTCATCACAGAATTACTCTCTCCCGCCAAAGCTTTTGTATATATATTCAATAATGAAGATAGCATTGAATCCTAGCTATTATTACCATATAGAATCAAATCCACGTACTAAGGTGTTCTGTGCTTCTGCAGCTTTAACATTTAATGGAGCTGCCAAACATGAAGTTATTGTAATGTGAATTGTAGATGTGTTTGTTTAACTGAAAATGTATTTTGATTTCTATCATTAAAATTTTCCCAACGAGGGCAGAGAGAGAGAGAGAATATCACAAGCAAACGAGAAATGCTCGTCATATATTTTTTCAACAAGAACAAGCATCGTGTCATTCAATATAGGAAATGTAACATCATTCACAATGTGATACTTAACAATTTCACCAATCAAGGTAGACAAGAACAAGGGCATGCTTCTCATGTGCACTAACATGCTATATGGCAACATAAAAAATCTTGAGCAAGAAAAAACAGTTATAATAATAAATGAAGTATGGAACTGAATGCATGATTTCTTTGAGTGGCGAAGTAAATAAATACAGAAGCAGGTTAATTTCTGACATTGTATAGCATTACATTTCGAAACTCAGCCAATTTTTCAATTTCAACAACCTTCATAAATTCTGAACACAACTTAATAAACCCATACACGGCAGATTTTGATTAGAAGGATTAATCTCTTATAGTAAATAGAGAGAAATTTTTCTTTATTGTCTTTACCTAATTATAACACACTTTCCTCGTCACATACTACCATTCATCAATTATACATTGGCTTATTAATGATAATCTACCATTCAATTTTAGTATGCCATCAGTTCGACACAAGCCATTTGAGATGCCGGTTTCTGCACCCAGTTAGTTAGTTGTTCTTAGGACACGCAGATAATAACCCCTCGTCATCCATTAAGAATAACCTAACTCTTTGCTGTGTTCTCAGTTGAAAAAAAAAAAAATAGAATATAAGTAAGTTGATCAAAAGAGAAATATACAAGTAATAAAATTAAATGTTTAGTTGTTTGGTAAATAGAAATTAGTGAAAATAGAATAATAGATTTTTTAAAAGTTGTAAATTGATTGATTTATTGATTGATATAACATACAAAATTATCATTTAACCCTCATATAACCAATTGTTGAATATGCACGGTGACATCAAATACAGCATTGCCATTTCAAATTTAAAACATATACAGGAAAATACTTCTCAAACCCACAAGGCCAACAACACATATGTTCTTCAGTCTCACACATCCATTATAGTTTCTTTGAAATTATATTCGTTTACCTTCCAACCAATTAAGAGTGTTTGTGTACTCACAAACTGTTCCATCATTTGTATTTGTATTCCCCATATTTTAAATGTTTTCTACATTTTATCCACATTTTAGTGACTGTGAGAATACAGAAAGAGGTAAATTAATGTTAGGAAATGAGTGGGACTAATACTAAATTTTGTAGTAGTAGCTTAGACAAGGATAGATGTGAGTGGTGGTGCATAAATGGTATAGGTGGAAAGAAAAAATAGGCCTAATGTATATGAAACAAAATCTGATGCTACAGTGCCAAGAAATGAAAATAAAAAGTTCTATTTTTTATGAGAATGAAAATACAATTTAGATAGGAATATTTATTCCATTGACTGATTTCTACCAAAATCCCAAGCCAAGGTGATGCAGGTCCAATAAAGACAAATCAGCAAGGGGGATGGTCAGATGTGAAGCCTTACTGTTTGATACAGAACATAACATGGTAATGTTTCACCTACTTTGGTACTGTTACTGAGCTTGGTTAATTTCCAACCATGAGGGAGTAAAGATCAATGCTCTTACTGCAACTGGCATAAGGCCATCAGTACCAATTACACCAATCTTTGTTATCTACGGAGAAAACTAGTCAATACTTTCAAAGGACAACATTAATGTATGAAGGAACATTTCGTTACTTGTTTATATTCAATGGATTTTAAACATCATGACAATAATTAGGGATGCACAGTCTAAACAAAAGTATGAATATCAAGAATCAAAATGTTGCATCTATTCCATCCAATCTTATAGCTGAGCAAACTATAATTTGCGTATGTCATTAATAATTAGACAAGAAGTACAAGAAACACAAAACTATAGATAGAGACTAAATATATAAAGTAACAATACAGGTGAATTTATGTCCTCACCGTTTTTCTCAAAATGAAAAACATAACATATATGAAAAGGAAGTTATTTCTATATTTTAATTACCAAGAAAAAATGAAATGGAGGATCGATAAAATTAAACTCGGAAGTTACACAATTCATGCACTCACTCTCTCGGGGTAGTGGTGTTTAGTCATTGATCACCACCAAAATCTGTACCATTCCCATCATTATCATCACTGCCTTACCATCACCACTCAACTCAGTTTGTTAACACCATCATCACTACTGTAAAGGTCCTTACGACATCCTACCAGCATTTTGGTAGAATGCTTAATATCTCTGAATTCAGATTGCAATCAGACTTTCATTGTACAAAGTTGAGAAGAAGTAGGCATCATTAATAAGCATCACCAAAATAAAATAAATACAAATTTTGTTTCCAAATTAATAGCTTTCGGTTCAACTTCCTGGATCATTGCACAAAAGCAATGGGGGATTAGAGCTTCTCTTACTATGATATGATAATTGATATATTAGAATAGTGATGGCAATCTATCTACTTTCATTGAATTTGTCCTTCCCTTTTAGAAAAACTTAATTATGAAGACAAAGATTGCCGTCAATCATTGAAGGGGCTAAGGAGATTGTTTTCTTAATTAATAAGAGAACATATTTTATTTGGAAAGGAGTAAAGGAACAAGCACAAATAGGATATATAACATATTCAAAATATAAAAAAAATAATTACAATATCTCAATTAACATTAATTACATAAAAAAAACACCGCTTTATACAAGACATAATATGACGCCGTGTATGTATAAAGCACCGTTTATAATTTACGTTTTTTAAAAAAGGAAAATGTTACCACATACAAGATATTTTTGTAATGAGACAACATAAGTTAATGTTATTTTTCCCAGAAATGGAAGAGGAAAGACGGAGCGATAAGAAAACAGTCGCAATAGTTACTTTTATTACGAAAACGATATTTAGCAGTCCAATGCAGTGCTGCATATTCAACATGGCAAACTAGAAAATGAACATTATCGCTGCAAGTTATCAATTGAAATTTAAATATTTCTCCTTCAGCCAGCTACATCATTTAGTTTACTCTTATTACCATATGCAGTACTGTAAATTCAGTTGAATGTCTTAAGTTCACGTTTAGATTAGTTCATTTTGGTTAAACAACCAATTTTTGTCACTTTTCTGATAGAGACACTGACAAATAAGCGATTACATTTCAAAAAGAAGTGGTAGCTTCTTAAAATACCATAATTACATGACCAACCAAGCTACCATACAATTCTATGAATGAAGCTGCAAATTTTCTTTCAAGATTGAGCAAACTCATAACTACTATAATTTACACGACATTAAACAACTAGCACTAGAATACTGAATCAAACGTGTGCCATTCACAACTAGCTGTGACATTGTGTGGAAGAATTGTCATCTGGCCTCATGCAGTAGCTGCATACTTCCGTAAAAGATCAAGCAGCTGATCTTTTCATCTTGTACTTGCTCCTTTCACTAAGGCTCTCTTACTCACTCCTTTCAGCAAACTCCATACCAAGCTCGGTGGGGTTGATCTTCACCAACCATCCCCTTGAGGGCAGGTAATATGTGTATATTTATTCACATTTCACAGCTAGCTCTGCGTGTGTTTTTTCAGAGCCATGTTGTCTCATGGAGTTGATACAGCAGCACTGCTATTTCCCTACTCTTGAATTCACATCAATAAAAATTAATGAGAATGGTTTGTTCATATTCAATTAATTTTTTACCATGATGTACTTCCAGTTTTCCATGCTGCCATAAGAAAGGGGAAACACTCTGCTGAGACTTCCAAGCTATTTAAATTTTAGGCACTGCATTAGGCATCATAATTACAACATCACAGGCTTTATTTGAAGCCAAAACCAGAAATCTAAGTTGTTTTGGAGAACAAGATATTCAATTTTCAGTCTTTCATGTACTAAATTCATAGTTGACAGCATCAAGCATTTGAGAAAAGTTATATTCTTTTGATTTAATTAAGTTTCAAATCTTTCATAAAGTTAGATATTTTCAATTGATTCTCTATTAAACTTTTTTTGATCAATTAAGTATTCAAGACTTTTATATTTTTAATTGAGTCTTTGTTAGTTAATTTTACCATTAACTGGTAACATAGTTGATATTTTGTTCCGTTATCTTGTTTACTTGTCTCCATATGCTGTGATTTTTTTGTACTTAATGTAAAATCATATTGCAATTAATAAAAAACGACAAGTAACTTTTATTATTTTCATGAAATACATATAACTTTTATTATTTTCATGAAATACATATAACTTTTATTATTTTCATGAAATACATATTCAAAGGATTGTCATCACCACATTCTTTTGGTTATTGTAGGTGATGATATGGAAGCCATTGAAGAGCGTGACAATTTTGTTATCCAACACATTTTTAATAAAAGTAATCAAATCCACTTGTCCTTTTACATTAACTAACAATATCATTTTATATTAACTACTGAACCTCACATTCTCACATTTCTTAATACATGGAGACAAAGTAATAGTCATGTCACCCATCTAATGGAAAAATTAAACGACAGGGATTTAATTGGAAAATATAAAAATTTTAAGTACTCAATTGAACAAAAAAAATTAATATAGTCAATTGAAAATATCCAAATTTTGAGGGACTTAAATTTTAATCAAACATAATTTTTAATAAAAGATTTTACCATAAACCTTAAACATCGTAACGAAACCTTGGCACCCCATTGAGGTTTTCACACATCACATTTTCATCAATCATGCTGTAAAAAATAGGTCGAAACACAATAAGGGTGAGTTGAATTGTTTTTAATTTTCTTTTGTATTTTTTTACAAATACGATATGATGATATGTAGTCACACAATAGTTTTGAACTTGGCAGACAAAGACTTTCAAAAACTAAGATTAAAAACTTCTCCTTAGGTTAGTTCATATTTAATAACATGTAATTTTACATGATAAGGAAGGAAGAAATTGCTCAGATATTTTCATATTGGTTCGTTTGATAATTTAAACTACACCCGGTTCTCAATAACAAATTGAGTTTCACTATATAGACTAACGTTGCAAGTTATAGCACAGGTATTCTTTCAGCTTATTGTCACTGTTGGCTAACCCGTCAAGTATTGTTTTAGAACGTAGTCACTCTTGACTAACCTGTTAAGTATTTTTTAAATGCTTATTCCCTTAGACACTCCCAACCAAAAACCCAAGTATTGTTTTGGATCATAGTCACTTTTGACTAACCCATCGAGTATTCTTTAACAAATAGTCACTCCTGACAAAGACAAGATTTGTGTAAGATGTGATGAAAAAGATCACAAAGGTTTGCTCATTGGAAAGGATAACATCTTTTGATGTGTACAAAGTTTAAGCTCTCTCTTCTAGTTTGCTAATGAACACAAAAATATTTTTATAAAGCTTTTATGGCACAAAATATTTTGACAACATTTGGAACTATAGGCATCAAAGAAAAGAGTCCTTGTAAATCCTTTTTTTATTATTGAGGAGCTTCACCTCATATAAACATTTGTGTTTAAGAAGCTTGAATGTGGAAGATGCATTAAATGTGCTTAATGTATACATTAAATCTCTTTTCCTTTTAAAGCAACATCCCAACTAGAAGAACTTATCAATCCTTGGCCAGATTTCCCTTACTCAAAATTGTGTAAAGCACTAAACCGTATAAGCTACATAGTCTTTTCAATATTGACAAAGTAGCATTACATAGTTGTTGAAGCACAACGACTTTAGCTCATGTTATAAGAGATTGTTGATGTGATAGATGTTTTTGTGAATCTTCTTAGTAGACAAGGTAACGAATATTCTCCGCAAAATAAAATCAGCATAAACAGATTTTTGTGAAGTACAATGTTGCTTAAGTCTATGTGTATCGTTAGAGCACAACAACGCTTATCAGATGTAACAGAGACTGCAACGTGTTATATCGTCTTTCAAACAAAACACTTGTTTCTTTATGATCTATTATAAAGAAAAAGATTTTGTCTTACCGACGAAGTCACATAATCTTTTATACTTTATTGTTTAATAACACTTGATTAAAATCTAGATGGTTGGAATTTTCTCTAACAATATCATACTAGAGTAGAAAAAATGTATTAGAAAAATAAAAGAGAGAAAACATAATATATCAAATCATGGAGACCAAACCAAAGTCATAGACAAGACAAACAAGCCTAATCAAACAAATCTATGTTCCGACAACCCAAACCAATTTCTAAGAAAAATCCTGTCTAATATAATCGGGCATCCTATCATACCAAATAAAATCACTTTTGGAGTCTATCCCTAAACTAGCAATTTTATCAGCACTTCTATCTTCTTCTCAAAACATGTGTGACACCTTGAAATTAATAACTCTGTTCATACACCCCTAAAGGACCACGACAATAGAGGCGTTCTTCAAAGTAGCAATCCCAGGAGTGGAATCACATTCCAATCATAAAGAAGTCTAACATGTGATAACCACAATTTTAATAGCAATAATAACACCCATCAATTCGACTTGCACATCTATACCAATGAAGGAAGCAAAAGCACCAATGTATTCACTAGCACTGTCACAAAAAATACCACTACAAAGCAGCCAAACAACGAGCCTATTTAGCTACACCATCAATGTTGCATTTAACCTAACCCAGAAACAGACTTTTCCAAAACACTGTTATAATTTTCAAAGCTTTCTTAGTATGATCACGAACATTAAGGTATCTCAACATAGCAAGATCCTCCACACAATTATGCATGACCCCTCTTGATATACAACCAACTAAACCACTACTACCAATATTCATAGATAAAGCAGTAAGAAAGTGAACGGGTGACCTATTTGTGGGGAAAGTTATATTTACACCTACTAAATGTTGCATCTTGGCACCGACATTTTCTGAATAAGACAAATGAAAGAGAGATAATAACTTCAAATCTATCTTAAGAAACTAGGATTAGGTAGGTTAAAAACGAAGGTAAATAAGTATTTATTCTTCCTCAATCAGTGCTTCTTAGAAAAAATGGTTCATCTAGATACAGGATTAAAAAAAAAGGTTGGGAGAAAACAATAGCTTTCGTAATCATCATGATTACATATTTTATATATTCTTTATCATGGCAAAGGTATAAATAACTTTAACAAACGAACAAAACTTTGGCCCTTCCATTAAGATTTTAACTTCATTTTCCCACATACTTCAAGGCTACTTTTTAAAATATTTCCTATTTCTTTGGTAGGACGGCAGCATAATATATCAATCCCCTCATTCCAACATGTGCCAAAATCCCACATCTTTGTCTTTTTTTCATTTTCAATCTCTATCTAACAAGTACCGCAAAATCAAGACACGATTATCAAAGAGTGAAGAAAAGTAAGCACACTACAAAATCAACATCAATTAGACTTAGAACAACTAGCTCAAGTTGTTCACCACAAAATACTACGTTCTAGAGTGCAGCGCTTCAACAGCACAATGACTCTAAGAACACAATACCAAAATTGAATATGACAACCCCATTGTTTTGAAGAAGTCACTTGTCGGCATTGACTGAGAAAATTGGTTGTGCTTCAAATTGCAATGTCGAAGAGAACAAAGCTTTGAGCTGAAAGGTGCGAGTGCACCATCAACATCGTCACTGTTTGTGTCCCAAAGGTGTTTGCTAAATCACAATCACGCCATATCCACCTCAAGGACCGTCGCCACGTCCCTGGCGTCTTCATTGAAAAAGAATGAAGCCTAATGCAAACTACAAAGTACATATACAAAGCAATGCAGTTCGTATTTTTCAGATGAATATAGAGTGATTTGCTGGCTGTCCCATAAACAGTGAAAAGATATACTCTAGTAATTAATTAATTAATTAATACGGGTAAAGGCCAAATGCATCCCGTAAAATTTTTCTAGAATAAACCAAAATTAAATAAATACCTAGATGACACCCTACTCGCTTTATTCACACAAATGAATTTTTGTACTGTTTCTTAAAGAAAATCGTGCTCAGCAGGTCGATTTCTTAACTACAAAACGAATCCGCGAGTTGATTCTCGTGAGGATAAAATGGTGGTTAAAACGTGATCAATGTAATAAAAAATGGGGGGTCACATTTTTTAAATTATGTGAAGAGATATTATATCGATGTAGTATATGCACATGCTACGTCGATTATAGAAACGATGTAGAAAGTCTTAACATCTACATCGACTCTAGAATCGATGTAGAATGTCTTCCATAACCAATGTAGAAAGACTTTTTTGTATTAGAGTGGGTTTATGTTTTTCTTATATTTAATTAGTTTAAAATAAATATATAAATAAAATTTTAAAAATTAAATATATTTAATTAATCAATTTTAGAATTTTTATTTGTATATAATATAATAATATATGAATAGTATTCAAAATTTTATCTTATATTTCTTTTAATTTAGAAAACATGTATAAGTTTAAGAATATTAAAAATTATTTTTACTATTTGAAAATATTTTGAATTTATGAATAATATTAAAAATAATATAAAATGTATTAAGGCAAAAGTTCAATACCTTACAGTTTTGATTAAGTACTTAAATCAATAAAGTATGAAGTTTTGTCTGTTAAGACGAATATCAGATCATATTAGCGCATTGTCCATTAGAAGAAAGAACACTCAGCAGACTTTTCACTTCATCCGATAAGCACATTGATGAGTGTCAGATGAAAGAAGCATTACAAAGATCAATAAAAACATCTAATAAAGAAGTGAAAGAGCATCAAATGATACGCTCGATGCAAACTTCAAGCCAACACAAGATCAAAAAACATTCTTGAATCTTGAGTCTGCTTTCTAGATATTGTCCTTTACATCTGCTCTCAAGAAAACTCGTGCCAAACATCAATATTCAAATATTTCTTGAGATATTAGCTAAAGCTGCAAGGACCAACAACACAACTACATGTAAACTCTAGCTCAACTACTTTGCCTATACATTGTGAACTTTTACCAAGAAGGCTCTGTTATCGAAGGAAGCATATGTTGTCAGTCATTCAGGAGATTGCATAAAGAAGAAAAGCATTAAAAGGATTTTTTAAATGCAACTGTTAAATTGAAGCTCGTCAAATATTCTGAAGAGATATACACGGCTTCTCAACGACTATCTTCTTTAGGTGATTATATAAAGTTTACCATAAAAAAGAAGAACATAAGAGAGCAAAGGATGCACTGTGTAGAAATACTCTCAAGATAATATGCAATCCTCAAAAGCTTTAGAAAAAGATTCCAATGCTTAGAGTAGAAGTATTGCAAAAAATATGTGGATTCATGGGAGCATAGAAGAAAACACATGTTTCTCTAGTAAACTAGGAGAGTTAATTTTTGCCTTGTATTTGTTGAAAGAGGTAACACCTTCTTAGAGTGATAAATGAAGGAGATAAACCTCGAATCTTGTATTTGTTGAAAGACACAAACACTCTCCCTTAGTCATGCAAAAGCATTCCACCTTTCATATGTTAGTCAGGAGTGGCTAAAAAGTATAAATAATACTCAGTGTTAGTTACGAGTTGCATGAGGCAAAAATACTTAGGAGGTTAGTTAAGAGTGACTATGATCCAAATAATACACGTGTACTTTGCAACATTAATATGTCTATTTGAATTTAACTGATTTAGTCAAGAACTGGTTGTAGTATGTTACGACAGATAAACCCGTATAAATTGTTATGTGTATTTTTTCTCTCTTTTGTCTCTTTTTCATATTTTATGTTATTACTATGTGCACTAATTCAAGAAGGAGAGTTAATAGATAATAATTTACTAAAAAGTTTTATTAAATGTTTTTAAGCTAAGTATGCATCAATTAGTTTAACGTCCAAATTATAATCTAATCACTTATTAAAGTAAATATGAATATATATTAGTTAAATGATTTAGTTGAACTGAAAAATTTATATATGATGTGACTCCACTAAATTAGAAGAGATAAACTTAAAATAAGTTTTTAACCATGTTCATTTGATTATATTTGTTAACTTTGTTGAACGAAAACTATTGAAATATGTTTATAAAAGTATTTCGCTTTAAGTTTGACTTTCTTAATATACTTTCAAAGTCAAATATGTATTGGGTGCTATCTAGGAAACGAAAAAAATTGTTATGGACATTTAGTCAAAATAAATAAGAAATATATAAATAAATGATTATGGGAAATTGATAAAATGCGTCTAACATAATATCTCTGACTAAAGTATTTTAGTATGTTTCACAAACCAAATCAACTATATCATTTCAAATCAAATATTTTTGAAAAGTAGTCATTCCTTCGTTTGATTCTTATTTTTCACAAAATATATTCAACAATAAAAATAATTTCTAAAAATTTCAAGATTATGTTATATAATATTAACAGAAGTATTTAAAATACTAAACAATATAATTAATTATTACTAATACTTAAATTATTAAAATTGTTATAAATTATAGCTAATAATAATAATTTATAATTTATAAAATGTTATTTGTAATTTTTTTATGTTATGACGAATAATTGTTAGTTTTGGGATATCTAATTGAGATGCCGAGATTCATAATAAGGCCTAAAGTGAGTGTTTCAGAAAAAAAAATAATTATTTTTGTGCTGACATAAAAGTGATAATAATAATTAATGTGAATATTAAAATCAATTTTAATATAAAATATTAAATTACTCATATTGAAAATTTTAATATTATTAAAACTGTTACAAATATATAATTAATGACAGTAATAATAACTAATAACTATTTTAATGCTAACTTAAAATTAAAAATAAAATTAATATTATAATTAATGTGACTATAAAATTAGTTTGAGTATAAAACACTAAACGTTATAATTAATGATTATCAAACTTTTGTTTTTCTCACATGCTTCCTTAGACTTTTAAAAAGGGTTGGTAGAGAAAGTGTACATGCATGTATGTGATTTTATGGAGTTTAGAGTTAGAGAGGTTAATTTAGGTATTGATAATAGGATAGAATTTGTTTGTTTTTCTTGTGTTTTTTTTCTCCTTTTACTTTCTCTTTATTAATATGTTTTCATGTGATAACACATCATTAATGAATTTTGAGGTGTCAGTCTTAATTAAAATGTCAAAATACTCAAAATATCTTTTATTAAAAAATTTAATATTAATAAAAATATTATAAAATATAACTATGGAAATAATAGTAATAATTAATTATTAATAAAAAAATAATAAAAAGATTATATTGGTTTACCCTAATCTCTTGGGCTATGTCCAGTTCTTCCTTGAACAAACCGTTCAAGAGGTTTCACTATATCATAAATGGTTACAACGAGTACACAAACCTCTCCAGGTTATAACGAGTACACAAACCTCTCCAGGTTATAACAAGAACACAAACCTCTACAGGTGATCACGAGTACACAAACCTTGCCAGGTTATACCAGTCCCAATCTCCCCCTGAGATCAAGACCACTTAAGATTTGTAATAAACACTCTAAAAAGAGAGAATAATGAAAGTTCACAAGGGTTTACTTCACAATTGTGAAGAATTATACAATGGTTTCACATAATCCGAAAATCTAAATTCTCTCAATAGCAGATTGACATTAGACACTTAGTAGTAGATACTTTAATTCTTCAATGTATTGTATGATGTTTTTCTCCTTTTGCTTCTTGTTCTTCAACTTGAAATTGCTCCTCTATATGTATCTTTTTAAAAACTAGCCGTTGGGATGCTTGAACAGAGCAATCTTGACTTTTTGATGTATGAAGCTCAAACTAGAAATATTTCTCTAATTTTTATACTGCATTAAACTTGATTAATTTTGTATTTGAAAATAATTTAAAATAACATAGAGAAATTTTATTTGAAATACTCATCAATAATTTGAATAATTTTCAATATGAACAAATTTGAACATTAAAGCACAATATGATATAAAATCAATTAATCACATTTAAATACTTTCCACTATGAACAAATTTGAACGTTAAAGCACATCATGTTATAAATATCAATTTAAATCAAATTAATAACATAAAAAGTAAATAGTAAAAAAACGTATATCCTCATGGACTATGTGTCTGCTTGTTTAATAATAATGTTAACTCCACAATGTATATAAATCATCAAGTATAAATGTATACTTGAGTTTTGTTATCATCAAAACTTTACCAGATGATTTGATCATCTAAAAGGACTTTGGACCGTCTAATATTAAACAATCTCTCTCTTTTTGATGATGACAAAACTACAAGCCTTAAACACAAATAATTGCAAAAACTATCAAGAGATTAAACAGCGAAATATTTTATTTGATGAAAAACATGCAAAATGCACAATTGCAAAAAAAAATAGAAGTATAAAACGAAGCCAAGAGTATTCAAGTTATTTGTAAAAACAAATTTGATCGTTTTTCTTAATTATCTTCCATACTTTCTCTTTCTCTTATTTTTTTGTCATCACAGGGATTAATTTCAAAAATCATCATTGTTACAGGGAGGTGCTGATAAAACATTCTAAGTGGTCATGTACAACCTCATCAATTAGATATTGTTAAATAATTAACCGGTGAGGGAACAATATTCTTTCATATTTTGGGGAGTCTATCTAATGTGAATTTTTGGTTTGAATAACACAATAACTTGGGTGAGAAAAATAAATCAATTGAAGTTTTCTAGGTGGCAAATATAGTAAAGGGGAATTACAACTCAGACTTTTAAAATTAGAAAATGCATAGCATGAATTAATTAAGAAAAGAAAACAAATTTTCACCAGGCATTGAAAATTCATCTTTTTTTTATAAAATATTGTGAATCAAGATAAAGTTGAATTAAATCAATATATCTTGTTTATCAATAAAAAAATATGATTTTATAGATGCATAAAAAAATTGATTTAAAAAAAATCATGCATTAAAAGTAACAAATATAGATGTAGATCAAATTAAGTGAAAATATTTGATGCAATAAGCTTAAGCCAATTGATATTTTCCATCATTCAATTAAGATCATACCCAAAAGTTCTCTTAAATATTTAAATCGTTCTTCAACAAGGGACTTTATAAAAATATTTGCTAATTGTTCATCAGTTGAGACAAATTGCAAATCAATGGTAACCTTTTGATCATGATCTTTTATAAAATGATGTTTAATTTCAATATGCTAAAAAACATACTTGTTTTATAAATAAAATAAAACAAATTTGAAGAAACCAAGATAATGTAAATCAAATTTAAAACTATGCAAAATATATGACACCTTGCTTAGACAGTCACATATCATCAAATACATGTAAACTGTATTAGACCGTCTAATGTGTAAAATATATAGAGTAACAAATGCAAGCAAAAAGAAATACTTATCTTGTAGACGAGACAAACCATTTAATCTTAGATGAACCTTTGTTAGTAAAATGTGAATGTCTCATCCTTATTTGACCAATTCCAACAAATCTTGTTCATCTTTTTCTCTTGTCTCTCTTTCTTTTGACTCTCAATTCTGGGAATGTTGACTTTCTTACCTTTATGAATAGTGAACATCAATTTTCCCAATTCCAATATTTAAGTCTTCTTGTTTGGATTTAATATATCTGTAAGAAGAATAATTTTCTCTTTTTGTACCCACACTATTTTAGGTCCTTTCATCTTAGTTTTCCTCTAAGATTTATCCTTGAAGGTTTTTGCAGAAATAGAATGTACAATGGAAGAACTAGATGATGTATTGTTTTGATCACAGGCTATTCCTTTCTTATCATGAGACTTCCTAGAACTTTTTATCAACATGTTTAGAGATTTTTCATTTGTATTTGAATAAGATAAAACTTTTCAAAGAGCAATATTTTCAGTTATAATATCATCATTGTTTGTCTCATTTGATTCAATAGGCCTTTTTTCCTAATTTTTCTCCAATTAACACAAGTTCTTTTTCCAAGTTTTTGAGATTTGTGTTCTGAACTGCAAGGTCCCTTTTAAGGTTCCTATTTTTATTACATAATCTTTCTTTTTCTTGGACAAGCTCTGTGTTTTTTAGAGAAATATCATTTATACTAGCTTTCTCTTGTTGCATTAATTCAATTTCTTTGCAAACACTTTTATATTTTCTTTTCATGGTTTTATATGCATATGCAATAATACCATTATTAGATATTGCTTCTTGATAAGTTAAATGTAAACTACCAATATCAGTAAAATCTACCTCATTATCTAAGTCCTCTGACATGGAGTTATCTGCCACATCAGCCATGAAACCTATGTTTGACTCCTCATTAGTATCAGAACTGGACGAGTTCAAATCCTTCCAAGTTGACATGAGGCTCTTTTTCTTTTTAGAGAATTTCTTCTTTTTTTCCTTTCTCCTCTTCAACCTGATCAGGACATTCTGATCTTAAGTGTTATGGCTTCTTGCATCCATAACATATAATCCTATCTTTAATTTATTTTCCTTCTTTGGATTTGAACCGCCTACTTTTGTAGTTTTCTCTCTTTTTGATTAGACATCTAAGCTTATTGGTTAGCAACAGGATCTCATCATCTTCCTCAGAATCTAACTCTTCGGAGATATCATCAGTAGATTATAGGGCTTTGGATGGGACATTCTTTACATTTTCCAGAGATGACTTCAAAGCCAAACTCTTGCCTTTTGTTGAACGTGCATCATTTTGTATGACCTGCTCATATATAGTAAGAATACCTAGCAATTCCTCTAAGGGCATGGCCTTAAGATCTTTAGAAGTTTTGAGAGCAGATTTTTGGGCTCTCCACTTAATAGGTAAAATTCTGTGAATTTTATCATTGATTTCATATTGACTAATAGTTAACCCCAGGGATCTTAGACTATTTGGGATAACTTGCAAATGAGAAACCATAGATTGTATAGATTCATGATATCCTATAGCAAACATTTCATATTGATGTTTAAGCATAGTCAATTTATTTCCTTTTACCTCTTTTGAACCTTCATATGTGAGAGCAAGTGTATCACATATCTCCTTAGCACTGACCATAGCATGCACCTTTGACATTTCTTCTTCGGATAAAGCACACATTATAAGGTGATTAGCTTTAGCATTATTTTGACAGATGCGCTTTCCCTTGTTCAACGTAGGTATGCCATTTTTAATAATATTAATTAACTCCATACAGTTATATTGGATGAAGCCAATCATCCTCATCTTCCAAAGCTCATAATTTTGACCCTTGAACAAGGGTGGTCGACCTACGTGTAGTCCATCTCCGTCCGTTGAGTTTTTATAGAATTGTGTCTCAAGTACTACAAAGAACTAACTCGTGAGGTTAGCTATGATACCAACTGTAGGAATAGCAGCCTCCAGAAGGGGGTGGGGGTTGAATGAAGCTAAACGCAATTCCGTATAAATACAAATCACCAAGCAAGATTGTCCAAGACAAAAATATATAAGCACAGATGAAGCAGTTTTATACTGGTTCACCGTAATCTCTTGGGTTACGTTCAGTTCTCCCTTGAACAAACTGTTCAAGAGGTTCCATTATATCATAAATGGTTACAACGAGTACACAAACCTCTCCAGGTTAGCACGAGTACACAAACCTCTCTAGGTTATATTAGTCCCAATGTCCTCCTAAGATCAAGACCACTCAAGATTGAAATAAACACTCTCAAAAGAGAGAATAATGAAAGCTCACAAGGGTTTACTTCACAATGGTGAAAAATTACACAATGGTTTTGCACAACCCAAAAATCTAAATGCTTTCAATAGCAGATTGTCCATAGACACTCAGTAGTAGATACTCTAATTTTACAATGTATTGTATGATGTATTTCTCTTTTTGCTTCTTGTGTCTTCAACTTGAAACTGCTCCTCTATATATAGCTTTCTAGAAATTAGCCGTTGGGATGCTTGAATAGAGCAATCTTTAGTTTCTGATGTATGAAGCTCAAATTAGAAATATTTCTCTAATTTTTATACTGCATTAAACTTGATTAATTCTATATTGAAAATAATTTAAAATAACATAGAGAAATTATATTTGAGATGCTCATCAATAATTTGAATAATTTTTATTATGAACAAATTTGAACATTAAAGCACAATATGATATAAAATCAATTAATCACATTTAAATACTTTTCATTATGAATAAATTTGAACATTGAAGCACATCATGCTATAAAATCAATTTAAATCAAATCAATAATATAAAAAATAAATAATAAGAAAACTTATCTCTTCATAGACCATGTGTCTGCTGTTTTAACAATAATATTAACTCCACAATGTAAATAAATCATCAAATATAAATGTATACTTAAGTTTTGTTATCGTCAAAACTTTATCTGGTGATTTGATCATCTAAAGGGACTTTGGACCGTCTAATATTCAACAATAGAGGTAAACCTTTATCCAAATTTGAGCATATGTTGTTGGGAAGATTGGACACCATAACCATTGAACAATGGAATCACCATGAGTTTTGTGCAGCTCTGTTTCAACACATGGATCTCCAAATTGAAGTTGTTCAGGAGCAACTGGTTGAGATGTATTATGGCAAAGATGTTGATGATCAAGTTGCATATTTCCTTACGATCATAGTCATCTCATCATACTTATTTTCCCTATGTGATGAATTCAATGGGAGAGAATATGTATATGTGTTTGTGTGGTTGTTGCGAAATGTTGTTATTAGTTGTGTTTAGTTGCCTCAGTTTCAGTCCAATTTAAGTTGTTTTTATTTTATTTTTATTTGAAATTGTTCTTAGCAGTTTTGAGTTTAAGGTTGATCATGAGGGAATGTTTTAAATGATTAATGAAATTATCTTTTTCCCATTCTAATTTGCAATATGAAATTGTTTGGAACTATAAAATGACTAACTCGTGGGCTTTAAGTATTGAATATACCATTTAGGGAGAGTATATTTATGGGGGAGAAAATGTTAAGTAAATCTGTTGTTTCTTGACTTGAAACATAAATTTTAAAAGACATGAAACATTTCTAACATGAGCCTACCTATATAGAAAGCTCAAAACCTTGAGAAGATGCACAACAAACTCTAATGGTCATCTTTGAAGATGCCCATAAAAGGAAATGCTTAGTCTAGTGAAAAGACCATTGAAAAACAAAAGAGTCATAACCAACTCATGCTAAATGATTGTACTCAAAGTTCTTAAGATAAAATAGTGAACACTAGACTGCCTACCTAAACCCTAGACCCTCTAGTTTAAGAGAGTTGCTATAAATCCCTCACTTAGTTAAATTAGTATCAATTCAAGCGTGAACATATTAATAAATCTTTTCTTCTGAGAGTTGATCCTATATTTCCATCAAACTTCTTTGCTTGTAAGGCAAGAGTGGCAATGAAAGAATACTTGTGAAAGTCAGAAGTAGTTTAGTATCAAAGAATACTTAGAATTTTAATTTTAATAAGAGATTAAAAGGTTGGACAAGAGTAATTTCGCGTACTTGTGAGAGCTAAAAGTGGCGATGATAATACTCGTTGTGATTAGTTTATTTTAGTAGAATCCTTCAAGAATTTCTTAAATGAAATTGCACATAGTTAATATAAACTTCTTTGTGAAAACAATTTTATTAAAGGATTTGACTTGACTAGACTACCACCAAGCTTGGAGGAAAAAGAAGTAGCTATGCTTAAACATAAATTGAGAGTTGAGTGGTTGAAAAGTGGGGATAAAATTAATTCCAGAGTTTTTTCATTCTAAACTGAGATGGAGAAGGGCAATGAACGACGTTGTGGGATTCCAAATTAGTGGTGTCTGGTGTGAACATGCGTTGAGTGTGAAAGATCACGTGAAACAATATTTTGAGAGTAGATTTGACGTAAAACCCGGACTAGACGAGTTTAATTTCTTTTTTGTAAAGAATAATTGAGAGATTATTGATAGGGATATTGTGAGGGCTATAGTTAGCTTTCAAACTATAAGCTTTATATTGAGACGTTGTAATGCCTCGTTTATAACTCTGGTACCAAAGAAGAAAAATCCATCAAACATGAATGAGTTTAGAACAATTTCACTTGTGGGTTGCATGCACAAAAAAATCTATATTGCCTAGTAAAAACATGTTTTTTCCAAAGTTTTTATAATAAGATTTTAAGCTATATTCCCTCTCCTTCTATAGCTAAACTTGTTTTTCCAAACCACTATTAGTTAACCGGGGTTATGAACTTTAATTTCCTTATATTAGCAAAAATGGTAAGGAAGACGTTCTTGAAAAATTATTTACCCACAAATAATTAATATATGTTTAATTGAGATTTTAATCATGCAAAAATAAACCTTTATTAAATGTAATATATTTTGCAGTGTATGCAATAGTAATGAAGATGAATGATGACGATGAAAAAAGACGAAAAAAAATAACAAAGTGAAGTTGGACAATAGAAAAAAAAAATTCACAAAGATGAAAAGAAAAACACTATATACGTTTAAAAATGTATTTTACTTATATTATAATCTAACTAGTATAATATTATCCTTCGTACATTAGTTAAAACTCATAAAGTGATATAGAAATATGATTCTACATTGATTAAAATACAGCATATGTGAAATTACATTACAAAAATTTCCCTACTTCTATTATTACATTGATTATCAACAAAAAGCAGGATTTTTGTAGTAGTGATCTATTGCTTTCATTACAAGAAAAAAACTATTTAGAGACTAATATTTAGCTATCAAATGAAATGATTGCTAATTGTGACCAAAATAGTCACCAAATTAAATTTTAGTTGCTAAATAACTACAAAATAGAAGAAATAATTGAATTTAGTGACCAATTAAGTCAAATAATTGGTATCTAACATTAGCTACCAAAGTTTTAGTAAATTATACCATTAGATTCTAAATTAGTCTCTAACTTAATTAGATATCAATTTAGAATCTAATTGCGTAGGTCACTCAAACCTTGGTAGCTAATGTTAGATACCAATTATTTGACTTAATTGGTCACTAAACTCAATCATTACTTCTATTTTGTAGTTATTTAGCAACCAAAATCTAATTTGATGACTATTTTGGACACAAATAGTAACCATTTTATTTGATAGCTAAATATTAGTCTCTAAATAACTTTTTTTCTGTAGTGTTTATTGACTAGTTATTTGACTAAATTAAGGTTTTATAACAACTAGGTATTATGTACCGTTTCTAATTAACAAAAGGCTGATGATGCATCATGCACGAGGGGTTCATATTAACAAAGTTTAAAATACCCTGTTATCTTGTACTTAAATTAAAGAATTTTTAAAACCTTCAAAAAATTTAAAATCGAGTCAGACACATAAACAAGTTTTAGGAAATAAAATAGTTGATTGAAAATATCATATAAATGTGTAATTTTAATCATTATAAATGCAGTAAAACAAAAATTCTCTCGAATAAATTTTAGATATATAGTTAATATAAGTTTTACAAGTCCGTTATCATTAAACTTAAAAATCAATGTAAAAGTCTGTGTGCCTTCCTGAACACACGTCATGTTTCATAATTTTCCATTTTAATTTCATCGCGTGCTTTTTAGATAATTGGTCATAATGAATAATATTGAAGATAATTGTTACTCTTTTCCAAAACATATATCATGAAATGCAGTGCAGATTCTTCTTTTTCGCATCCAGCGTTAAACACGACAGGAATAGGATAATTACTGACTGTCAACGGCACAAACTTGTGGTTTTGTTCCGTTCGGTCTCACATTTTTTTACAAAAGTGCCAATTTGTTTGTTTCTCTGGTTTGTTTGTTGAATTAATTTTCCTATCTTGTCATTCTCTTTCGTCGATACCACCGTGTCATTACGGTGTTGTCATCGACCGAAAGAGCAATGAAGGTTACGTTAAAGAAGAAGCTCAAATAATGCATTGCAAGCTCCTGTAACCGTGACCATCGTTGCATCTTTCATTCTCATCCCTCCCCAGCTAAATAATATTTTTGACATTCTATTCTCTTCTTGAAATATTAATCATAGTTACCACCGTAATTGCATTAATTTAATCAACCTTTCTCTTACAAGTGGAATAGAATATTCTCCTTTGTTATCGTAATATTCCCTCTAATTAATTCATTGCATAACCTATCATGGGTTGTGGCATGTCAACCTTAGATCCAGAAGATGCAGCCCATAATCAATGCGAAAATGGTGTTTGTCGTGTGCCTCAACCGATGGACAAAAGGAAGGATTTTGAGAATGGTGACGACGGTGAATCGTTGCATGGGAATAGGAATAATAATAAAGATGTTGTCATGGTAATGAAGCCAATGGGTGATGAAGAAGCCAAGGCTCTTTCAAATGGAGAAAGGTTGATAGAGAAAAGTACTGTGGGGAGGAATGATATTAAAGTGGAAGTGAGGAGTAGTGGGGATAACAACTATTGTGCAAAGAAAAATGCTGAAGATGAGCTTGAGTACAGGGATGATGACTTCATTGTTGGTCCGCGGTCACCAAGTTTTAGGGAATATTGTAATAATTATGATCGTGGGGATCGAAGTTCCATGGAATTTTCCAATGGTAGTGATTCTACGGAAAGCATCAAGAATGACAGTGAGTTACTTCTTGTTATTCATGCTGTGTTATGATTCTTGTTTCGATTCTAAAACATTAGTATTCTTGACGTTCTTGTTTTGTATTAATATGATTATGATTATTCTACCATTCACACAATTTCATATTGTGTTATTATTCTTGTTTTGGTTCAAAAAAAATTGTCTAGCATTACTCTCAGCTTCTATTGATTTGTATAAATGAATTTTCAGTCTAAAGGTTGCTACGTTTGTAGGCGAAGCTTCATTGATCAGGAACAATAAGCAATTGAATGAGCGAAGTGTCGATTCTAACAAGGTAATATGGTCATGTTGTCCTAATTTGTACTTGGTTTTCATTTTTATATGCAAGGTTAGATGTAGGATCTATATTTTTACTTCTCTGAGCACGAATTTAACCATACCAAGAAGATTCACCAGAAAAAGATAAAAGGGTCGTCATTATTGAGATGGTTTAATATTATTGAGATGACACGTTAGAAGGTGTAATTGTAATATAATAAACATTTACTCTACATTAGATATAATGAACTCTGAATCTAGATTGTAATATTTGTGTTTTGTTCTACTTCAAATTTGTTTGTATTTCTTTTGCAGGAACCTGTGAAGAAAGAGGGACGAGGACTGGGATTTAGGAATGTTATTAGTAAGGGAAAGACAAGAGGGAGGAGAAATCTTCTGAACTTCGCTTGCTATAGTGGTAGTAATGAATCCCATGGTGACGGTTCTTTCAACAAAATTGTTGCAAAAACTGCATGATGGAGGGCATGACAAAAGAATACAATCTCCAATTTGAATTGGACGATGATTCGGCATAGAAGAAAAAATTAGTCATGCTTTACATATAGAAGATCTAAAAGATTTTGTAAACACTTGCTTGCGAACCCATTCCCTCTAAAGTTGCCTTCTTCACAATACTCACTCTAATTGTTTTTCCCCGCGCGATCTATGTTTGATCTTTTTTTGTTTTGATTCTTATTATTTTAGTGTTATCAGAATCGAATCACTCATCAACTAAGTTGAAATAGTAAGTTAATCATTGAATCAATGGATCGCTATAGTAGTTGAATTGCATCAATCGACTTACATTCAGTATTTTAAATGAAAACTTGTATATACACTTTGTATGGTGAGACATATTTTCAACCAGAGTAGAAACCTGAGTTAGGCGTAAGAGGACCCAAGAGAAAATTCAGAGAAATGTGCTTGGCACACATCACATGGGCTCGACAAAGGTTAGGCCCAAAACTAAATCAGTACCACAAACCAGTGGCGCCTAACGCAACTGATCTAGGTCGGGCACAAGCGTAAAAAATGCTAGTTTATTTAATAATTGCTCATATTAGGGTTAGGTATTTTAGGCTATTTGAGCTCGAAATTCATCTTTGGAAGGTAGTCTTAGGATTTCGTATGGATTCATCTTCTTATTCCACTACTTTATTGTAAGGTTTGGTATCCTCATGTCTATAAGAAACTAAATTCTCTATTGTCGAGGTTAGGTTAAACATTTCTAAACTCTCATGTAATCATTTCTATTTTAATATTTATGTTTTTCCTTTCGTTATATCAATATTGATTCTATATCTGAATTAAATTACTAAATGAAAGCTCGTTAGGAATAGAGAGTGATTCAATTGTTGTCTTAAGACCCTTGTAAGAAGGCAAGATTCATTTTTATAATTGATGAAGGAATTGACGGTTAATAGATAATCTTAGGCTCATATGCTAAGGAAATGAGGATAATTTTGTGGGTTGACATTAGTTAATGATAGGAAAGAAAGTAAACACTTCTATTAAGTGAGAGTGAAGATTAGAGAGACTTAACCCTGACAAGTTGATCATATTATTGTTAATCATTTTCCCGCATTCAAGTGTTGATAAAAGAATAAATTATTCTTTTAATTGTTTTTAATTTCTGCATCTATCATCAATTTATGAAATTGTTCCTAAATTTGAACTTATTATAATTGTAGTAATTATTTTATATTGCATAAATCCTTTGAAAAGAACGATAATTTTATTACTTTTTATATTGCGATTGGTACACTTGCCATCATAACAAAGTAGGCTAACAAATCTAGACGTCTACACTCCATTAAACCGTCTAATAATAGACTATGTAAGTGTTTAAGTTTTGATGATAAAAAACCCTATAAATATCTTATATGGTTTATATGTTTATAATCTTAACATTTGTTTCATGCAAATGCAATTACAAGATAGCCTACCAAGCTCCAAGTGATAGACGATCTATCACTCTACGATGTAGTTTATCTTATCTTATAGTAGTACTTTATCTAATTTATTTATTAACTTTTTATCAATTTAATAAGCCATAATTTACCATATATTTTCTAGAATCAATCAAGTAAGCAAAAATGATCTTCAAACGACTAGATTATCCATCAAAGGAAACATCTTAATGCAAAAATGGTCATGATGAGTACATTTTCACTCACACCTAGAAGGGTTAATGATTCATACTGTTGAAGGCGTCCCAAATTAAACTAGGAAGCTAAATTCGTAGTACAACTAACCTCAAATTAAACTAGGAAGCTAAATTCGTAGTACAACTAACCTAGGTCATTCTTCCCAAAGACTACTCAGTCGTTCTCTTAAAAGAATTAAGGGGTTTTAATAAAATAATTAAATTTAATAAAATAAAATCAGAATTTTAAATAATAAAATAAAACATAATTTTAAACAGATTACATAAATTCAAGTAATAAAATATAAAACAGAATTTTAAACAAATTAAATAAATTCAAGTAATAAAATAAAAAGAAAGTTAAACAGATTAAATAAAATGCAATTAATAAAATAAAACATAATTTTAAACATATTAAATAAATTAAAGTAATAAAATAAAAATAAAAGTTTAAACTGATTAAATAAATACAAGTAATAAAACAAAAATATAGTTTTAAATAGATTAAATAAATTCAAGTAATAAAATAAAAACAGAGTTTTAAACAAATTAAATAAATTCAAGTAATAAAAAACCAACCCGACCTCTCTTCAGCTCTCTCAAATCCCTCATTGGTTCCTAAAGAAAATCTAAATTACATGTGTGGGTTAATTAGACTGAGATCTCTGCATCTATTTAACATTTTGAACACCCCACAATCGTGGAGCATCTCGTCGTATACACAATATGATGATGAACAGCTGCAATTGCCCACCGTGAACAACAATATCATTCCAACTCAAACATTGGTTCAGAAATTTCACAACACAATCCAATCGGTATTGATTCAATTACTAAATTAATCTAATTATTAAATCTAAAAATGAAATTAAAATAGCAATTGAGCATGTAATTTTGGAAAAAATTACAGAACATGAACCTCAAGATTAAGAAACGGGAGAGCATTTGAAGATCTGATTGAATAGAAGAGAAAGAAAGGAAAAAGAAAATTTGTATTTAATTATCTACTGTCTATTGTGATGTGATGTCTCTCAGCTCTACCAAGAGAGCTTTATTTATAAAAAATTTAACCTAAAACATGAAATGACTAAATAGCCATCCATAAAGAAAATCTGCCCAAAATATCCAGGTTTCGCCTTGCTGTCCAACCTTTGTGTACCGACTTCAAGTCCAATTTTAACCACTTTCCAACTCAAATTTGCTCTTGGCCTTTGAATAAGATTTGTACATCTTTAATTTATCTGCAAAAAAAAACAAGAATAAAGTAAAATCGAGTTCTATGGCAAATTTGATGGAGAAAATACGAAACATACTCAAATTTGTTAAAATTTTGAAAATGGTGTTAAAATAATAACAAACTTTTAACTGAAACCTAATTGACCCAATTACACCAACATGATGTAAAACCCTAATAATTACCAACTAATTTATCTTTATATATGCAATCGAAAAGTGGTAAAAATAAACAATTATGAGTTAGCCTTAGCATTCTTAGAATATAATTGAGATCAAATCCATTGTTTAATTAGAATTTACCTTTAATTTCACCTTCATTGAGATTATTGATTTAACTTGGATTGTAAGTACATTTTCTCACTTTTCTTATTCTTGATTATTTGTAGAGATTCTAAGCCTTGTTGATGACATCTCAATGGAGAAATGACTTTTTAATTGTTATTTTCCGAACAAACAATGCCCAACTTGATTAAATCTTCTACAAAGATATTGTTCATATATTTTACAAAGATATTCTTCTATAAATCTTACTTGATTTCAAGCAAATCTTCTTCAAATTTTCTCCAAATCTCTCACAATAGATTCTTCTTGGCTCAATTAACCAAAATCCAATTTACGTATTTGTAACTAGATTGGAAACTAATTATCTGAATGATAGTGGAAACGAAAATCTGTAATAGAATTCAAAATACAGTATTTATAAGATAATATGTAATAGAGATGTAAAAAAATTATATGAAGGAGAATTGTAAACAATATCTAAGATAAAATATAATTCCAAAATCCACGGTGCAAAGAAACATAGAAATAGATACAAGCTTCAAGGAGAAAAGTAGTAAGCTCCACACCGGAACACGTTCACAAAACATAACATCATAATTTTCCTATGTTTCTTAATATCTTCTTTGTAATTTTTTTGTTTTGCCTACACGTGGAAGACAAGACTCTTTTGGTTGATTCTCTTGTTATTTTTGATAGCATTTATTTTTATGATATTTTTCGAGTTATTTTCATAATGAAATCAATTCTTTCTAATTGGTTTAGACTGCTTCATTATGAGTTGAGAGAGCTAGGAGATCATGGTCCTGAGTTTGATTCATGTTTGGGGGAAATTAATAGTATTACATGGGAGGTATAAAGTGTAGATCATAAAAGGTTGTGGTTCATATTGTTCCTTTGGAGAAAAATAAAAAAAATTGTTATAAAAAAATAAAATAATAACGGGAAAAGTTAAATTTGGTTCAAATTTGAATTTGAAATAGAAGAGGGTAAAATTTTTTGAATTTATTAATCTAATTACTCTCTTTACTTGTTAAAATCTCAATTTTCAATTACACAAGCTTCTTATTTGTAGATTAAAAGATGACTTGTCTTGCAAGTTTCTCAAAAACTCTCCAATAAGAGCTTGACAAGTGACAAACCATGAATGGAGAGGATCCTCTCCATCGGGAGAGTGCCATGTGGCAAAGTAGCTTGCAACCCAAGCTTCAAATACTCTCCAATGAGAGGTAGACAAGTGGCAAAAGAAGCTAGGAGAAGAAGCTCCCATGTGGCACCTACTTGGAGTGGCATGTGAGACCTTCTTAGACTATTTTTCCTAGGTGGCACCTTCTTGGATGCTTCTTCCAAAGGTGATCATCCACTTTTCCTTATAGGATTCAAGGTCCAAAATCCTATTCTACTTGGCCCAAAAATACAAGACTCAAAATCCTATTTTACTTTGTCCAAAATACAAGACAAAAATAAATTTTACACAACTCTATACAATTTGTACAAACAGAGGTCTTATTTTCTTAATGCTCCAAAAACTCTAGAGTGATCTATTCAATTTTAAACTTGGGCCTAAATGTCTTATTGAAGGATGATACATTCACAGCGTTCAAAAGACTTGTTAGATTTTTGCAAAATGAGAAAAGTTGTAACATTTCTACTATCAAAATTGATCATGGGGAAAAATTTCAAAATGAAAACTCTGAAAGCTTTAGTGATAAATTTGGAATAAAACACTATTTTTTCAGCACCTAGAACACCACATCAACATTACAAGAAAATCATTAAATAGTAACTAATTTAGAGACTAAAAATAACTGGTCACTATACTAACTAATTTAGAGACCAAAAATAATTATTATAAAAATATTAATAATTAGTAACTAATTTAGAGACCAAAAATAACTAGTCACTATATTAAGTAATTTAGAACATTCATTTAATATTTTATTAAGATGTATTAGAAATATATTTGAAGTTACTTTTAATTTATTTTAGAAACTAATTTTTAATAAAAAATAATAAAATTAAAAACAAACTTTCTAATTATCATATTATTACATACTTAAATTTGTAGTCACTATTATCTACATTTAGATACTAATTTTGAAGTAACTAAATTTTATAAAATTAATTAATTATTAATTTATAATTTGTTTTAAATCAATATCAATAAGTTTACCAATTTATTGTTTTTATTATAATATTAAAATAGTTATATTATAAATGAAGTATTAAATAATAATTAATTTATAAATAAAATAATTTAGGTTTTCATGAAGAAACAGAATGGAAATCAACGTGCTCTGAATTTCTTGCATGTGTTTTCCAATTCTTCGCCACGGTGGGATAGTTTGTGGTGTTACTGTGATCGGATATAATGGTTTGTCGAGAATTGTTCGAGTGGTCTCTGTCGCACATAGAATCTCTCACATCGGTCTCTGAGGTTTCAGAGTTCCTGGAGTTGTCGTCGCCATATCTCGACCTCGGTGCTGAGACCTTCGCATCGCAGCCGATCGAGGTTGAGCAAAAGATGGAGGAGGCCGAGGAGATTGAGTCGCAGCCCGCCATCGTTCTTTTCTCTAGCTTCTTCGCCTACACTGACCGTCTCGACTGGTTTCTCATGATCATCGACTCCCTCGCTATTCTCGTCATTTACTTGTACTACTTCACTAAGGTTCTCTAGGTTCCTCAGCAGGATTCGTCATAAGAACAATTTCAGAAGTTCATGAAGGTTCGATTTCGTTTCGTTTTCTATCAAAACCCTAGTTGTTATATGTTGCCTTTAGATTTTAATTAGCTTATGATAATTTGATTTTACTTACCTTAGCCAGTAAAATTAAGTCTTGTGTATTATGATATTAATTTTTTTATATTCGTTCTGTCGTCCTGTTTTACATTTTGAAAATTACAAGTAATTATTAGACATGCACTCATATCATAGATTGCAGATGTGAACATTCTTCTCATCATAAACACTCAACAATTATGGCTTCACTGGCTCAAGTTGGAGACTTCTTTCGTGGAAGAAAACTTGATGAGAAACTGCTCGCCAATTGGAACATCATGCAATTGTTCATGTGTCACAGAAATTTACTGAATAGGTATAATCTCAATTTACTCTTCAATTTACTAAAATTTAATTTTTAACTTTTAATGATCCTCTTTTATTTTAATACGAGGTTTCAATGACAATTATAAAAATTCGTTTTCTAAATGTGATATTAATAGAATTAATTATTCTATGTGGTGGATCTGGTAGTAATGTGTCACAGAAATTGTCATCAACTTTCCTTGGTGGTTGAAAGTGTTATTTATGGCAGAAAGTGTTAATGAGGAATTAATTATTTTCTTTCTAATTTCTTCAGATATGAATTTCCATGAATTTATGTTATGCTGCTCCTGCCATCCATGAATTAGTCGTTGGTCTTTTTTTGTAAGTGTGATTCAACTCAAGGACAATTGTTCTACGCAGAGATTCTCGAAATCATCAATAATATATAATACTTAAAAACTGACCTCGTGGTAGAAAATGTAGAAACATTGGAAAATTTTCCGAAGTAGCAATTCTTTAATGTTCAATTTCTTGTGGGTGACAGAGCAGGGTAGGGGCAGATAATTGCACTCACCTTGTCGTTCAAATTATAATGAATACGAGATTGTATCGGAATTTTTTGTTTTGTGAATTGTTACTTTGTGGACTTGACTACGCCGGATTTGATCACTTCATCAATTTTTGTATTTATATCAGATTGCAAGTTCGTGAATACGCATAACGTGAAATTAAAACTTGTTGTTTAGCTCTAAGCGAAATAATTTGAATTGATGTTAGGAGGAGGAAGAGGACGTTAGTGAAGTAATTGGTTGCATAGATAAACAACTGGTATTTTGACATGAAGAACTGTGATATTTCTGCTTTCTTTCTTATCAAATAAATTTTTTGCAGACTCCTGAATGGAAATAAACTAACAGGGATGTTCCTGAAGAGCTTGGCCATATTCCAGTGCTGGATAGAATGCAAATTGATAAAAACAATCTTACAGGATCCATACCATTATCATTTGCAAACCTGAATAGCATAAACATCTGTAAGATTCTTTATTATTATTACTAAAGTTTTAAAAACTACCACTCTTTCTATATGAATTCTTTTATTTATCTACCTTCGACTTTCTTTGCAAGAAAATGAAAGAAAATAATGCCCTTTTGTTCCCAATGGAGTAGTCACATGAATAATAATTCACTAAGTGGATAAATCCGAACACAACTTTCCAAATTAGGATTGCAATCATTAACATATTACTCTGGCTTTTATTTAATCCTTCATTTTCACATTCATATTTATCTGCAATTTTTGTCATTGAATGGCAGTGTAATTTAAGCAAAGCTCTACATGATTCACTTGATGACAATTCAATGACAAAAATCAAGCCCAGGCTAACATTTGGTGAATATGCGTGTGCTTTCCCTAATAAGATAAATGTTCAAATTTTTAGAAGTCTTTCCTCATATAGCCGCAAGAGATTGTCAAATATCTTAGTTCAGTCAATAAAATTTGCAATATTTGCCGAAGACAGACTTATTAATGATGAAATTGCATCATGGGTTCTTGAAGTTCTTGAGCATCTCTGTGTGGATGAAAATGAAGAACAAAGTCTGCTACATTATATACCGAGTAAAGATGAAATGTGGCCTGTGTTTGTTGCTCCAAATTTTAGCTTGACAAAGGTAACATGATTATTTGTCTCTTGTAATATTTATGTGCTTATCTATAAGTTTTGAAATGTACCGTTGTTTACAAAGTAAAATGGAATGATTCCTGTTATTTGTTTTGACATCAATGCTGGAAACAAATTTCTTGTAAAACTACATCAATGTGAATATAGGGTTTGTTTGAATAAATTTCTTCACAAACACTTCTAGAAGAAGAAAATAAAAAGGAACACGAAATGAGTTTCTCTTTAGCTCATGCATAAATTAATAATCATCTTTTACAAAAGCTAATATGAGGGACTCCAAATTAATTTATGCATAAGTTAATTTTAGTTTATGGAGAAAACTCTTTCCATTTTCTTTTCTTATTTATTTCTTCTAGTAGTTCTTGCAGAGAAATTTATCCATGCATGTCCTTAGCTAAGTGAGCTATTGTTGGCTTTGCTAAATAGCAGCGAATAAGACTCCTGTGTAGTCATTAACTCTCAGAGCATGAAGCTAGAACTTTAGCTATTTCTTTTTTCATATTTATTTTGTGAATGGTTAAAAGAAATTTTAATGCCTACAGTGGTTTATGATAAAGATAAAGCTAGTTATGGCTTGCATATAGGAAATAAAACATGTAGTTAAATCTGTGTAATATATAGAGAAAACTATTTGCTATTTTCACCACTAATTTATATTGAATGCAGGCTTCAGGACACAAGAAGTTTGTAGCTTTAATTGACAAGTTAATCTCAAAAATAGGGATTGATAGAGTTATTTCTGGGTGTGGTGTTCCTTATCCATTTTTGCTTGGAAAAGGTCAAGAAGGGCTTGCATCTTCAGCATGGTTAACTGTTGGAATCTTGTGCACGTGGAGATGGCCTGGAAGTTGTGTTATGTCTTCTTTCTTTACCTTCATTATATGCATATGCCAGGGGAAGTAATTCTCTCCAGGATGGCCTGTTAGATGTTGGGGAAGTAATTCTCTCCGGGAAGGCATGTTAGATGCAACATTAAGAATCTTGCTTGATGGAACATTACCAAAACAAAATAAACAAATTAAACAATTGTTGTTGTTTCAAATATTGAAATTTTTGTTGTCATTGCACTAATAGAAAAAACACATTTCACGGCAGGATATGATCGCAGTTAAAAAATAACCGCAATTAAAAATAACGCAGTGACATTTTTGAAATTAAGTGCAACCATACCACCGCAGTTAGAGCGAGAACTACGATGGTATGGTTGAAAATGAAAAATAACAGAGAGATACCAATGCGGTTGTTTAAAAAATCGCGTTGGTATCTGCAAAATAATTTAAAAATTATTTTGCAGTACATACAAACGCGGTTGCTTAAACAACCGCGTTTGTATGTGGGATACGAGCGCGGTTCCCACTAACAACCGCGCTCGCATCCCCTGTTTTTAGGGTTTTGCGCATTTCGTTCTCACTTTCATCTTTCTCTCATTCTTTGTTTTTCTCAGTCCCTCTCAGTTCCTCTCTCGTTCTCGCATTCCTCCCTTGTTCTCGTCATTCCTCTCTCATTCTCGCCATTCCATTGCCTCTCTCGTGGTCTATCCATTTCGTCCGTAGCCACCACCACCACGAAGACGTTCTGGTTCCGCGGCCGCCGCCGCCACCACAACGAAGCGTTCTGGTTCCTTGGTCGCCACCACCACCACCACTCAGGTCTGTCTTTCCTTCTACCTCATTCTTGTTTTTCCATTGTTTAACCGAAATCCATTGTTAAATAGATGGTAAGCACAAACATAGTCACACATTTGTTGATAATATTGATTTACACAAACTCCATGCTTGGTTAACTTTCAACTTTTTCTATAGCAAGAATTTTTAGCCTTTTTAATTGAAAGTTTGGCGATTTGGGTGGCATAAAATTTTCGTCCGAGAAAGAGCGTTAGAAAGTCTCAATTCAGGTTGGTGACCCTTAAATGTGCTTATGAATTGAAGTTTGTATTAATTTATATAGTATAATTTAGTGTGTATATTAGATTAACTAAACAAGTTGTATTATCATAAAAGTAGTAGCTATACAAATGTATCATAATGGTGGTATGCCAGTCTACGTATACATGAATGATATAATGCAAATCGCAATGGGATCCCAAATGTTAAACATTACAGTTATTCAGTTATGGATGATGTAAGTATATTTTAGAGTTACGTATTTTTACATTTCTTAATATGTTTTTACTGATATTCAATATATTAACAATGCAGGTACATAAACAAATTAGCTTATAACTCAGGGTATTCTGATATCTATGAATTTCTTGAGCCACAAAGCATACAAATGACTGGAAATAAAATGTTAGAATGCCAAAATTATATACAAAATTGGATTGGAGAATCCAGAAAGAGCATTTATTTTGCCCCAATTATTCAATCGTAAGTTACTAATCTTTATATTTTTTATTTCAAGTAATTTTGAGAACATCAATAATGGATTCATTATTTTAGGATTCATTGGCAACTAATGGTTGTTTGTCCTTTGGATAAAACTGTGATCTGGTTCTGTTCACTGCATAAGAAGTCAAGTAATGACATCAAACAAGTGGTACAAGGGTACGATTTAATTTACCTTATAAAATATTGATATTGTTTGTATAATATACAAGTTATTACTAATCATCTTTGATTTTAGTGCAATTAATGTTGTTAATGTACTTGGCGGTAGATCTATATCCTCATCCCATACCCTACGTTGGGTGCAGCCTAAGGTATTTTTATTCTTAATTGAACCTATTAAATTCGTTGTAGACTTGTTTAATGAATTAACTTTGA
>Ga0209489_101222_pt1 | contig 52471 bp, 17 predicted proteins | sample SiratrowhiteBW_FD_187527 | JGI IMG/M metagenome (GOLD analysis project Ga0209489, IMG submission 187527) | Root nodule microbial communities of legume samples collected from California, USA - Siratro white BW (SPAdes) (version 2) | ecosystem: Host-associated > Plants > Roots > Nodule | place...
GTTTTCTGTTTGTTTAAAGGAAAAAAAAAAAAAAACAAGGTGCCCACGATCAAAACGACTGATGAAAGCTACACGAGGATCTCAAATATCATGCATGTACTTGTATAAAATTAAGAAGGGAAATTTTATTAAAATGGTATAATATTATATACTTGTGTAAAATAAATATAATGTACAGTACATTATTGAGATGTATCTCACTCAAATGGTATACAACTTGACATGTATTCATCAAGATATTTTTTTAGAATAATTAAATTTTAAACATTTATTAACTAATCAACATGGTAAACTCATTCGTACCATTATATTTAATATGAAAATTGGAGTAAAAATAGAATATTGAATATTCTCGATCATTTTTACAAATAACATGACACATATAATGAAAGGTAAGTTTTCGAACCAATCTTATTCCGAATATTAAATATTAACTTAAATATCAGATAACTTTTTAGAGAGATGATATATTTCTAATACTTCTAATCTTATAATCAATAATCCAAAAATTGAAGACTCAATGATTAAAGATAGACATATCATAACTTAAAATACCAAACATTCTTTTAGATTCATACAACATCAACATATAACATTGTAAACTCATTCAGTTATAATTAGTATAAAATTTGAATAAAGATGATAAATTAAACACATCAACCTTGCTCCGAATAATAAATACTAACTTAAATATAACTTAAATATAAGATAAATTTTTATGAATAACATACTTTCCATCATATAACTAAAGACTCAAAGATCAAATACCAACATATTATAACTTAAAATATCAAACAACTCTTTCATATCCATACAAAATCAACATTTATATTATCAGTAAATAATTTAAAATAAAATATTTTAAATATAAATATAATATATAAAAAGATATGTTTAATAGACAATATTTTAAGTTATATTTTATTTAAATGTTTTTTAATACTATTAATAATTTATACTTTTATTAAATGTTAAATTTAATATTTAATAATCAATATAATAATTATGTAAAAGAATTTTATATTGATGCTTTTCAGATATTATAGTTAAGTATTTTTTTTCCTAATACTTTCATAGTTAAAATACAACTATGTCAGATTGAAATAAATTATTATTTTATTATTATATAATATTTTATTAAATAAAATTAATATCAAATAATGTATTAATGAACTGTCATCTTAAATTATAATTTTCTATTTTTATATTAAGTGATTATATTTTGAAATCTATATAAAATAAAATAACTTAATATACTAATATTTTTATTTTATTTTATTTTTTTAACATAAAATAGTAATGTATTATTATCTTATTATACTGGTTGGTTAAAGGGAGAGGTTTCTATTTTGAGGGTATTATTTTTGTTTTATATTCATATCTGGAATTGATGTGATTGAATTGTTTACTGTCTGGTGAACCACACTCTCACAGCTTAGAAAAAGAAGTGGAATGTGACGTGGCAAAGTCAGGTACACTTGTTAGTGACTCAAAGCTACAAATTATTCAAGTTTTTTTTCTGAATATTTTTTAAAATCATAAAATTATACAATTTTTAAAATATCCAATATCTATTAATATAGTTGTTAATATTTAAATAGTGATTTAATTCAATATTTAAATAGTGATTTAATTCAATATTTAAATAGTGATTTAATACAAGTTCTAATACTAAAATAATTAGTTTTAATATCTATTATAAGGATTATTTAACACAAAGAATGATATTTTCATAATGAAATTGAAGACTTTTCACATGCTGAAAAGGATTAGTAAATGTGCAGCACTGAAGTTGGAATTGGATAGCTTTATCTTCTAATTCTGCAGATTCCTCAGCCAAATTTAAAAGCCAGCAGACAGAGTGAATCTGCTGCCCAGTGTCCTTCATTCCTTTCCCCCTTTGCTTTGGTATGCAATTTTTTTTATTCCTTTCCTCTCTAAAGTCAATTTTATTTCATCAAAACTCTTCCTTGGCCTTAGTTTTAGATTCCAATACACTTTTTATATCCTCTCTGAAACAACCATCTGGTATGAAATTGTTTGTCTTGTTTCCTCGCCTTAGCCTATGATCATAACATTAATATATACATAAATTTTTCCCTCCTTGTAATTTATAAATGGATAGAAGAGTCTCTTCCACAATCAATATTGCTAATGATGAACAAGAGTCTTTCTTGGATGAGAGTGATGCCTCTGCTGTCCTAGGCTACATAAAGCAAATGCTCATGGAAGAGGACACAGAAGAAAGGTACAGTATGTTCCATGATTCCTTAGCTCTGCAAGATACTGAGAGATCATTTTATCAGGTTATCAGTCATGACAACCCCCCTTCTTCCTCCTCCTCTTGTTCCACTTCTTCCACCTACCATCATGCTCACAGTTGCCCCAGTTTCAGTGTGGAGAGCCCTGAGCAAAATGTCTCTGGTAGCTCCAGTGATAATAGTACTTGTAGCTGGGGCAGTACTTCCATCTCCGCTGAGTCTCAGTGGAGAGGCCTTGATAACAACACCCTGCCAAACACTTTTACCTTTTCGGATAACTTTGTTTTCCACTCAAATTCAATCTCCACCACTCAATCTTCCATGAATACTGGATTTGGATTCTTGGATAATTCCCTTCTTGATTCTGCTTTTCAAGAGCATTTCAAGAGAGGCCTAGAGCAAGGTACCAGGTTCCTTCCTAAACATACTTCATTCATTGTTGACACTGACAGCACAGCCTTTTCCCCTTCTTGCACAATGGTTCCAACTGTGGTAGTTAAGACAGAAGCAGAAGAAAGTCTCGAAGGGGAGCATTTTCTGTCTGTGTCAAGAAGGAGAAATCGGGATCAGGAAGAGTGTGAAGCAGATGGGAGAATCACGAAGACCTCAGCAACATACGTGGATGAGAGTGAGCTATCTGAGTTGCTTGATAAAGTTGTGCTAGGCACTGGATTAGGAAAAGGGGTATCTCCTGGCACAGCCCTTTACCAAAATGATGGAACATTCTTAACAAACATGTTTGGTGGGGAGGTCAGGAAAAGTGACGAGGAAGTTGTGGATCTGAGGTCACTGTTGGTACTTTGTGCACAAGCTGTTGCTTCTGATAGTCCTTCATTTGCAAAGCAACTAGTAAAGCAGATTAAGCAGCATTCTTCTCCAAGAGGGGATGATACTCAAAGGCTTGCACATTACTTTGGAAATGCCCTTGAAGCATGCTTGGATGGAACCGGTTTCCAGGTTTATAGTGTTCTATCTTCCAAAAGAATCTCTGCCAAAGAGATGATAAAAGCTTACCGTGTACATGCTTCAGTGTGCCCGTTTGAAAAGCTTACAATCATGTTTGCCAACAAATCAGTGATAAGTCTAGCTGAGAATGCAGAAACAATTCATATCATAGACTTTGGTATCCGCTATGGCTTCAAGTGGCCTTCACTCATCAGCGAACTATCAAGACGTCCTGGTGGACCACCGAAGCTACGTATCACGGGGATAGATCTGCCACAGCCAGGTTTCAGGCCAGAGGAGAGGGTGCTGGAGACGGGGCGTAGACTTGAAAACTATTGTAAGCGTTTCAATGTTCCATTTGAGTTCAATGCCATTGCAAGAAGATGGGACACCATCAGATTTGAGGAGCTCAAGATAGAGAAAAACGAATTTGTAGCTGTGAACTGCATGTTTCAGTTGGAGCATCTACTTGACGAGTCTGTGGTGTGGAATGATCCAAGGAATGCTGTTTTGAGGTTGATCAAGAAGGCAAATCCTGACGTGTTTGTGCACAGCATTGTCAACGGCTCCCATGATGTACCATTCTTTGTGTCACGGTTCAGAGAGGCTCTCTTTCACTACTCTGCACTGTTTAACATTCTTGAGAGCAACATTGATCGTGAAGATCCCACGAGGTTGATGTTTGAGGAGTTATTTGGAAGGGAGATCATGAACATCATAGCTTGTGAAGGTGTTGAGAGGGTTGAGAGGCCACAAACATACAAGCAATGGCAGCTTCAGAACATGAGAATTGGGTTTCGGTTACTTCCTTTGAATCCACGAGTCATTGACAGATTGAAGTATAGGTTGAGAAATGATGAGCACAACACCAATTTCTTGCTTGAGCTTGATGGTGATTGGGTGCTACAAGGTTGGAAGGGTCGAATTCTACATGCTTCTGCTTGTTGGACTCTGGCATAGTGTAGGCCTTGCACAAAAACTACAAAATCTACTCTTACACATAACTATTACTTTCTTTGAATCTCACTGGCCCATTTCATGGTTGATACAGGAAGAACAAGATTATAATTCAGTTTCTCCTAATATGTAGTTTCTTTACTACTTACATATGTAATGATCATATATTTGAGAGCTTTAAGCAATATCCTTATATATACACTTATGTATGGCCCAAAAAAATAGATGTTCATAAACTTTTCAGCATTACTTTATTTCTTTTTTCAATGATTGCTTATCTAGTCAAATGTCATAGTGATAACTTTTTAATGTCTTTTTCATGAAAATCTTATCTTTACAAACACTATATAATATATTAATATTTATAATTTTCAATATTATTTTATTTAGTAAGTCATGATATAACTAGTTTACTATTTTTTCTCTCCAATATGTTTGGCAAGTATTTACACTACAAAATCGTCTATCCAACAATGTTATATTTGCAAAAAGATATCAATTTTTTTCAACAGACAAAATTCACAGGTAAAACACCAAGTCGGTGGTAAAGTAGATATCATCTGAGGATTATATACAAATTGTAGTATGTAAGAATTTGTGAATTAATAATAAAAAAACTCATATGTATAGAAAAATGTTTATAAGATATATTTGTCAGTAACAGGCATTGGAGTAATTTGTATGTAAATCTGTATATAGAAGTTAACTGGTGTAGAAAATATTTGTCAATAAACCTAAATTTATTTTTTAATTAGAAAAATATATTTTATTTGGTATTATCTCAATTGAAATAAAGTTCGACATTACAGTAGACATCCAAAGTTGAAAGTTAAGATTGTAGATGGAAGCAGTCTTGTAGGTGTTGTTGTTCTTAACAACATTCCAAAAGGAACAACTCCAAGTGGTTCTTAGGAGAAAAGGCACTATAAGGTTGTTTATTGTGTCTACAAAGTGTTCAGGTTGCTCCAGGTTGCTACATTGCATTAGGATGATTGGTTTAAAAAAACATTAAAAAGCTCTGAAATTAAATTGACCTTTTTCAAAAAGTAATACACAAGACTTGTGGAGGATAACAAGAGTACCTTCATGGTTAATAGAACAATAGTATAACTTATATTCAACCACAAAAGGCTAACCACCAAAATTAATGCCACAACTTCATTGGAAAACAGAAAAGAATCTGACCTATAACAGAATCATAAAAACATGGGCATCATACTGCAGTATCTTGAAAACTGGACTGCTGCTGATATTGAACCAAGTTGCTCTGTTAGGTATCTATAGCTTTAATGATAATTTTAGGTTACTTTTCAGTAAAATGTTAATGGCTTCTTATCACAGAGTGACCTTGTGGCTGATAAATCACTGTTTCTACAAGAAAAAAGGAAAGTACTAAACAGAGACAAAACATCATCAATTAGGTGTTTCGATATTATTGGTTTACATTATCACTTAACCTTGAAGTATCTAACATAAATTATGTGAAAGTAGTCCAAACAGGAAATGTGAAGGGGAAAACAAAAGATATGATTTATTCTATACCTCTTGTTAAAACATGTATAATTATATGATTAGGAGGTACTCTTGTAAGAAAAACAACATTAATGTTTACACTTATGCTAAGCTTTTGTCAGGGTTTGTGAAAGCTGGGAAAGATGAGCTTGCAATGAAAGTTTTTGGGGAAAAGAGAGAGGTGGGGTTCAACCCTAACATATGCACCTTTAATGGGCTTATTAAGATTTATGGTGACAGTGGAAAGTCGTGCTGAAATGAAAGATGGTGGATGTAAACTAAATGAGGCAACATTCTTCTTTTCTCCATTTATGTCAATGGAAGAGAGGTTAAAAGGATGAATGTTCTAGTAGAGGGACAGAATTAAAACCCATGTTCTTTTGAACACACTAGTAAATTGCAAGATTGATCTTGTAGTACATATATAACCTTAGGTTCAATTTTTTCATATTAGAGCACATCTCCTTGTCATGACACTTTTGTAATTGAATCTTTAATTCAATTTTTCGTATTAACACACTTTTTACACCTTTCTAGATATAGATTATTTATTTTGTTTACATTATAAAATTTTATAATTGAACTTGTAAAATGTAATTAAATAATAAATAATAATTTACTGTATATTTCATTTAATTTTAATTAATTAATGACAATCAAAAAATAGGAAACTTTAAGCAATAAATAAAGGTGAATAGTCTTTATAAATCAGTGATCAAGTTTAATGTCCTTAAAAATACATTTTAACATTATGCACTTTGATGAACATATTTTCGTAGAATATAATACTACATTTTTAAATTGTAATGAAATAGTTTTTACTGAAATTTAATATAATATGTATATAAATATTATTTACTTTATTGTATAGTGACAAATAAAATTGGTTCATGAAAGGACAGTTGTGACCTTTAAACTAGGATAATTTATTTTTTTGCATTATAATCAAAGAGTGTATTTTTTTTATTGTATGTTAATGAATTTGTGACCTAATATAAATATTTTAAAATTTTAGTAATGAATAATTTATCATTGATAATAAATTTCTATTTTATAATTCTACTAACATAATAGGACAGTTTATTATTACAAAATAAATAATTATCTTATAATTATTTCTAATACAATGGAATTACGTATCATTATTATTATAATTATATTAAAACATTATTTCTATAAATAAAAGAAATGAATATTTCAAATTAGAAACATAATAATTTATCATTAATAATAAAAATAAGTGTGTGAATATTTATATGACAATTATTAATGATACAATAATAATAATTTATAAATCTTCAATAAATTTAAAATTTATTAGATTTTTGTTATAAGAAAATAGTTTTATCATTCATTGATGATAAATAATTATGTGTAATATCTTAATAATTGAATTTTAAGTTTAATTCAATCTTACAACACAAAAATTGTTTACTTACTTATAAATTAATGAAGGTCTTATTTGTCAATATGGCCTATCCAAACATTCCCTCATGTTGAAACTCTTCAACTCATGCATGAACTTATATATTTAAGAGTAGTTCAATAGGGAATAATCCACCGTAAAAAAAATTAATATCTAACATTAACTATCAAGATTCTAGATTAGATTCAAAATTAGTCTCTAATTAAGTTAGTAACTAATTTTTATCATTTTACAAACCAATAAATTGACTTCTAATTTCGTCACTAAATTCAATCATTAATTTTATTTTATAATTATTCAGCAACCAAACCCTAAATCGACAGATTATTTTGGTAATAATTAACAACTATTTTATTAGTAGCTAAAATTGATGACTAAATAGGTTTTTTTTTTGTAATGATCCGATTGATCCAATCCAACAACTTTATTAGTATAAACTCTGATATATCGTATTAAGAAGTAGATTTTAAGTTTAACTCAATTATAAAAATTAACTTTTAAGAAGTGAGGTTTGTATTTGTATCCGCTTATAAACTATTGAAATGTCTTATCTCAATAGGAGATTTACTACCATAAACATAATATGCATATTTTTATGATTTTGATAAAATTTATAGTGATAATTTTTAATTTAATCATTAGTTTAAATAATATTTATAACAAAATAAAAATTAATTATATATTTATCATTAAATTTAATATATAAAGTTATATTTGTTATTAGTAACCTATAAAAGCAGGGAGAGAATCGAAGAAGTGAGATTATAGGACATAAACTACAGTATCATGTATTGTTGGATTGCTTATCATACGACACCTCTCTCGTTACGACAAAACAAATCCGACAAAAGGGCCCAACAGCCTAAACAACAAACCTCTACAGACAGGGAAATGTTAATCATAATTCGGGTCTCACAACAACACAAACCAAATTTGGCAAGTCAATTATTCACCTCTCTTGGATCAATGGGACCTCATAACAACATTAATTTAATATTCTAGTTGGAAACATTATTTCACAACCTGACATGGTGCAGTATTTATTTAGGAGGTAGAATTGGCAGATGAGAATAGCTCCCCACCTGATGATTTACCTGCAAACTCCCCCAATAAATTGGACCGAAACGACAAAAGTAAATTGTCCATTTCTATCCCTCCACGACATCACCGTTCACTTTCAACAAAATTTGCTCAACCAAACCACATATAACTCATGCCACATGCATCTTTAATGTCTCGGCTATGACACCATTTTAGGCTTTTACACCATCAATCTGTTTTGCCTCAGCATCTGTGAGACGCGTGGTGAAAATTGTCTTTCAGAACTTTCCAAATTTCAAACATCAAAACATATAAAAATGTACCTGTCTGATCTTAACTGAAGACTTGCTTCCTTGTCAAGGTTTACAGTTATTTTCTAACGGTTTAAGGAAGTTTGAAGCCTTGGGGACCAAGTAAAATTGAACAATCCATTCAATCTCCGGTAGCCTGTAAAAAATTGTAGACTCACTCTTTGATGATGTCATCTAATAAAACAATATTGACCGTTCATGTTACACATGTTTAATTGGAATTAACATGAGTTTATTTACTAAGTTGACTATGAGAAATTCTACATTTATCTTATATTTTTGTCACTCTTTATGTTGGGTACGTTTCTATTATGCTGTTTCAACTCCTAAAACTCCTAAAACAGTTAATTATATTGGATATCACTTTCGGTTTCCTAATTAAATATTAGACTCCCTAAGGACCAAAGTATCTCAAATCAAGACATGGATTGACTGAGATTATTTTTTTTTCTCTAGGTAACTTGGCAAAGCCAAACAAATGTCTTTAGCTTAGGGTTAGGAAGTTGAGATTCCTTTTAGATATTGACAATGACATATACTTAAAACAAGTTGGTAATTAGGTGGGAAAATTATCATCTTTTGAGATAATACCATATTAGCTACATAATAGCCATATTTCATTAACACAACATAATCATTAATCGGAGACTCAATAAGTACACCATTAACAGCATGGGCCAAACAACACCTTCCTTGATATTATTAAGAACTACCCCCTTTTGTTTAATAATTAATTTTAGGAGAATTTGTATGAAAAACACTTTGCTTTCAAACTAAGAGGTGGGTGGGGATACTAATGTTACTATTTTATTCTCAGTAATAATGTTTCTTCTATTAAAATGAATCTGAGTTTTTATGTAAGTATTGTTGTATTTATTAACCATTTAATTTCTTTTAAAAAATAAAATATTAGTTACTAAAATAAATAAAAAATACACCTTAAAAATAACTCATTTAAAATCTCTTTTATTCTCAATATATACTCTTCTAACACTAAATTAATATTTATTATGACAGTATGTATACACTCTTTAAAATGTTAAATGTTAAGCATTTGTTGTTATTTGTGCATGCAAATCAGTAGGTTTAGTCAAGGATTAACTTTGATGATCTATTTGGCCACTATAAAATTATAGGAGGTTTAATTTTAAGATTTGGTGAAAATTAAATACGAATAATTAATTATTTTTGTTTGTAATTGATTATGGATGAAAAAAATTCAAGACAAGTATAATTTCTATGTAAAAATAATGTTTAAATTATCTTTTACTCGTTGCCAACTCACTTTTCTTGTTCGTGTAGATTTCTTTCTCTTTATTTTTTTTCGCTCATAAATTAATAATAATTAATTGATCTAAACACACATAAACTTAAAAACCGACTCAAATAAAAAATGGGTAAAAATAAACTTATTTTAAATAAATTTATGATCAAACACTCTTATCCTAATCATTATAAAAAAATCTAAAAATAATATCTAACGATAAGTAAATAAAGATGATATTAGAAATATAGAGAAAATGTAGATGAGAGTAGAAGAAAACTTTTCTAGAAAGTAAGTAATTATATTAAAATGAAACTTGAATAATTAATTTTTAATATTTATATAAATTTTTATTTTAATAATAAAATATTTAATACCATTTTAATTATACTAACTATTTTCTAAATCCTTACACTTTATATTTTATATCTTAATTTATTTTAATTTTAGATTAATTTTTAATTTTGCATGTAACCTTGTTATTGATGATGAATATTGGTGTATTTGATTTAAATTTGTCCTATATTTTTTTTAGAATGAGAATTTAAATTATAAACTACTAACAGTGAAAATATTTTTATATGTTTTTAATTATAAACTATCATATACATAAAATTATTAAGTTTGTAATAATTATTTAAAAATATATTTCAATTTATATTCGTTATTTCAATATAAATATTCAAATTGACGATAAATTAAAAAAAATCTCAATGTAATACATTTTCCATTCTGTCTTAATTTTTCTTTTTTGCTGGATTTTTGACAAATGTGAAAGAAATAGAGAAAAAACCGAATAAATGAAAGAAAAAGAGAGAAACGTGTGAGAAATAAAGTAAAAAAAAGTTTAATAAAATTAAAAAAAGTTTAATAAAATTAAAAACTAATATTTTTATACTGTTTAATTTATTATCTACAGTTTTATTTATTATAATAATAAAAATAAAGAACTACAAACTTCTGGTTATGAAAATTTAAAATCAACTCATAATTTTTTTTATTTTAAACAATTTAATCAATAATACTCTATGTTGATTATACCATAGTCCATTACAAGTTTCCTTACATCTATTGTATTATTATGAGAAGAAAATTATGAAATCAATATTTTGTTTGAATCTTTCTGTATTATCAGATAATCACATGGCTCTCTTCCTTGTATCATTTCTCCATCCCCACTACCATAAAAGGCATAATTAAAATATTAACTGACTAATCAAATGTCCTAATTTGTCGAATTGTTGAAATAAAGACAGACTTTTTTTTATATTTGATTAAATAATTGTCTTTCCAACAGATAATATTCTTGTTTAAGAGTTGAATAATGGGAACTTAAGTACGAAATTAAAATTGATTATTTTTTATTTATAGCAGACAAAAAAATAATAATATTGTCGACAGAGTAACAGAAACAGTATTGTCTGGTGAATATATAAACAACACTTCTGTGTTTTTTTCATTTTCCTATGAGAGTTTCTCTCTCCTTCTTCTCTTCTCCCAGTTTCCTCCGAGAGTTGCAACTTCCATAACTCATGCTCAGTCATAATCTCTCTCTTTCAGGGGTTTGTGTTTTTTCTTCTCTTATGTTAAGTATTTTCCATGTGCATGTTAGTTTTTCTGTTCTATTCACATGTTAGTTTTTCTGTTCCCCATAAATATTTTCACCTTTTCAAGATCCCTTAGCTTCTTCTGCGTTTCTGTTATCCTTTAAAAAGCTGCCATGGATCCAAACGCCGTTGTGAGCGGTTACGATTTTGATGACTGGGATTTCAATGTACACTCCCCGAACCTCGTCACAGATCCTTTTTTCTTTCAGCCCGATGTGGGCCCACCTGGATTTTCTCCGAATACAATGTTAAACTCCGACCCGGTTGTTTCATCCTCCGCCGCCGCTACGGTGGCTCCGGTTGAGGAAGACACTGACTTTTCAGAAACCTTCAAGTTCATAAGTCAAATTCTCATGGAAGAGAACTTTGAACAGAAACCGTGCATGTGCTATGACCCTTTGACTCTGCAACACACTGAGAAATCTTTCTATGATGCTTTGGAATTGGAACCACCACTGCCTCTTTCCCCTAATCAGCACCCGCTTGAGAGCCCCGATGGCAATTCTTCCAATTCCACTACCGATTCAACGAATTCTCACGACTTGAAGCCTTCTTCACCCAATACACCTGTTTCTGGCGGCGGCGATGCTTTGTATTCCTCTACCCACGCGCCCTCTTTCTTTGTTCCTCCCTCTGCTGTGACTAAAATTAACGATGGAACCCTGGATTTGGATTCTTCTGAGAGCAAGTTCTTGGCTGAAAATATTTTCAGGGATGCAGAATCTATGTTGCAGTTCAGGAGAGGGTTGGAGGAGGCTAGTAAGTTTCTTCCTCAGAAACCTCAGCTTTTCACTGGGTTCGAGAGCACCACGGTTTCTGCGGAACCAAAGGTAAGATGGGACTCAACTGTAAAGCTGGATAATTTAGCTGGGGTGAAGAGTAGAAAGAATCACGCGCGGCAAGATGAAGAAGAAGGAAGAAGCAACAAACACTCCGAGGTTTGTGTTGATGAGGAGAATGAAATATCTGAAATATTTGATAAGGTGTTGCTGAGTGTTGAAAATGTGCCACTGTGTGCTGAGAAGAATGTGTCTGTGGCAGTGGGAGATAGCAATGCAAAGCTGAGTGATCAACCTCCTTCAGTTGATGGAGGGAAGGGTCGTCCCAAGAGGCAGGGGAAGAAGAAGGAAACAGTGGATTTGAGGACCCTTTTGGTTCTGTGTGCGCAAGCTGCGTCTGCCAGTGACAACAGGACTGCTAGTGAACTATTGAAGCAGATTAGGCAGCATTCTTCTGCCTTGGGTGATGCCTCACAAAGGTTGGCTCATTATGTGGCCAATGCCTTGGAGGCTCGCTTGGTTGGTGCTGGAACTGGAACACAGATATTTTATATGACCTACAAGAACTTCACTACTACTGATTTCCTGAGAGCTTACCAAGTTTTCATATCTGCCTGCCCTTTCAAGAAATTTGCACATTTCTTTGCAAATAAAATGATTATTAAAACAGCAGAAAAGGCAGAAACTCTTCATATTATTGACTTTGGTATCTTGTATGGTTTCCAGTGGCCAATTCTTATCAAGTTTTTATCAAGTAGAGTTGGAGGGCCTCCCAAGCTGCGCATCACAGGAATAGAGTATCCCCAACCCGGCTTTCGCCCATCTGAAAGAATCGAGGAGACCGGTCGTCGTCTAGCTAAGTATTGCAAGTGGTTCCATGTTCCCTTTGAGTACAAGGCCATACCAGCTAGAAACTGGGAGACCATTCAAATTGAAGACCTCAAGATTGAGAGCAATGAGGTGCTTGCTGTGAACTGTCTGGTAAGGTTTAAGAATTTGCTTGATGAATCAATTCAAGCGAACAGTCCCAAAAATGCTGTTCTGAAGTTAATCAGGAAGATGAATCCGCATATTTTTGTTCACTCCGTGGTAAATGGATCTTACAATGCCCCTTTCTTTGTCACGCGCTTCAAGGAGGCACTCTTCCATTATTCTTCAGTTTATGATATGTTTGATACTCTCATATCCCGTGAAAATGAATGGAGGTTGATGCTAGAGAGAGAATTTTTGGGTCGGGAGATCATGAATGTTGTAGCATGTGAAGCTCTTGAGAGGGTTGAGAGGCCAGAGACATACAAGCAATGGCAGGTTAGGAATACTAGAGCTGGTTTTAGGCAGCTCCCACTGGACAAGGAGTTAATGGCCAAATTTAGAGGCAAGCTAAGGGAATGGTACCACAAAGATTTTGTCTTTGATGAAGATGGCAGCTGGATGCTTCAAGGTTGGAAGGGTCGCATTTTGTATGCTTCAACTTGTTGGGTGCCAGCATAATATGTGTCACCCAACTCTTGTTTCAGAAGGTACGATTCTAAGGATCACTCGCAGATATCTAATCTTTTCACTTTTGTTATAATCTTAGCTATGCCTAGCTGTTACCTGAGTTTAGACAACACATATGATGTAACGATGAAAAGCTAATTGTGTTCTTTTGGTGATTTCAGGCCACTTTCAGCTGTTGTGAAATTTGATACAGTGACCCTGTGTAGCAGTGGCCGAATTTCCTCCCAGATTAGCACCAAATCCTACAAGGAATAGGACAGGAACATTAGTTGTAAAAATGTTGTTTATGATGTTTTTCTTTTTCTTTTCTTTCTCTGACAGATAAACTAGCGACTGATTTCATTGTTTATTAATCGATGACTGTTTCATTTAGTTCTACAGTTACAATTTTTGCTTCTTGTTTTTCATTGAAGTTTGATTTTAATTCAGCGTCTAAGAAGCTCTCTCAGTTCACACTCAACGTGCCCAATGAAAAACTGGCTTGCACTAATTAAAACACAGTTTGGACATTCTTAGAGAAACTCAATTCAATACCAACTTTTATTGAACTTGCTGTAACTTCCTTTGAATGCCTTTCGTTTGACTAGTCACAAATATTTTTCTACTGAGAGAAACTATATTGTTGAGTATCCTATGAAGCTTGTCGCACTGTAAATGTTTATTTCCTTTCCGAAAGAAAATTTTTATAGTTTCTGCGTATGAAGCTTTTTACCCATTAAGTCGGAGCTATTCTAGAAACCACACTGTTTGTAGACATTGGACACCACGCGTTCTCTGTTCTCTTTTTAGTCACCAAATAACAATGGGACACAACCAGAAAATCAACACTAATATAAAGTAGCTTCTCCCTCCTCCCGCATAAAAAATACAAGAAATTAATAGTAGTAAGAAAATAGACACCCAATATCATGCCTATGCCCAAATGTCTTTAAGCATTACGAGATCCCATCATGACCCCTTTGTAGGTAGATGACATTATGGAGACTTAATTCCTAGAAGTTTGGAAGAGTCTTACCATAGATAGATAATAACATCAATCCCAACAAACATAATGTATATGTCCTGTAGATGAGTCTTTATACCATGGAAAGAGATGCTTTAATTTGGTTCAGTTGGCTATTAACATACTAAACAGTCCCACCACTTAATGTCCATTATCCTGATAAACATTTGATAAAAGAAGGAAGAGTTATTACAAGCATTTACAGAACTTTTTAAAAAGGTAGCCCTCAACCTAAGAAACCCCAATTTGAAAGTATTGTGCATCTTATGGTCACAACTCTAAAATTGCAATTATTTGTCAATATAAGAATTTAACATCAGTGTATAAGCATATTAAGAATATTAAGTAATGGATTACAGGTGTATTTTTATATAGCTTTTTAAGTATTATATAAGGATATTATTTCTAGCATAACACTTTTGCACATTTCAATAATAGATTCATTCTCTTTTTTTTTTTTTTTTTCTTTATCCGTTTTCCTAACATGGTCTTATAGAGCTAATTTTTTTTCCTGCTTCCATTTCCTCTTCTCCTGCATCTCAAAAGTGATTTTTCATCTATTCCATCATCTTAAGTTCTTCATCATTTATACTATTTCGATTTAAATCGAGCTTGATGAAGAAAATTTTTTGTTCTAGAGTCAACAAGTTTTTGCTTGTCACGAGGTCTTAAATTTTTTCATTTTCTCGAAGGAAATCAATTTCCACTGCAAGATGTTCAAAAATATATAGTCAATACTTTTAATAGGATAAACTAATCATGGTCTGACTTATTTTCTCCATGACCAGACCACTCCTAACCAAGATGGTTGGCCTCCAATCTTTAGAACAAATCTGAGCTCGCTTGAAGACCTTCTACGCCTCGCACACCAGAGCAAAGATCAAGAAGTTAAAAATCCAGTTGAAAACACCAAAGAATAATAGAACAGTCATGGAGTACCTCATGGACATCAAGAAAACTGTTGACTCTTTGGCCACAATTGGAGCATCTATCTCTTTAGAGGATCATATTGAGGTCATTCTTGATTGTCTTTCTGATGATTACGATCCTTTCATCACTGTTGTTACTTCACGACTAGATCCCTATAGAGTTGATGATCTTGAAGCTCTCTTCCTAACACAGGAATAATAGTTAGATAAGCACAAACTTGCTGCTAGTTTGATACTTTAAGCTAATATTGTTTCTGCACCATATGTTACAGGAAATCAGTTTAATCAAAACAAGTTTCGCTCTACTCATAATTCTCAACGATAAAAAAAAATTAGTTTCAAGAAACAACAATCGCAATTCATACAATGCGTCATCTAATTCTTGGAGATTTAACAAACCACCAATGCCAAATACGTGACAAAATAGGACATTTGTCAACTGCTAGCATAGGTATGATCAAACAAATAATTTACATATTCAAGCTAATGTTTCACAATTTTCTTCTACAACAAATTATCAGAATGACTCCTCCTTCTGTGAAATTCCATCAACTCTGGAGGACACACTGTGATATCCAAACAATGGTGCAACTCATCATATCATTTCACCACAAAACATCAATATCAAGACAATGAAGTTATCAAGATAGGCAATGGTGCAGGTATGCCCATCAAACACATTGGTTCTTCTACTTATATCTTACCCAACTCTAACCATACAATTGTTTTATGGTTTTAAAAAATCTTCTTCATATTCCCCATGTTAACAAAAATCTCATCAGTGTTTCTCAATCTAACAAAGATAATCATGTTTATTTTGAGTTTTATCTTAGTGTTTGTTATGTGAAAACCCAGGAAACCAAACAGATTATTGTTCAGGAAAAAATTAAAGACATATTATATGTGTTTCTTGCATTGGTTCCTACTCTCAATATTGTGTAAATACTACTATTATTGATACTGATACAAAACAATCTGATTTACATATGTGACATTCAAGATTTGGACATTCTGCTAATTGTTCAAAACATTTTAAATCAATGCAATATATCTTGTTCTAAGTCACAGTTTTGTGATGTGTGTGCTATAGGCAAAGCTCATCAATTACCTTTCAGTTCTTCGTCTACTGACTCAACCTTACAAAATAAAACAGTCTTGTAAGATGAGGTTTGCACTCACTTATAAACTATTGAAAGGTCTCGACATGGGATCTCCAACACACCCCCCTCATACCAAGACTCTTCAACTTGAGCGTGAAACTTATATGTAAGAATGGTCTGATAGCGAGTGACTCGATAGGCCTAATAATCTTGCTAGGATAGATTATGATACCAGAAGTGGACTTGAGGCCTAACTCAACCTTAAAAAACTGAAATTAATATATGTTGATATACGGGGTTCTACTCCAATATATGTCTCCAATGGTGCGAGATATTACATTTCTTTTTTAGATTTTTTTTTTCTAAATACACCTGGATCTATCTTTTGCATACTAAGTCTCAAGCACATACTGTTTTTCTAAAATTTAAATTATTTTCTGAAACTCAAACTCATTGTAAACTTCTAAGTGAGCAAACTAATTATGCTAAGGAGTTTAATGCTTTAACAAATTATTTTCAAGAGAATGACATTAAATACCGTTTAACATATTCATATAGGCATGAACAAAATGAAGCAATTGAAAGAAAACATAGACATATAACTTAAATGGATCTAACTATTCTTGTTGTTGTTCTCTTCTTATAAAATTTTGGATTGAAATGGTTATCAATGTTATATATATCATAAATGTTCTGCTTACTATTGTTTTAAAGAAAAAAAATCCTCGTTATGAAAAACCTAAGATTTGTGTATTTGGTTGTGTTTGTTATCTTCTCATGAGACCTTACAATAAACATAAATTACAATTTCATTCCTCTTGTTTTACTTTTGAACAAATGCTGACTTATCTCAACTTCTCAAAAGGCTTAAACTTGCACTAATTAAAACACAGTTTGAACATTCTTAGACAAAGTTAAATTCAATACCAACTTTTATTGAACATGTAACTTGCTTTGAATGCCTTTCGTTTGACTAATCTCATATTTTTCAGCTGAGAGAAACTATATTGTTGAGTATAGGTAGACCTATGAAGCTTGTCCCACTGTAAATGCTTATTTCCTTTCCGAAAGAAAATTTATTTAGTTTCTATGAAGTTTTTTACCCATTAAGTCGGAGCAATTCTAGAAACCACACTGTTTGTAGACATTGGACACCACGCATTCTTTCTTCTGTTTTTAGTGACCAAATATCAATCGGATCACAACGAGAAAATCAGCACTAATATACAAGAAATTAATACAAGAAAATAGACTCCCAATAGGCGTTGTGAGATCCCATCATCACCCCTTTGTAAGTAGATGACGTTATGGAGACTTAATTCCTATAGAGTTGGAAGAGTCTTACCATAGATATGATAATAATATCAATCCCAATAAATATATTGATATATATGTCATGTAGATAAGCCTTTATATCAGCGAAGAAATGTTTTAAGTTGCTTCACCCTGAAGGAAAAGTTATTAGGAGCATTAACTTTTCGGAAATGTAACCTTTAACGTAAGAAACCTCAACTTGGAGATAGTTTTGCATCTCATTATCTCAACTCTGAAACAGGATTATTTGTCAATGTAAGGGAAGTCCTTTTCTATATTAAATTAATTTTATTACAATTGTTTTATATTATTGTTAGAATTAGAAAGAAGGAATTGAGAGTTCTTGAAAGATAAAAATATTTTTAGAGCATGTGATAGTTTAATGTTTTAAAATTGATATAGAATATAAGAAAAAAATTTGTTATTATTATTATTATTTTAGTCGTAATTACTATTATAATAAAAATAAAATATTATTATTATTATTTTTTAAAAAAGGTTCTTTGACAACATGAAATAGTCATGTGTTCGAAGGTTGATGTAAAATATATAGAAACATTTAGTTAATGAACAGGGAGTGTTTAGATCAAGGTTTTGTAATATCTTAAATATATGATTAATAGTACTAGAAAACTAAATTATAACAATGTTGGGTAAATTATAAAAGGGAAGTGCAATTTTGATACATACACATACTTAGTTATTAAGGTTGATAGTTAGTTAATAATGGTATTCTTAAATTTATAAGAAAATTGTTGTTTATAATAATATTAACTTGATATTAATATATTAAACTTTTGTGGTTAATATATATTAAATTATTGTTGTTAACATATATTAAATTTCTATTCTTATTTTTATTGTTAGTGATTATTGTAGTGATACGGTAAATAAATTATGTGAAAAGTATATTACTTTAGATGGATAGGAATAAAATTTACAATTTGAAGAAAATATTTTTATGTGATTGAAGAATTTTATATTATAAAATATTGTGTTAAATAGTATAGTGAGATTAATTTATAGGAACTTAAATAATTTTAAAGAACATATTTTAAATTAAGTTTCATATTTAATAATATTTTATTTAGGTTTTCATATTTATTGTGAAATTTCTTTAAAAAAATTATACTTGTTGGGGTAAAGAAAAATATAATAATTAATTAATAAAAACAATGAGATGTTACAAACACTCCTTGATCCAAAGAAAACTTAACTTTTTGTTGTTATAAAAGTATTGACGATTCGAAGATTCAATTAAGATCTTGATAACTATATCTTAAATTTTTTTATAGGATGAGGTATAAGATGTAAATATCTTAAATTTTTTATAGGATGAGATATAAGATGACAATAAGGACATCTTCAAAGATAATTATCCAAGCAAATTCCTTGATCTCATACTATAAAATTGAAAGAATATCTATTGTGTTGCCATAAAACGTAAAGCTATGCAAATAATTTGAAAACCTCACAATATGGTAGTGAAATATTCAGTACACGTAACACTCTATAGTAAAGTGATGAGAACCAAAAGCTGAAAATTCAATCAAACCCTAGAACATAAATACCAAAGAATACAAATGATCTTCTGCAAATTTCAACTGACCAATCACTTGGTCAAAGGCGAGAAAACTGAAGGAGACATTGAGTGGGCTAGTTAAAGACATTTGGACTAAGTTAACAAATTTTAAATATATTCTTCCTGCACCTCCATACTTTCTTCATGCACCTCCATAGGAACAACAAATTGATAAAAAAATTAAATAAATCATTAACCCCTTAAACTTGTTGTATTCTAAATTGTATAATCCGGAATATAAAAATTATATTCCAGATTGTACAGTCTAAAAAGGGTATTTTGGGTATTTCAAAAAAATATGGGATGTAGGATGAAGCCATGGAGGTGTAGGAAAAATGTGTCCAAATTTTAAAAGTGACTTTGAACTTGATTTCATTCTTAATTTGATATGGGCTGATAAAAGATTAAGTGAAGGAGTTTTGGGCCAGAAAGAATCCAATTGGATCACGGATCAATATGCACGAATTCTTCCTCGACCCCCATACCCTCTTCCTGCACTTCCATAGTGAATATGAAATTACACATATATCCATACCTTAAAATTGGAAAAGTCAATATTACCCTCTATCCCCTTCTCTCATCCATCGTCTACAATGTTATCGGTGCTGTCCAAATCTTAAATTAAAGCTTCAAACAAGTCCTAAGTAAGCAATTATTGATGTTTACTAATAATTTGTAAGTGATATTGTTGATTAGAGTAGTTAATTTGGTGATTGGGAGACTGTCGACAGTGAACTTTTACGATTTGAGAGTTTGACAACGGATGACACTCAAGGTCATTTTGGTCATTTTAATATGGGTATTTTGAGAATTAATTTTTTTTATGGAGGGACAGGAAGAAGGTATGGGTGAAGGAAGAATTCGTCATCAATATGTCATGTGTTACCAGATTTAATTTAAGTCCAAATAGATTATTTTGGGCTAATATTAGATTCTGAACAGTCAATTATTATTTTGGATGGATTTTAAATTATTAAAGTATGCTTTTAATGTGTTTTGATTAATTTTTTTAATAGGATTTAAAGTAATCCTACTTAGCAAAGGTTTTGGTTTTTCCATTCATGTAATTAATTAGTTAAAAAAGGTGCCAAAATGTTACTATTAGCATTCAATTAGGAGGTTTATAGGCTAATGATGACTCAGGTTAATTTTTAGAAACTGAGTAAATTATATTTAAGTCAAAAAGTCAAATGCACATGTAAATATAGGGATTGAATTTTGAATAGGGATCTTTAACTATAAGATTTCAGAAATGACTTTTAATTCTGAACAATTCAGAAATAAGAGTTTCTCTCTTAAGTTCTATTAGTCTTTCAAACTTATAAAGAGTTATATTCATACTTTAGGATTTTTATTGTGTTCTATAATGTAAGAGTTCTTAATAAATCATAAGAAATTTGAATACTTGAAAATCTTGGAAGGTTCAAATATTCTTTATTGTAAGTTTTAGTGTTTAATTCTAAACTCACATTATAAAGTCATCTCAAGAAAATCAAACATGCAATATTCAATGCTCTAACATATAAACATTGAAGAAGTACTTCCTTATATTCATATTTGTCAATTCATAACACATTTTCAGTAACAATTCATTTTTGGCTTGTTAAGTGCTTGTGATAAGAGAAACACTCTCCCCAATCATGTTTATCATCAATGTGACCTCACTTGATCCCACATGTACACCTAAAAACTCTTGGATAATGAACTTTCATATGCTTACTTAATCAATCAACAACAAACACTTATAGCTTTTCATACAAACACATTATAAATATTCAGTCCAACACATCTTAAATCAATAAAAATATACTACGAATCTTTTAATTAATTCCAAATGTCTTGACTACTTACCATTAGATTAATAATTAAGTCATTATATTATTAATTCTGAGACCAAGCTAAGAGTAAGGTCCAAGTAAAACTTATATAAATAAAAGTTTACTTATACTAATATAAACATATAACAATAACAATATCAAATTATGAAATGTTATGCTTGTTATTAAACATTTATCATCTTATTTATTTCTCAACTAATTTAAGAAAATAGTATTCTTTTTAGATATTAATCAAAGACAACTAAAAAAAATATTCTAAAAGAAAAAAAAGAAGACATCTCAACATAAAAAGAAGATACTCCAAATCTTCTATAGAGTATTGATCTTTATGAAAATGTATATACTAAAAAATTATAAATAAATTTGTTTATAATAATTATTTTAAAAATTATCTAATATATTTTTTCATAGTATGGAATCTTTATATTTATAGTATATAAAAATATACTTATAAAAAATAAAAACTAAAAATAATTATACCTTATTTGCTTTATGTTAACAAAACTAATAACAAATTGTTGGCATATGGTGTTCCATTAAGACAATCAAAACCCATGGGTAGGTGAATGTGATTGGATACCCGTATTCGTAGTTTCGTACATGTGCAATTTGTTCTTACTCTCTTGTATTCTCTACTTTATACCTATTCTGATTATAAAATAAGAAAAGAAATGTTTTTTTCTTTACCAATACTTCAATTATTTATAACAGTATTTTAGCATAATGTATATGTTGGACCCTAGCTACCTCCTTCAATCAATCTCCTGAATCAGCCGACAGCACAGTACCAGTTCCTTCAAAAAAAAATTCTTTTTCATCGTAAAATATAAACAATTAATGTTTTTAAGCTTAGTTCTTTTTTTTTCATTATTTACTTAATTGATTCTTAAATTTACTAAATTTCATAATTTAAAAATAAAATAATAAGACAATTTTTCATCTAATTAGCAGTAAAGTTATTAACAAACAAATGATAATAGTTTTAATTTAGGTAGAATAAAATTTATATTTATCATACGTACATCAATAGTTCCATAGGATTACCAAATCTCATTAAAATAAATATTAAAAAATTGTAATATTATTTTACAAAAATAAATTTTAAATTTAATTCAGTTTCACAGACTGAGAAAATTTGCATCTTATCTCATTTATACATTATAAGTTAGTCATACATGTAATGAATTTGATATTTCCATTTTAAAATAGGAAGAACTGATTTCTGATTTCTTAATAATGATTACAATTTCCCAGTTCTAAATTCGTAGGATGTGATTCTTAAAATGCAAATATGTTTGTTTTTGGCTTCCTTTTTGTTGGTTGTGATGGATTGGTTGGCATTATTTATTGAGCGTCACTATCTGCCGTCCCATGATTGTTATGATTTCCACTCACTTCTTCTGAGTGCTGGACCACACATTCTGATCTCATTAGGACAATGCATGCATTTATGTCAAACTTTTGAGAATCCTATCAAATTTGAATTACCATTTCATAAACAACACATTCAACCATAAATTAATATAATTTGTGATTTTTTATTTAAATTAATAATAGTAAAGGTTTTCAATTTGGTTTAATTAAAGATAATAGATATTTAGATATATAATATGAGGCCAAGTCTTATATTAATTAAAATAAAAAATGAGGTGATATATAAAAAAATTTACAAATTTATTAAAAAATTTAAAAACTTATTATATAAACTGAGATTTACATTCATTTATAAATTATTAAAAAAAATTAGTTGATGTGAAATCTCTAACACACTCTTCACACTGAGACTTTTTAACTCGTGCATAGAAGGGTGATGTAATACCGGTACAATACCAGGTGGTCCAATATGTCTAGCAATATTATTAGGATAGACTCTAATACTATATTAGGAAATAGAGTTTAAACTTAACTCAATGTTACAAAACCCACTTATAAGGTTAAGGTTTGCATTATTCATTTATAGGTTATTGAAAGACTTCTTCTTTAGTCAACCTGACTCTAATAAAATTAAACTAATTAATTACTTAAAATATCTAATAAACCTACCTAATAAATTAACTAATAAATATAAAATAATATAAAAATATAATTATACCATTATAACTTTAAATACGACCCTACAATAATGAAGATGTTCTTCAATCCACTTTAACAAAACTGACTTCTTACTAGATTATATAACCCATCCACCCAATATTCAATAAATAACTTTTTCTTATATTTTCACAGTTTATTAAAAAGAGTGGTCTTTCCTTTCTCTTTGCTAAGTGTATTTCACTTGATCTTAAATTAACTTTTCTACCTTATAATTATTTTTAAACTGATATTTCTTATCAAAATACACATTATATTGGAAAACCCAAACATAGAATTTTAACACGTCTCATGTTTAAGAAAAACGATTAATATAACCGATTTTCACCCACCATCCATAATTAACCCTTTTACTTTGAGAGTAAAGGAGAGTGTGGGTAATTGAATTTGATATAATTTGTGAATTATTAAGTGCTGTTAGGTGCAGTCCATGTTGGAAACTTGTATTCTAGGGCACATTATTCGAGTTCTTGATTGTTCCATTACACTCTACATGCACCACTTTTAAGAATAAAAATTAATAGTCAAGATCGCTTCTTGTCCAGATTCGTAGGTTATACCCTTAATCATTCAATAAAGGACCCAAAGTCACTGCTTATATATATAAAGTAGATTATTCATTTGTCAAAATAAATGAAGATTCCATTCATTTGTCATAATGAATGTAGATTTCATTCATTGCAAAAAGGAAACTCCATTCAAAGATATTTCTTGTTTTAGTTTTGAACCATTATTAGTATTTAACTCAACCGGTATCTAAACTGTCCGGAGTTCTTACTAAAATTGCCCTTTTCCAATTTAGGAAGAAAACTAAATTAAGACTGTTATACTATTTATAATTATACTGTATATGACAATCATTATATCTATGTACTTTTATGTAAGTTATGCATATTTATATTTTTTTTTTCTATTCTTTCTTTTTCTTTTTCTATTTTAACTAACAATAATTTTATTTTGTTTTCTCTTCTTCTTCATCTTTACAGATTAATAATATCCATTGGTTAAAAATGAGTGTTTTCACCTTATCTGCTGGAGTTAAGTTAAAACATTAAAAAAAAAAACAAATTCTCCTAAATAAACTACAGTTTTCTAAAGTTCAAGTATGAGTAAGGTAAGTATTTGACTAATATGTATTGGTTTTTGAAGTTTCAACTGTGTTATCACGCAAGAGATTAAGGGACTTAAGAACAAATATAGGTATTCAAAATTATTTTTAAAGTTTTTTCACGTTATAACGCGTGAGATGAAATTAGATTGGATTAGGTCACAAAATCAACTTACATGAAGTCTAAACTTTGAACATGCATATATTTTAAGTATGACGTGATTCTTGTGATGATATTGGTACGAGTTTCTAACTCAAGATAGGAGAACTGTGTACCAAAAGAACTTTTTTTAACTCAAGTATTGAATAATATCTTAGATGAATTAATTTAAATTGAGTATATAACTAAGTATATATTAACCGTTTTTAGATTTATAAATAAACTTCTACACCATTGACTGTTTCAACTTTACATCTCTCAATTCTTCCTTTGCCTAGAAGAATTTATGTATATGTAGAATGTTCTCTGGAAATTATTGTAGAAAAACCTATAATTTTGTTCATCTAGCTCCTACTGACAAAATTCTAGCTATATTTCTTTAACTATGGAAAAATGCAAAAGTAGTGATTAAGTGTTGGTTGGAAGTTTTCTGGTTCAAAAGACTATTCCTTGAAAGATTCCGCAAGAAATTATTAATTTTGGCATCCAATGAAAAGGAGAAACAAAAGAAATAGAAAGTCAATACAGAAACTTAAACCAGGGGGCATGTATCTGGATTTATCTTATGCTCTAATAAAACATAAAACGACATGGTTGAAGTTTCAAAGGGAGTCATAAGACATAAACAAGGTCTAAATTATTATGTTATGATGCATACATAGAAAAAGAAAAAGTTATCTTTGAATGTTCCCTCTTTTCCATTTTATATATGGTAGTTGTCAAACAATGTTTTGTCCTTTGCCTTGTATGTTAAGGACAAGTGGATTTATTTACATCATGTCAAGCAAGAAAACATTGTATTCGAGTGCATTCACGCTTAAAAAGATAAAAAAAACTTAGTGCATTCACACTGAAAAGAAAATAGTGCATTAATCCAATGTTTTTTTTATTTATATACTTTTATTCCATTGTTATTTATTTTATTTTTTTCTTTTTCTTTATAACGAAATATCAATAAAAAATTTGTTTAGGGATAGGATGTTTTGAATGACTCGGGGTCAAGGATTCACTTGCCTTTGACCATGTATACTTTTGACTACTACCTTTTTTTTATTTGTTTTTTTATTTTAACCTTATATTCATAGAATGGAGACTAAGTGCACTTATCTCCCGTGTGGGTGACAGAGATTGTTCCTGGCCCATTCCAACCACTATTTTCTTTTTATCATATTTTTGTAGACTTTTATTTTTTTTAGTATGTGAATTTTAATTCTGTATTTAAAAGACATTTCTGCCAACTTTAGTTTCTTATTATATGGGGTTTGACAATGTTGTACAGGGTTAGCAAGGTTTTTAGTTATATGATTCTACAAGATACTTAGTTTGCCTTTAAAATAAAAATCTACATAATTTCTTAAAGGAAAATTTGTTTATACAATATAATCTTGCAACTATTTAAACAATATTTTTTAAGACTTTACTATGGTTCCACAAAACATGTGAACTTGTAAAATACAATCCGACTTAATTATAATTTTGTAGTGAATCATTCAGTTGGATTAAATTTTTTTTAGTGCATCCAATTATAATTTAGCTAGTATTAGGTTAATGATTTTTACTTTTAATAAAACGGACCCAATCATTCTAAATAATAAAAATATTATTTATCTGAATATTTTAATAAAAATTAATGTTATGTTTTATCTTATGATGTATATATTATAAGTATTATTATTAGTTTTTAAATATTAAGAAATATTAAAACTATTTATTATTTAAACTATAACTGAATTGAATTGGGCTTTTAAATAATAAGAACTCCATCTACTTAAATTTACTTAGATTTGGTCAAATTTTATATTAAATTATCCCATCTAGATGACTTATATCTTTATTTTTTTATCTCTTTTTATTCTATAGTATGTTGTTGCACTTTTCTTGTTTTCTATTTTATCTTTCTTATTAGCGAAATATTATATCGTTAAATTTTTTCTTTGTTGTGAAAAAAAAAAAGTCTTTATTGTGACTTGGGGATCAAGTTCCCACATGTGCACTTCTGACTACATCGTGTGACACGTGTGGGTTTTTATTTTTTCTTAAATACACTTTTACTAGAAAACACGTAACACTTAGGGCGTGTCTGGCTACAACAAAACAAAACAAAACATCTAATATTTTGTTTGCTCATATTTTATTTGTACGTAATTTCTAATTTTTAATTAGTGATGATTTGTTGATAAATAATGTTATTGTAAAATTTCAAATTTCATATTTATTTCTTTTACCTCTTTTAAAATATAATTTATAGTTTTCATTTTTCTTTTTACCCTATTACTCACGATATTTTGCACTTTCTAATTTGGAAATTAAGTCTGAGCATTTCATTATAAAATTTAATTTGAAAAACTATTAAAAAATATATTTGATTATTAGATATGATTTAAGAAGTAAAAATTATATACCTGTAAAGAAAAATATTCATTAATAATTATACCATTTTCTCTATTATTACTTTTTATGACATATTTGTTATCATTATGATGATATATTTCGTTTTTTTTTTAAGAAAGATATTTCTTAATTTAAGAAAGGTATTTCATTTATAATTATCCTCAATTTAATTTTTGTTGCCAATATGCCACAACTTAGTGTTAACAAAATGTTTCACAGATAATTGGCCAAATGAGTTTCAAAAGTCATTTAACTTTGTTGAGATCTAGATGGGATGATATATTTTAATAAAAGCATTAAGACAGTATTACACAAATGAGTTAGTTAAACATATTCGTTGTTTCAAATTTGATCAAAATTGAGGTATTATTAGTAGAACAATCAAATTAAAGATCTATTCTCATTATTTCAAAAAATAAATTAAATGGGAACATATAATTATAATATAATTACATAACTTTTTATCGATAACAAATATACAAAACATATTTATATAATTTATTGATCAAAATACTATACAAATTCGATTTTTTTTGTCTAAATATAAATAATATGAAACCAATTTATGAATATTTGTGTTTTAATTATAAATATTTGTACACTTTCACCTTAATATTTTATACCTAGTCATGGATAAATTATTCTTCTTGTCTTATGTTTAATTATTTGTTTGTAACAATCTTGTGATTAATTCAAGAAAAATACAATTGAATTTTGTTTTATATATTTACAGTGATTTTACTCTAATTTTATCTTATCAGGCAAGAAAGAAATACTAGTCTGCATTAAAAACAGTAACAAAAGGTGCTTGGCGGCTTTGACCAACCTTCACTCCTTCCATGAAGTTTCCTTACTACAAACATAATCATTCTATAAACAAATAAATTCTATATAAGAAAGTTCACACCATACACACATCATTCAACAGTGTCGGTTACACTTCTGTTAGAGAAAAATTGTCTGAGTTTACTAGGTTTGGTTTGCCCAGGGTAGATTCATCACAGTCTATACCATAGTTATCTTTTTACTCTGATTCACCCTTTCTTCTCATGTATCATCAATATCCCTAGGTATTCTTCTCACTTTCTTCATTTGATCCTGTTTCTTCTTCTGTATTAATTAAGTTCACTTCAAAGTTTTTTACTTTGATTCCTAGTCAGATTTTGTTAGCTAATCTTCAGATATTTTCTATAAGAATTTCTTGGTGGAGTTCATCATGCTTTCCACCAACTCTCTTGTGCAAAATTTTGGGGGTCCTATCTCGGTGTTTTCAGATCAGACGGAGGGGATCGAGTTTGATGATTCATCTTCTCCTTCTTCTGGTACAACCTCAAGTGGAGAATCCACTAAGTACTCCAACAACATCCTTAGATACATAAGCGACATCCTCATGGATGAGGAAGACGACCTGGAGAGCAAACCCTGCATGTTGCAGGAATGTTTGAGACTCCAGGCTGCTGAAAAATCCTTCCTTGATGTCCTCCATCACAGCGACCCTTCTTCTTTCAGTGGTGAAAGCATTAGCATCGTGGACTATGATGAAAATTTTGGTCGCACTGCTAGTTTTGAGAGCAATGGCAGCTGCACCACTGATAATTCATATGACTCTGACTTGGTCAACGGTGCAGGTGAATTTGACTCTTCTTTTCTACAACAGCAAACCCGTCTAGTTTATTCCCCAGATGTAGTTGATGCATTTAGGGTTCGTGATGGAACCTGGAATCTCGTGCAGTCTCATACAAAGCCGTTGATGGTGGAAGAGGGGTATTCAGTTTCAGCATCCAGAGAAAAGAGGAGCCATCAGATGGATGATGATGATGCACTTCATGAACAAGACGGAAGAAGAGGCAACAAGGTTTCAGCTGTGTTTTCTGATGAGTCAGAGGCACCGGAGATCTTAGATGAGGTGCTGCTTTATCAAATTGGAAGAAGTGGATCTTGTGCTGAACCATCACAGGGAGTTGATTTAGGAGGGTCCAATGGAAAGGCAACACGCTCACGTTCAAAGAAAGGGTCCACCAAAGCAGGTACAGCTGTTGATTTATGGACCCTTCTGACTCAATGTGCACAGGCAGTGGCAAGCTTTGACCAAAGGAATGCAAATGACTTGCTCTGCCAGATTAGGCAACACTCTTCACCTTATGGTGATGGACTCCAGCGTTTGGCTCATTACTTTGCCACTGGCCTTGAGATAAGGTTGGCTGCTGGGACCCCATCATATGTGCCACTGGAAGTGGCAACTGCTGCTGATATGTTGAAAGCTTACAAACTGTTTGTTACATCGTCTCCTTTGCAACGGATGACAAATTATTTGACAACCATGACAGTTGTTAATCTTGTGAAAAATGAGAGCAGCGTTCATATTATTGACTTTGGCATTTGCTATGGTTTTCAGTGGCCCTGCCTTATCAAAAGGCTGTCACTAAGAGAAGGTGGTCCTCCAAGGCTTCGTATAACAGGAATTGATCTTCCTCGGCCAGGATTTCGGCCTGCAGAAAGGGTTGAGGAGACAGGACGGCGTTTGGCAAACTACTGCAAGAAGTTCAATGTCCCTTTTGAGTACAATTGCCTTGCACAGAAATGGGAAACTATAAAACTTGCAGATCTCAAGATAGACAGGAATGAAGTAACTGTTGTTAGCTGTTTCTACCGGCTGAAGAACCTGCCTGATGAAACTGTGTCAGTGAACTGTCCAAGAGATGCTGTGTTGAAGTTGATTAGGAAGATCAATCCAAACATCTTCGTCCATGGGGTGGTGAATGGCACTTATAGTGCACCTTTTTTCCTGACACGGTTCAGGGAAGCGCTATACCACTTCTCATCACTGTTTGATATGTTTGAGGTTAATGTGCCTCGTGAAGACTCGCAAAGGGTGATGTTTGAGAAAGGGTTGCTTGGAAGGGATGCCATCAATGTTATAGCGTGTGAGGGGGCTGAGAGAGTTGAGAGACCGGAGACCTACAAGCAGTGGCAAGTTAGGAACCTCAGAGCTGGGTTCAAACAAGTTCCTTTGGATCCTGAGTTGGTGAATTATGCGAAACAAATGGTGAAGAGGGAATATCACAAAGATTTTGTAGTGGCTGAAGATGGCAAGTGGGTTTTGCAAGGGTGGAAAGGGCGAATTCTGAATGCCATTTCAGCTTGGGCTCCTGCTTGAGAAAAGTCTAGAAAATGTCTTGTAACTAGGTCGGTTGAAGAAAGTGGAATAAACTACTCTTTGCAATTTATTTCTCCATTTGTGTTTGCAGTTTATATACTGATATTCAATTCACTTCCTAGCTGTCATGGCATGTCATTTCTTTCTTTAATGAAGCACAATTTACTACTGATAGTAAAAGATAGAAAAAGATAAAAATAAAAAAAAGTACACCACAACGGAGACCAAATCTGGAAAAAGTTGTAACAAACCATAGTAGACAATACTCTCAATTATGGATTAGATAGGGATATCTTAATTAATTAGATAAGGATATCTCAAAATGTTTGGTTAATAAAACCTTAGTTTTTTAAAGGTTTAAGGAGATGTTTGCTGTCGATTAACATACCAAGCTCTGCTACAGGTTACTACCTTCATATCTAGCTTAGACAATTTAGAACAGTTTGCTAAATCTTCTGGCAAGCTTGTACAAAAGATTGTTTGATTCCTCGTCATAAGCCTCATTTCATCAAAATAGCATGTACAAGAGTTTTATACGAATAAAGTCACACACCAACAAATACAAAACTTTTATAACTAATTTCAGTTCAATTACAAAGGCAGGTAAAGTCTGCAAGGAAAATTACGCAGCCCACCATTTCAAGTAAGCACAATCTTCATCAATAGATTTAAGTACGGTGAATAACCTAACTGATTTAGTACAGTTCTTCCTGCCTTGTTCAATAACCTGCTCTTTACTACCAGACAGTTAATTTAGCAATCAATGACTCGAACCATTTCAAAAGGCCCTTAATAAATAAAAATGTGTTTGAGTTTCCATAAACTAAGAAGTACTAAAGCTAGAGTCCAATCTGGCGAATGCTTACGTCCACCTATTCCAACTATAAGTGCAACACGACTCTCAACTTTTGACCGGCCACCGTATTTTCTCCACAAGGTTTACAAATGTATCATGTCTGAATTATCATTTGGAAGGAAACTCCAATCTCCCCATTGATGTTCACAGCATACAATTTCATATCAAAGAAAAAAGGGCAAAGAGAGAGAAGCGCAAAATTGTGGGGCTTGAGGAAATGAACTCTAATAATTCACTTGTAACCAGTTACATTTCAATATCACAACATAAGACCATTTGTTTCAAAAATTACAATGAACAAAAGAACATCCACGAGGCTTTCTTTTAGCCCCTTCATCTAAAAGTATTCAATCTATATCAGCAGGTTAAATCCTTAATCTTAAAAAGAAATTGCGAGGGTCTTTAAACTGATGGAAAAACCGCCTGATAGGACCACAGCTACAGATATAAATGCCCAGGCCAGAAACAGAACCAACCAAACCTAGCATAATTTGTATGCTATCGAATAATCAGCAACACTCATCTACTTTTATTGACACTTGATGGTCTAAGAACATTCCAGTCCAGCTTATCTCCACTCGGTTTTTTAAAAGTGCCCAAACTAGAGCTTGGCGATGATAGATCATTCTTTGGAGATTTGTTAGGATATTGCGCTTCACTAACTACTTCAGATTGTTTCCTTTTAACATTGCCGTTAACCTCCATGTTCTTTTTGTCAATGTTGACAGATTCTGGACTTTCTACTGAAAAATTATTGTCTCTGAAACACGGCAACCAGAACCAAATTAAAATAGAGAGTGATAATCTAAGGAAATTATTTCAATAGTTTTCCATTAAAAAAGATTTAGCCATTAGGGACATTGGATAGTAAAACATAAACAGATAACCTTTGGACTTAAGAACCACATGTTAGCTTAGGCAAATTAACCCACCTGACAGATACACTCGCATTTTGATTTCTAGACACAGCAGTTTCAGCTGCTGGCTGACGTAATCTTGCTTCTTCCTCGTTTAATTTCTAAAATTGTACAGCTTTGGAATTAGAAAATAATCAAAAGAGACAGTACACTTAGATCAACAAGAAACAGCTTTGAAATTTGATCTTCAAACTCACATCAACGGAAGGATTAAAACTTTGAAAGGACATTCGACCTTTAAGTGCTCCAGGATGGGGATCCCCTTCCATTATAACAACACTACACATGCGTAGAAAGCCAGTCAAGTTTAATGTAAAGAATAATGTAATAGAATAATTGAGCCGATGAAGAGAGCAACTGCAGATGAGAAGCAATTATAAACCAAGGTAAAATGAAAACTTCGGCAGACACAATATTTTATTTAACCTTTCTGTTTGATGTACAGAAAGATTAATCTAAATTGTACAGGTTATATGTGAAACAACACTAGCTACCCATCCATGACACCCAGATACTTAAGACAATGTGCGTATGAATTACACAATTACAGGGATACACAAAATTCTTCAAATTATAAGATACAGTACAGCTTTAATAAACACAATCAAGCAAACACACATACAAAAGAGAGAGCTATCTTTTTATGTGACAAATAATATTGATCATTATATCTCATCATAAATGGTCAAGATTAAAACACATCAATTACATGAGATTTTAAAAATTAACAATATACAAAATGCTTTATAAGGAGACTCGATAGTTTCTTATTAATATGCAACTATCAGTGGATGGTAAAAAAATAAAATTATATTACATTCCTTTCCAATGCCCATATTAGAATATCCTCTTTTCCAGATGAACAAGTCAGAAATTTCCCCAATTGTCTATTCAAAATAAGTCTTGGCTCTATATAGCTGAAAGGATATAGAGAAAGCAAATATAGTTGTATCGGAGCCATATCAAGGTTATCAATGGCAGATGGTGAAAGGCCAAAAATCCGCTACTGTATAAACAAGCGACTACAGCCTATGGCACCCCCATATCCCTTCACAAATTGCCTATGCCAGAGGGGACTAAACACCACATTATATATAACAAGATAACTATGATTAGTGCATGGATTTTGACTAACTTTTTCTGTTTTTTGACATTTTATATATATTATTATTAATTATTTAATATTCATTAAAAAAATATTAGAAAAGCGGTTGTCTATCTGGGAATTACAACACAATACATCAGCTACCAATTCAAATACAACTGTTTTCTAAGGCCTTATTCATTACTCAAAGATGACCTGGGCACTCTTTCTCTTAGCATTAATAAAAGAAACTCATTCCATAATCCATAACAAAATGATAAATAAAATTAAAGTCTCAACTCTGAGTTCCAAGCCGTTTAAGTAATACTAATTGTTACATCAAAAGTGATTGCTATGAGGAAAATCAACTTTCAAAACCACTAATTGTCCAACCAAAAGGTTTAACTCCTTCATAGAGAATCACTCGGTAAATGGCTATTGAGAGAGAAACAAATGCCTAACTTCACAATACCATAATTTCAATTTCCCTTCTAGAACTAAATCTCTACAAATTATTTGAATTTAGACAAGAAAAGTACCACTTTCTAGTGACTGCAGCAGAATTAGTAACAATACTGACATCAGGTTTGATCTCTTCTTCTCTCTTGGCTTTCTCCTCCCTCACAGCCGCCCTTTGCATGAACTACCCAACATCGAAACAGAAACAGGGGCAGCATCATTAGACCCTAAACTTTCATCTATAATGCTGAATCGAACAATCGAAGGTAAAATCTCATAAACAAGTAATGAAATTAAACGAGAACGACAAAGAGGAACGATAGCGTTCCCTTCGAATTATTTACCTTCAGGTTCTTCAACGTGCTCGAAAGCTCTCGCCTCGCCATAACGCCTTCAACTTCCTCTTTCGGATTTATCTCTTCCTTCTCCTCTAAAGTCGACCACCACCACCGCAACTTTAACCTAGCTCCTCCAATTTGTTAAGGTTGTTTCCTTTTGTTGTCTCCTACCACTGCACTGTACAATATTATAACCTACACATACAATCTTTTTAAATACCAAAAATATCTTTAATATCTTTATTTTAAAATTAATATATAATATTGTTTTTTTTTACTTGCAGGTTAGTTGCTTTCATCACTTTCCAGTGAAGAGGATTTCTTTTAGTCTCTGTCTTACTTCATCTTTATTATTATTTATTCATTATTTTTTATCAAATAATCAATAAAAATAAACAAAGAGAAAAATATATCTTCTTTTCCAACAATTTTCAAAATATTTTATGCAATTTTCTTTTTTATTCTACTAAAACCAACTCCATCTTTATTATTTTTTTATAAAAAAAAATGTTATATCTTCTACAACAAATACATAATGTAAATATGTATAGAGAAAGAGAGATGTTAACATATTTAGTTGAAAGGTGGTTTAGTTCTTTAGTTCTTCAAGTTATCTACTCCTTTTATGATATAACCGTTTATTTTTATCCTTAAAAATATTATCAAATTTCTTATTTAATTTTTATTTCTATGAATCTAGAATATAAAAACTAAAAAATCTAAAATAATAACGTAAGAATTAAAAGATACTAAAATAATATTATATCTTATTAATATAATTTTTTATATTTTAATTATATTATTGATACAAAAGTATTTATCTAATTATGAATTATTATATTATTATATATAATATATTTATGATAGACTAATTTTTTATAATTATAGTAACATCAAAAGTATTTGATCCGTTAACAGTATAAAATCCTTCTATATTAAAAGTATTTAATTATTAAATCATAAAATAAGTGAATGAATAAGAAATAAAAACAAAACATACTATTGATATCCGGGTAAGTATAAAGATAATAAATAAATAAATAATAATGATAAAGATAAAAAAATGAGAGTAAAAAACCTCTCTAAATCACATAATATTAACGAAAAGTGGTAAAACCGTCAAAAACCAAAAAAATATCACTGTGCATACCTTGATTTCAAAATAAAAATATTAAAAAATATTTTTGATATTTGAAAATAAACTTTTCTTTATCGTCAGAGTCAAAGTCCCACCTAAGGACTTCACCCGCCTCCATTTGCTATTGTAAAAAAGACAATGGTAGGCTCTTTATCAGCATACCACAAAAATAAACTTGTTTTATTATTTTGTATTTTTTTCTTATCTTTTTACTTAGACAAAAATATCTTCTCTTTCAAAATTTATGAATAAATTTTATTAGAATATACTCTTTTCCAAATGAACATATAACAAATTTGCCCAATCTATGCTTATTAGAACAAAGACAAATTCTTCCTTCACCCTAATATAAAATTTTAATTTCATAATTGACCCTATTCGGTTTATACGGGTAAAAAAATAAAAATCGGATGACACTTCCATCCGGTTCACATTTCAAAAAAAATGACAACTGGATGCGTATGTCATCCGGTTGTCATTTCAAAATAAAATGACAACCGGATGACATTCTCATCCGGTTGTCATTTTAAAATAAAATAACAATCGGATAGCACCCCCATCCGGTTGTCATTTCAAAATAAAATGACAACGGGATGACACCCCATCCGGTTGTCATTTAAAAAAAATTCATTTTATTTGGAAATGACAACCGGATGGCATACTCATCCGGTTGTCATTTTGATTTTGAAATGACAACCGGATGGGGCTGTCATCCGGTTCTCATTTCCAAATAAAAATGAGAACCGGATGGAACTCATCCGGTTCTCATACATCAAATCGGAAAATTCTTCTGTTCGTCGTCGACAACGTCTAAACCCCAAATCAACTACTCTAATCAGCAATATCACTTACTAATTGCTAATAAACACCAAAAATTACTTACTTATTGCTTGTTTTAAGGATTAATCAAAGATTTGAAAACAGATGAAGTTAAAATGACAACCGGATGACATACTCATCCGGTTATCATTTCTTTTGAAATGTGAACCGGATGGAGGTGTCATCCAGTTCTTATTTTTTTGCCCGTATAAACTGGATGGGTGTGCTGAGGTATTTATGAAATTAAAAAATTTGTATTAGGGTGCATGAAGCGTGTATTAGAGTGCAGGAAGAATTTGTCTAGAACAAATTCTTCCGTGCATAAAGAAAAGCCCGCCTCAAACAGGCCGGCCCACAAAATAATACTGGGCTTGGTCGGGCCCATGAAAGAGAGATATTGCACGCAGAAAACGCGAAGCATTGGTAGTCCTAACCTATAAAGTGCTGTGACCATGTCCTTCTGAAGCATTGTAGTAACACTCCCAGTTCCCCACGCAACTTTTTATCGTCATTCGTCGTATGTAATTGCAAAATTTCTCATCCGATCACATTTTTCATGTGACTGAATCGTGATTATTGCCATTTCTTTGTGTTTTCTTATTTCTTTCTCACTTTCAGGCACACAAAGACTTCAAGTCAAGTCGTCTTCTTGTCCTCCAAATCTATGGTAGTTGACCCGCTACTATTTTTTATTTCTTGTGTTTTTGATTCTGCAATCATCAATGATAATAACTGAAATTGTAAATTTTAATCAATTGGGTATTTGTTTCTTTTTAATCTTTAACTTTATCAGTCTAAGTGCGGACCTTTTCTTTTTTTTCTTTGATCAGATAAGTGTCGATAATTTTCTTGATCATAGTTTGTATATTAACCTTTTCTTTTCTTCTCTTTTTGCTTTAAAAAAATTGCAGGCGTATTACGAAGGTGATCGATATGCAACCTTTGAACAGTATTATCGTTGTTACCCTGTCTCCTTCATCGACAAGGTACCATCACTGACTGTAATTTCCTTTTGATAGTCCTCAGAGAGAAAATTTTCAAATTTCAAGCTAATAATGAAAGATTTTTTTTTTATTCGAAAAAGTCTAACATTTTTTCCATCTCTTTTACCCGTCTTGTTTTCTTTCCTTATATGTTAAAACTTTTCTATTCACAATGGTCAACATATCCTTTGGGGTGTCTGTGGCCACTGGCTATAGATTGCTGACTAAACCGGGTTGTGAGTGACATTGGTGCATTTTTCGTGTGCATTCAAATTTTTGTAGAGTTCACGCTTTAAAAAAATTAAAAAAAATAAATTAAATCTGCATGTGATTCTTCAAAATATTAAACTGATCCAATATTTTCTTGATTCTATGCAGTCACATCTGGAAAATGGTGATAAAAGTATGTACCAACAACTTATATTTTACTTCTTTGATTCTGAACATGTATGAAACTTTCATAACTTGTGTGTGCCTATAAGTTTTCTTATGACAATTGCTGTTTTCTTCAGTTATCATGCCTTCCTCAGCCCTTGATCGCCTCGGTAAGTCATCATTTGTCTGATTTCAACCATTTGATTCATTTTTTTCCTGCCTGCTAAATTACTGGCTTTTTCATCTAAATATCTATCACGACTTTCACTGGTTTTGTTTCTCAGCATCTTTGCGCATAGAGTACCCTATGTTATTTCAGCTTATTAATCCTTCTGCCGGAAGAGTTACACATTGTGGGGTGCTAGAATTCGTAGCTGATGAAGGGATCGTATATATACCATACTGGGTAGGTGATACCCTCTTTCTTGATCTTATTTTCTCTGTCTTTTTCTGCTTAATGAATTTTTTCTTCTTTATTTACTGTTTATAATGTTCTTTTGTTTATGTTGTCAGATGATGGAAAATATGCTTCTCCAAGAGGGAGATCTTTTATATGTGAAAAACACCAACCTTGCAAAAGGAACTTATGTGAAGCTGCAGCCTCACACAATGGATTTTTTGGATATCTACAATCCAAAAGCCGTGTTAGTATTCTCTTACAACATCTCGATATGCCTTTGGCAATGTGTCAACTGAATTTTCTTTCTTTCTCTTGACTATTTGCAGCTTAGAGACTTCACTGAGGAGTTACTCATGCTTAACAACTGGTGACACTATAATGGTTCAATATAACGAGAAAAAGTATTACATTGACATTGTTGAAACTCAACCCTCTCATGCAGTCAGTATAATTGAAACTGACTGTGAAGTCGATTTTGCTTCGCCCCTTGATTATAAAGAACCTAAGAAACAAGCCAAAGGTGACAGGAAACGACCTGAAGGTTGGCATTCTTTTATCATATGTTGAAAGATGCTCTTTAATCTTTTCAATTTGCTCAGTTTTATTTAGTAAAAATCTTCATTAGCAGTTTATAACTATATTCTTCACATTTCAGTTGAAGATGAGCCGCCAACAAAGATTGCCCGGTTCAATGCATTCTCTGGTTTTGCAAGACGCTTGGATGGAAAAACCTCGTCAGAACCAGTTGAACAAACATTCCTTCCAGAGTTAGAGAAGAAACAATATGGCAACGAAATCAATAATTCTGACTCTAAGCCAACAAATACTGCGTCTCCTGGAGCTTTGGGAAGGCTGGTGTTTGAGTCAAATGCAAGTACATCTAGCAATAAAGCAACACTTAAGGTAGTTTTTAGCAGTAGGAATTTTCTGGAGAGACGCTTTTCATTGACATGATCTTGAGTTGAGACTCGTTTTCCTTTCAGAAGTCCGTCTAAATAATTTTCCTTTGTTTTTAGGTCTCTCAAGAAAGTCAAAATCAAGTGAAATCCCAGGAGGAAGAAGATCCAAAATTCAAACCTTTCATTCCTTTCTCTGGTTTCGGAAGACTTTTGGGTGGTAAAAACTCAGCACGCCCAGTTAAAGAAGCATCCCTTCCTGAGTTACGTCAGAAAGAAACTGGCAAAGAAATGAAGGATTCTGATTCTAAGCCTTCAAATATTGCGCCTCGTAAAGCTTCTGGAAAGCTTGTGTGTGGGACAAATGCAGCTACATCTAGCTGTCAAGCAACATCCAAGGTAGTTCTTAGCAATAGCAATTTATGGAGAGACAAAGAAACGCCTTAAAATTCTATTTTTCCATCCAACCAATTTTTCTTTGATTTTAGGCTTCTCATGACCACAAAAGTCTAGAGAAATCCCTGGAGGAGGAAGATCCAAAATCCAAGCCTTTCATTCCATTTTCTGGAATTGGAAGACATTTGGGTGGTAAAGCCTCAGCCCAACCAGTTGAAGAAACATCCCGTTCAGAGCTAAAGCAGAAAGAAACTGACATAGAAATGAAGGATTCTCATTGTAAGCCAACAAATACTGCGTCGCGTAGAGCTTCTGGAAATCTTGTGTTTGGATCAAATGTAACTACGTCTAGCATTCAAGCAACACCTAAGGTAGCTCTCAGCAGTAGCAATTTTCTTGATAGAAAAAAATGACCTAAAAAATCTATGATTTATTTACATGACTTTGAGAAGCATTTGCCTTTCAGTAGTCCATCTAACCAAATTTTCTTTTTTTTTTTTTTTTTTTTTTTTTAGTTTTCTCCAGGAAACAAAAGTCTACAGAAATCCCAAAAGGAAGAAGAGCTAAAATTCAAGCCTTTCACTGGAAAGAAGTATACGTTAATGGATTGATCCTTGTTGGCTATTTTTGTATTGTTTTCTTTTCTTAAACGGAATATCAGTTGAACCAACAATGTTTGAGCTTAATCCATATTCAACTCTGATATATTTTTTCATTATATATATATTTCATATACGTCAGATGTAACCTCATGAAACCAGAAATTACTCCGAAAGATTGCAATTACATGATCATGTAGAGTTCTCAAGATGATAAATTGAAGTCTTATTTGATTTATTTTGCCGATATTCATCATCTCTTACTGGTCGTATTTAATGCTATATGCCTTTTATTTTCTGGATGCAAATTTTCCGTTTAACTTAGCAGAAAAACTACATCAAACCAGTTAAGCTCGACATCAATAACAGTAGTATTAACATGCGTCATGCATTCTTAAGACATCTTTATTGATTAAAATATATAAAACATAAGAAAAACCATTAAATAAAAATTCAAACAATTGTTTATTCAAAAGAACTTGTCTATTCTTAGCATTTCTGTGTGGATAATAATCACACATTTGCGTGTAATTTATTGATTTTTGGCGTTAAGGGTTGCATGCAGAGTATAATTGAGGAATGCTTTGAGGGAGTTTTTCAAGACGTACAACCTTTGCCTCTTGCTTGAATTAAATCTTTACATTTCCGAAAAACGGGGAATAAAATTTTACTTATATAATAAATATATGAAATTCTCCAACAACGTTAATCAACATCATACCACAGTACAGTACCAGACACCACAAGTTCTCAGAACTTGGAAGTACAAGTTAAGCTATTACTGATGTCTCAATTGAAACCTTTCTAGAACACTCCACACTTCCAGGCTTCTCACCGCTTTCCCTCAGTTCTGGAAATGCCTCCTTCATATTATGGATGCTCTCTAAGGCATGATCCACTCCCGTAGTTCTAACAGAAGTACCCACCTGCATGCATGCATGTCACATTGGATAATTCACACTTCAATTCAAATTTCTTCATAAATTATTTTAATTGTGATGCGATGTATAAGAACATAAGAAATGTGCATAATGTTCTATGACTAGTATTTTGTTACTGACCAAGACTGTGTGAAGGCCTAAGGATTTGCCCGTTTGTAAATTGCGGAGACTGTCATCAAAGAATAACTGGAAAAGCAAAACAAAATTACATAATTTAGTTTGTAAGAAAATGCACATAATTAAAAAACTGATAAGTGGTATTCTTTGATACAAAAGTAAGGTCAATTTAGTTTGGTGATCTTACTGTCCTTCGAGGGTCAATATCTGCCATACTGAAAACCTTTTCAAATGCATCTTGAGAGGGTTTGCATACAACCGGGGTCCTTGGAAGCACTACATCAGAATCAGGCCTCTGAATGTACTCATAAAAATCAAAAATCCCTGTGGAACTTGGTTTACTGCCATCTTCATTGGAGGAATTCAGGGTCTCAAAGCTTATAACTTTTTCAAAGCAATCCTTCAATCCAAGCCTCTGAAGCGCTCTACTAGCGTGGGCCTTGTCTGAGTTTGTAAAAATCTTGAAAAAAAAAATGTGACACCAATTTTATTCTGAAGAGATATTTATGAATCAAGTCCTATTTAGTTCATTATTAAATAAGAACAAAGAAACTCACAATTTTTCTGATAGGCATGCTTAGCAAAACTCCCCTCAGAACAGGGTCAGGTTTCAGTAGATCGTATGGCAATCTCCCGTGAACAAAGCTGCTCAACACAAAATAGTCCTAGGTACTTATGATATTTCACATGATTTCTAACTATTACAAAAGTAAATTGAAAAATGGAACAAATCTCATATGTAGAGACAGTTACCTATGAAAGTCATCATAGTCAAAGTCATAGCCAATAGCCTGGTGAAAGAGAAAGAACCAATGATTGAGATTGATTCGTTCGCATCAAATCTAAATAAACAAACAAAAAATGCCTTTTAACATACAATAAAAGTTCAATCACTTGTACCTTGAGACCAGCCATGGTTGTACCATAAGTCTTATACAAGGAAAAGCACAATTCAGGAACTTTAGCCTCTGGTATCCCAAGCTTTTGAATCATGTACGCTGTAAAACCCATTGAAATAAAGAAATTCAGCGAAATCCACACACATTAATGTAACCACATATTCAATTCGGTGAAGACATTACCCTGGATATTTTTCTTCACTTGCTCAGCCAATCCAGAACTCAGAGGATAAAGGGTATCATCAAGATCTGAAAACAAGTTATCAATATGGCAAAGAATGAAGCCAGCATGTAAGAATGGGAAAGTCACCATGAATAGTTAAGGCTTACCAAATAAAAGACAATCGTATTTCGCCTTGGAAATTCCCTTGAACTGATCCCCGTTTTCCATTTCAGACTCTAGCAGGTTCAACTACATGCAAAAGAAGGAACCATTGCAAAATATGTTAAACTAACGTGAAACTAAAAAGTGAAGAAAATCTAGGTATTGTAGGGATCATCACACCCACTTTCTGTGTTACAAAGTGTTATGGCAAGAAGAAGCAGATAGTAGAGAAGAGAGGGTGGAAAGAGAGATAGATAGAATGGCGTCAAGTGAAAGCGTTTATGAGATCTGTGACGTGAATAATAGCGATTGCGTTGAAAGGTTAATGTATAAAAGCAGAAAAGTAAAAGAAAACCCAAAGGTGTTGGAACATTTTTGACTTGTACCACGTTGTCCATTCCCATGATGACACGTTTCTGTCTTCAAGCTTTAACATGCATTGCGGCCTTTCATGTTCACTTTCTTTGTACGCGGCAACTACAAGTGAAGAAGACGCAGGTTTCCACTTTCGGCTCTGCTCCCAAATGAATAATAATAATAATAAAATAAATAATTAGATTTGTTTTTTTTTTTTTTTTTACTTTTTGACAGTAACCCACGTGAAGGAGAGGCTGCTAAGGGCACGTCATAAAAACAAAACCCAAGTTGTTGGGGCAGTTTAAACAGCATACCCAATTTTAGAATTGTCGGTGATTCTTATTTTTTTTAAAGTACTTATAATAATCTTTTATAATTTAATATTAAGTTATAATAAATGAAGAGATTTACAAGCCGCTTACCGGTGCATCGCAGAAAGCTTATATATACATATATATGTAAATATCAAACTAAAATATTAATGTCATCGACCTAATACATAAAAATATATTACTAGTACATTTTTAATAATGGTAACATGATTATTTTTAGAGAATATAGATACAAGATTTTTATATAAGAAAATTAATATTAATTTTATGATTTTGTTTTTTATAACAGAATTAAATATTAGAAAAAAATAAATGTTAATTATATTGTCTAATTGATAGAATTAATTAATAAATATTAATTATTAGAAGAAAACAAATATTATTTATGTAATTTTATTTTTATAACAAAATCAATTACTATAAATTCTGTTTATTTTATTTTTTATTTTAAATTGTAATATTTTTATTTTGTTTTGTTTTCTTTAATTATATAAAAAATAATACATTATTTGTATATATTTAGTCCTTTATTTTTTAATTTAAATATTGACAATTTTACTGGTAATGGTCTTAAAACCCTTTAGGATATGCTTCAAACAAATTTACAAGTTATTAAAAATAATTTTTTCTGTTAAATATAACAAATCTTTTATTTGTAATTTTTGTTATTTTGAAAAATAAAAAAAAAAACTTCTTTTTTCAAATAGGGTATTTAAATCAAATAAATGTTTTGATTTGATTCATGTTGATATGTGGGAACTATATTCAATATTATCTTTATCATAATTGATGATTATTCAAAATACACATGAATTTTTTTTTTTAAAATAAAGATTTGAAATTGCTAAAACTTTGAAAAATTTTGTTATTTTTATTTAAATACAATTTGAGACAATAATAAAAATAATAAAAAGTGACATTGAAACTAAATTTTTCATGACTAATTTTTTTATTAAAAAAATAATACATCAAACTTTATACATAAATACTTCACAATAAAATATTATAGTTGAAAAAAAAACATTATCATTTATTAGATATAAAATAAACAAAATTGATAATTTAATTTTATCATAGAAATAAAATCACATAATTAATATCTATTTATTTTTAACAATTTGATTTTGTAATAATGTCAAAATTACAAAATTAATATTAATTTACTTATAAAAAAATTGTATCCACGTTCTCTCAAAATTATAATCATTAAAAATCAAAATCTTGAGGTGAAATTTTTCCGTGACAATTTGCAGGACAAATACTGCCAGCAATCGAAATAACGTCTCCAAACAAAACAGAAAGTACCATCGTACACCATAAAATATTTTAAAAGTTATAAACGATAAAATTAAGTATTAACAGCGGATTAATTAACAAGGAAAAATTATGTTTGTGTTAAAAAATGATTTATATATTCATATTTCTTCAAAGTGAGAAAATTGTTAGACCCTAATAAGCCTCTAATTAGATCTATAGCATTTTCTAACAAAGATTCAAACATGATTTTCTACCCAATGCACTCGTACTTGAATACACTCTTTCATATTTGTTTCTCACAACTATATAGCATTTTCTAACAAAGATTCAAACATGATTTTCTACCCAATGCACTCGTACTTGAATACACTCTTTCATATTTGTTTCTCACAACTATAACACAATGAAACTTTATGACAAAAAGTTTTGAAAATGACAATGTACGGAGAATTTTATTATCTTTTTATGTATTTCATGTAATATTCTTATGTTGTACAATATAACTGCTCTTTGCATTCATTAACATTTTATCAAAATATCCTTAATTTCAAACAATTTCTTCTTTATATGCGGTTTATTAATTATTTAATTACAAGGTCGCTAGATGATTTTAATATTTAACTTTGTTTCTTAAAATTGTAATCTTCCACTTGATTATTTGAACCAAATATATAATTAAAATATATAATTGAAAAGATGTTATTTGTTTGAAAGAATTTAAATTAATAATTAGAATATGATAATGGAATTTAAATTAGAATAATAAAATTGATATACTAACTTATGTTGAAACAATTAATAGTAGTTTGTATGAAATGGTTTATGTTTCAAATTTCTAATTTTATTATCTTGAATGTGAAATAAACTATATATACGGAGAGAAAAAATATTTTCTAGATTTTAATTATTCAGTTATTGTCAACAATAAATATTCAAGTTATTAAGTGTTTATATTATTGGTTTTTATATAGAATAAAAGTCTTATTCAACTACTGCAAACACACATATGTCAAACTATGGTAGAATTGAGTTCGATTCCTTTCCAGAAAATCTTAATATTATACAACGTGTGTATATTTTACATTTTTGCATCTGAGATTTCTTTTATTATGATGTTTTTCACGTGTGTCATTGTGTTTTTTTAGCTGTTGCGTTTGTTTAAATATTTTGGGCAAAAAAACTTTCATCTTAACATAATATCTTAATGTCCATCTTAACACTCCCATTGTTCTTTCTTCAGATGAAAAAATATTTAACTAAAGTCATCTTTTAATGATCCTAAATGGAGAGAAAAAGTTAAAGTTTAAAGGATGCATAGGTTAAGAGAGTGTTTAACAAACATTGTTTGTTTAAAGAGGAATGCAGAAAAAAATTTTATTTACCTGTAATAGACTAAGTTATCAAGTTTGATTTTTTTTTATTGTTTATTCACTGTAATTTGTAATCATAAACAAAAATTATATTTTTCCGATATAAATGATTATAATGAAGATTTATCGATAAAGTTTGAAATTCCATCAAACTTGTGCTAATATGTATTATTTGTTTGAATGGATTTTTAGAAAGTCATTTATAAAATTTGATATAATAAAATATCTTCTTGAATATATGTATATTTAAATTTTATTGTTTTAATCACCATAAAAAAATAGAAAGATTGTTAGAGTATAATTCAATATACTTCAAATTATTTTAATTGAGTGCTTTCAAACAAAGTATAAAGCATTATTTTTTTAAAAACAAATTATCATATATAGATGCAAGATGTCATATAGCTTACAAACAAATAACATTTTTTTAATAAGATAACACTGGGATATATATATATATATATATATATATATATATATATATATATATATATAATTTTAAGTATTTTATGCTACATCTTAAATATCATAAATGTTTATTTTATATATATAGAAAATGTTTGTATCTTTCATCTTATAAGGAGATTTTGTAAAGATTTATTTACGTCAAAGATTTTTTGAAGAATCTCTTGAAGTTGTTTCACACCAACAACCATTTTAAAAGGCTGCATGATTACCATGCAAAGAGGACACATCTTGTATAATTATACTTTTCATTCTAGTTTGAATAAAAATTATTTAACATAGACCTATAAATCATACCATATATTAAAATATTACTTAAAGAAGACATATGTAATTAATGTTGTATAAATAATATTTAATACATCTTTACAATTAACACTTAAACATAGGCAAACACACCTTCTATAGAACAAATAACAACTGAAAAGGATTCTTTATTACTCTTTTATTTATAAATAGAAGACACCCCTTAAAGAAGAAAGGTTCACAAATTATAAATTCATAGTTATCTTTGTAATTTTTAAACAATTTTTGAACATTATCTTTGAAAACTTCTAAATACTATTTGTGTTCATTAATTAATTTAGAAGTATGAATTTTATTTGTATTTATTTTAGAACGTTATTTCTAGAATTGTTATATTTTAAATCACTATTTTTGTAATTTATTTATTTAATTTGAAGTGATTTTATCGAAAAATATACTTAAACTGTTTAGTTAAAAATAATTACTAAGATCCAAATAATACTTGTTTGTTAACGATTGAAGTTTAAACAATACTTAATAATTAATTATAATTTTGTAATGGTAGTTTATATAATAAAACTTTTTGTATAAATAAAAAATTGAACTTAGACCTTTTTATTTTACTAAAATATTTTAATAATGAGTTTATTGAATTAAAATTGCTTCTCACTAATATATCATCAAACATAAACATTTTAAAAAAATCATAACACAATTAAACCTGTGTGCGTATGTTATATGTTTTATCAGTCGCTAAACATTACCACTTATCATCAGTAGTGTAAATTGAAAGATCACATACAGTCTCCATTGGTAACCAAGTTGAATCCATATCAACTTCACATCTCAATTATTTACTGATGAAGACAATTCAATTTTTTTTTATAGTTTAAATCCCCACTCACTATCTTTATAAGAGACTAATTCACCTCTTTTTAACTTAAACTTATAACAAAAAGCGTTAAAATATTTTAGAGAAAATATATTCTTAACTATAATTCATTTTTTCTCCATCTTTTAATTGTAATTTATCATTTTATTTGTAACATTTCACTCCATAGAGGAACCTTGAGTTTCAAGGAACAAATAAATTTTATTTTTAAAGAATCCGTTACGAAATAAATAAATTACATAAAAATACTCTTTATACTACTTTAATTAGAATTTGACCTGAACCATTTTCACAATACAGAATTAATAATTGTGTACAGTATAAAAGCTATCTTATTTAAAAAATTAAAATGAAAAATAGAAACAACAGACTTATCGTTTTGTATTCGACCTTAATTTTGGAGGATTTATATTTTTTCCTCATACCTAGTTAAAAAATTCTTCCTTTTCACTCCTTTAATTAATTAATCGATAAATTAAAAATATATTATTATTCAAACATTCTTGTGTGGTGGCGGTGAAGTGAAAGGAGTAGGCGCGCTCCTGCAAAATGCAAATCCCTCTCTCATCGCACTTTTGGCGCCACGTATTAGAGAGTGTTGCCACGTGTCACTTCCACAACCACATCTGCAAAACCACTCCTGTTCTCTGCTAGCGTCTTCCAGAACACCCTACCATAAATTCTCCACTTTTCAATTTTCAAAACTACCCTCTCTCTCTCTCTCTCTTTTTAATTCACATAAATAAACATATATAACTATAAATACACCAAAAATTGCTCACTACTCATCTTCCACTTGTTCCAATCCCTCTTACTTTGTGATTTCATCATAACATGAACGGTGGTGAAGAAACGAACGCCCGTTGTTCCACCCCCGACCGCTGGGACTGCCGTATACCGGCGGCGTTGGCGCCCCCGCCGCCACCAAAGAAGAAGCCTTTTTCTTTTGGGAGGAAAAGAGAGGCGCCCAAGAATGGTTACTTCCACCCGCCTGATCTCGACAAGCTCTTCTCTCTTGTGCTTCCAACAAACAACTGCTTTTAACTAACACTGTTTTTTTGGGTTTGTGTTTTGTATTGTGGGAAGGCTCATGTTGTTATATATGACTGGTGTAAATATATAATAGTTTTCCTTCTAGACTGTGTTGTCTGTTGCTGTGTTTGGGTTTGTACAAAACATGCAGGAGTTAGTTCTTGCAGTTAACACCATGAAGCCCCTGGCCAGTTAGTTTAACTTCCCCAGTGATGGGATATCGTGTACGATAGCTCAAAGTTTCCGTATACAACCTTAAACGGCTAGTTACTTTCCTTTTCTTTTCTCTCTCTCTTTAGCTGTTGCAAAGAGATCAATTTTTCCTGGTAAATTCATGGAAGTTAGAAAAATAAATAAGTTTTGGATTTTAATCAAATGGGTAATTAATTATATTATATATCCATATAGTTACCTAGTTATATTACGGATGAGTTTATTATTTACGTCTTATTTCCTTTATTTTTTTTTATCCTATCTTTTATTTTTCCCATTACATTACCTAGCTCCCTTTCTTTTTTCTTCCAAGTGCTTGGGGGATGTATTTAGGAAATAAAGTTGAAGAATTTAAACAATGAAAACAAATGATACGTGGACAATGTTGGGCCTTTGGGCCGAGATTTTCGTGGGCGCGGGCCGTGCTAGCATGAGCCCAATGGTGTTGAAGTTTGTTGGATATGGTAGCGGCAAAATGTATTACAGGATTGGTATTTCTTAATTGTGTCATTTCATACGTGTTAAAATTTTAATGATCACAAATAGTATTTTTTATTTATTCTAAATTTTCTTTTTGTTCATTATTATTATTATTTGTTTTTAAGGTTTGCAAACTTTCTTAAGAAATGACTTTTGATAACATCTTCCTAAATGTTTTTATATTTAAAACCTGACATAAAGTTAAAAATTGATAAGCCTCAGTATTATAATTTAACTTTATTTTGAGTTAATATAATAATATTTAAAATATAGTAAAATCAATTTTTAAGGAGAAGATTGTACTTATATATATATATATATATATATATATATATATAATGATCTTAAGTTTTTAAGATCTAATGCATAGTGAGAATGAGAATTAAGAGGGCTCATAATACGTAGTTTGATTTCTTATGTTGAGGGATTTGATTTCCTATCTTGAGGGATTAAGAGGATCTTGATAACTAAGAGGATTTAAAATGGATGGTTTGATAGGTGAAATATGTATATTATATTAAAGGGAAGACTATATCTAATAAAATAATAAAAAAATTAATTAAGTATATAATATTTCATTATATCTAATTCTAATATTTTTTTTTAAGAATAAATGTTGATTATTTTCAATTTAGTCAAATGATTGAAACTATTAAAACAAATCTATATCTATATAAATATGTCACTTATATGTTTAATATTGAGATAAATTAGAATTTGAGGTTACACATAACAAATTTTTCATATACTTTTACTAATTGTTGTAAAAAAGATGTTCTGCTAAAAAATGTTTTTATTAATTGTTGTTTTATGAAAAATTAGAACATTTAACAAATAGATTTTAATAATGAATTCTTAAATAGTAAGTTGGTTGAAATAGATTTTAATAATGAATTAAGTTAGTTAAGAAATTTCTTAGATTATAAAATAAGAGAGTTCAGATTTTTCCTATGAGTTCTCTTCTTAAATTAAAAATTCTTTATCTTCTCAAATATTTATTAGATTTAAAATTTCTCAAATATGTATTAGGTTTAAATAATTTTAGATGCTAAAAGAGTATATTTTTAAATAAGAGAAAATATATTTTATTGATACTAATTTTTTAGATAGAAAAATAATTATACTATTATATCCAATTTAGCCTCAACAACAATATTTCTATCACTTAGAATTTTTCTAATTAATTGAAAAACTTATGTACTTGACTATTTTTTAGTTATTATTTTTGTAGTTTATAAGTTAGTTAATTATACATTTAACTACATTCCATCACTTATTAAAATATTTGAAACTCTATTTTAGATTAAAGTTTATTTTTCTCTAACTAATAACAAAAACAACAAATATCGTCTTTTTAACATATGGTTATATGTAATAAGAATTACATTAAATAAAAATAGAAAATAGAATATTATATAAAAAATTTATAAATTTATTATTTTAAAATTTTAAATAGGATGTGGTGTCATTTTCTTAGGAATACTTCAAATATTATTGTTATAGGATATTTATAATGAATCTTTCTGAAAAAATGAATAATAATGTATCGATGTAAAATAAACTTACTAATACTTAAAACAAATATTATAAAAAATTTAAGTATTTTTACTATTATATATAATATTATTTCAATAATTATTTTTATTTTTTTCTCTCTCGATAAACTTGCATTGTTTGGGATGATATTTCTTTGCCTTGTTCTTATCTCTTTTAAAAGCATAAATCGAATGCAAGTGATGAATTTTATTCTCTTAATAAAATATTAAACCTGAGTGGCCAATGGCCAAAAGAAGGAAAGCAGTGTTGCATGCTGCTACTTTAATGCTCTTGGCTGCTACTTTATTACGTGTCTTAGGCTTTACATGTCATCATGCATGTTGTGTCAATTTAAATTAGATGATCCGTGATGATTTGGGCCATGGATAGAGATTAATATATTCATGTATAAATATAAAAGGAAGAAATTAAATTTTAACAATAAAGTGGATTTTCATGGTTATTTATACTGACTTTTATTAAAATTGAAATAAAAAATAATTTTTATTTTAGTAATCAAATTTTAAAATGTAATAAAAAACGTATATTAAATTTTAAAATATGATAGAAAACATGATAAAATAATTATGTTTTAGTATATTATATTTTAAAATACAATAAAAGAAGATATTGACATAGATGTTAGTCTAATATTACAATAATGAAACACCTAAATTATTATAATTATATTGGTTTTGTATTTAAGAAAAAAAGAGAGCATGTCACTCTTTGGAGCATCTTAATAATAATAATAATAATAATAATAATAATAATAATAATAGTATACTCATTAAAAAATATTTAAGTTTTTGTCATTTAGAGAATCCAAGTCTAACTTCTCAGATTAAAAGCATTGAATATATTATGTTTTCTTTGATATGCTTTATTTTTAAGTTTTATCTCCGACATAACAATCTGATTAAAAATTTTCGTCGGCGTAAGATCGATTAAATAGCAGTTAAAAATACTTAGAAAATGGCCAAACATTTATATGCAAGTTAGCAAATTTAACTTTAAATTTTGAACATATAATCACAAATTTGATAATAAAAGTTTAATATAAGAAAACAATAGATAAAATATTTATATTTATTTAAATAAGTTAGTCTTCTCATTTAAAAATAATTTTTAAATATTTAATTAATTATCTCCCCACGTATTTATCATATGTGTAATTTGAGTTTGACCTACTGTAAAGTCACATTCCATTTTTATATGTAATGCAAAGGAAATGTTGTTAAGACGAAGTTTAACTCATTTTCAATAATTTTGGTTTCTTCTTAAGCTTTGGCACTGAAACACATTATATTACGTTTTACTATTATTTCACTTATATAACTTCACTCGAAATATATCAATTTTAATTTTTGAACATAGAAATATTGTAATATCATATATAACTATTTACATTGTTTGTACATAACGGTATTACACACTAAAAAATTGACAAGGACAACTATTTTTAGAAGAATATTATCACAAGATTTCATTAACTTAATTTTGGCGATTGTTTTTGTAGTTAAGCACAAAAAGAACTTTATTAAGTTGTATTAAATAAAAGGATTAAAAACATGATGCAAAGTTATTGCCATCAGGCAAGACCTTTTATGACCTGATTCACACTACACAGCACAAGCTATTTGCTTTGTGCAAATTTTTCCACTGCACTCTTTCTTTCATATACTTCTGCAAAGATAACCAAAGATCTGATCTCTGAGCCTCTCAGGTGAAGTTTCAACCATGTTCATTGTGCTGCTTCTTTGGAAAACTAAGGTCACCCTCTAGATTTATAGTTTATACTAAATCTTCCCTTCTGTTATGTTTTCTTTCATGTTCTTCTGCTCTGATCCCAATTGAGTCAAACATGTGTATGTATGTACTAGCTAGGTTTGTACGTATATATATGTTCTTAGACTAATCTTGATTAGCCTTTTTCAATCAACTTTCGGTGCCACTTAAAAAGCCTTGTCACCCGGGGCAAACAAGTCCAGGATTTCAACATACATGGTGGCCAGATTAATAAGCTTATTTTGGTTATCAATTGTTTATTATTCCTCCTATATATCTTCTTCTTAACATATATATACTTCTTGGATCTCAGGGTGGCTTTTACTGATATCTTCAAACTTTAGGAGAAAAAGGTGGAGAGCACAGTCAATATCTGCGAGTGCAGCAACATCAAGATTCACACCTCGAAAGGACTTCATAAGGGCACATGTTTATACATATACATACCTATGTGTCGGCTATATGGAAGTTCCAACGAACAAGTGAGAATCTTGATGATGCTGCACCGGCAAATACATGGCTAGAATTTCTGATTCAGATCAAAGGAGGCTTGCAGTGAGGAATTTGTTAATCCAGGTGAATGAAACTTTTGGATCTTGTATGTGTAAGAAGTTCTATTATATATATATATATATATATATATATATATATATATATATATATATTTTATATTTTTTTTTTTTTT
>Ga0209489_101224_pt1 | contig 52432 bp, 22 predicted proteins | sample SiratrowhiteBW_FD_187527 | JGI IMG/M metagenome (GOLD analysis project Ga0209489, IMG submission 187527) | Root nodule microbial communities of legume samples collected from California, USA - Siratro white BW (SPAdes) (version 2) | ecosystem: Host-associated > Plants > Roots > Nodule | place...
TATATATATATATATATATATTCACGCGGAAGATTTCATGAACAATTCTATCACATGCTAATTATGTTGATATAGGTACGAAACAATCACCGATGAAAATGTATTAGAGGTATCAATATATCCTCTTAAATACGAAAAATGCATTTATCAAAAATTTATCAAGATACTTCTTATTGGAATCTCTCTTTCTAATTATATTTTCCACGTACAAAATTTAAATTTAATACTAGGAGATACAAGTTGGATACCATCTATATTACTTTAAAATCTTTAGATTTTTAATTACAAGTTGAAAATAAGTTATTCAACAATAATTTAAAGAGTAAACACAAACCATGAGGTAAATGAGGGTCCAATTTTTTTAAAAAGAAAAGAAATTGAAGTCCTTTAACTAACCCACTTATTTCACACTTCAATTCCATGACATCTTAGGCGGTCGTCGTTGGATCTTTGTCGGAAAAATAAAGTCTTTGAGCCCTCTGTTATTTCTCAAATCTCACTCACTTCTTTATTTTTAGAAAATGCTTGACCATAAGTAGTGTCCACTACTTATTATATTATATTTTATTTTCTTTTATTTTATTTTTTTATCTATTTTTGTGAATGTTGCCACTGCCAAGTTCCTTCTACTTTCCAGGAATTTTTCTCTCGCCGCCAGCTACCAACCAATGCCAATGTTTCTACCAAATTTAGGAATCTGAAACTAAATCTAAATCTCACCGAAAGTTAACACAAGCTCTTCGATTGTACTATCCATATTGTTAATGTTCAGTTCATTCTTCCCTTTCTCCTCGGTTCTATTGTTCGTTGCCACCTACAATGTCTTCTCGTACTTTGTTTTTCCTTGTCCTTAATTTGGTTCTTCAGCTTTTGACTTCATTGTCCGCTGATGAATTTGTCTACAACAGAAACTTCAACTCCTCTAATGTGAAACTCTATGGGAACGCCACCATCCAGAACTCAATTCTCACGCTCACAAACCAAACTTTCTTCTCCATAGGACGTGCCTTTTACCCTCACAAAATACAAACCAAGTCACCAAACTCTTCCGCTGTTCTTCCCTTTGCAACTTCCTTCATCTTCTCCGTCGCCCCTTGTGAGAACTTCCCTGTTGCTCATGGTTTTGCTTTTGTTTTCTCGCCGGTGGTGGCTGCAAATGGAGCACTCTCGGGGAACTACTTGGGCCTCTTTAACCGCTCCACTTCAGGTAACTCTTCCAACCATGTTTTTGCGGTTGAGTTTGATGATTTTAGGAACGAGGAGTTCAACGAGAAGAATGATAATCATGTGGGCGTGAACTTGAATTCGATGATTTCGGAGTATTCTGAGCCTGCTGGGTTCTGGGGTGGGAGAGAGGGCGAGGAATGGGAGGATTTGAAGCTGGCTGATGGTAGAAACTATCAGGTTTGGATTGAATATGAGGATTCCGTTATTAATGTTACTATGGCACCAGCAGGGAGAAAGAAGCCTCACAGAGCTTTGATCAGTAAGCCTATTAACCTCTCTTGGGTGTTGTTAGATGAAATGTATGTGGGGTTTTCGGGATCAACAGGGAGAATGGTGGACTATTGTAGAATCTTGGCTTGGAGTTTTAGCAATTCCAACTTTTCAATTGGTGATGCTTTGAATACCAGGCATTTACCCTTGTATGTGCATCCGAAAACGTTGCTGTTTAGATCAAATGGTTTCGTTATAGGTGTAACTTTCGGGGCATTTTTTATGGGGGGCTTCTGTGCTTTGGTGGTTTTCTATAGTTTGTTCAAAACCAGAAGGGAAGAGAAACAGGAAAGTTTTGAAGACTGGGAATTGGAGTATTGGCCACACAGGATTAGCTATCAGGAGATCTGTGATGCAACAAGTGGATTCTCTGAAGAGAAAGTGATTGGGATTGGAACAAGTGGGAAAGTATACAAGGGAGTTTTGAAGGGAGTAGAAGTTGCAGTGAAGAGCATCAATCACAATACACAGCATGGAATGAGAGAGTTTCTGGCAGAGATTTCAAGCGTTGGCAGAATGAAGCACAGGAATTTAGTGGGTTTCAGAGGTTGGAGCAAAAGAAAAGGCGGAAAACTTATACTGGTCTATGATTACATGGTGAACGAGAGCTTGGACAAAAGGATCTTTGAATGTGAAGAGACAATGCTGCTGAGCTGGGAAGAAAGAGTTAGAGTTTTGCAAAATGTAGCTGATGGGATTTTATACCTACACGAGGGTTGGGAAGTTGAGGTCTTGCATAGGGACATTAAAGCTTGTAATGTACTACTTGACAAGGACATGAATGCTAGATTGGGGGATTTCGGGCTGGCAAGGCTGCATCACCAGGAACATGTGGCTGACACAACAAGAGTGATAGGGACTCTGGGGTACATGGCACCGGAACTAGTTCGAATTGGGCGACCATCAGCTGCATGTGATGTGTTTAGCTTTGGAGTATTGGTTCTAGAAGTGGTGTGTGGGAGAAGACCCATCATAGCAGATCAGCCACCATTGGTTGATTGGGTGTTTTCCCTTGTAGAGAAAGGGGAGTTGAGTTGTGCTATTGATGAGCGTTTGAAGGGTCAATGTGGTTATAATGCTGAGGAAGCTGAGAGGATGCTTCATTTGGGTTTGTTGTGTGTAGCTACTGATCCTGTTGTTAGGCCAACAATGAGGCAAGTGGTGAAAACATTGGAGGGAATCAAATGCACTGAGTGCAATGAAGATTGCAACCATTTGGGTCTGCTAGGAAAAATAAACTCAGCAGCATCATGGTCAAAAAGTTCTACAAGTTCTTCGAATGTAAATTATCCTACCTTTGATGAAATTTTGCAAACCAAGTTTTATTCTACAGCATCTTTAAGCATCACTTGTCCCAGCCCACAGCCACAGTCAGAGTTTATCTCAGAAGGAAGGTGAGAGCTGAAATTGGATCTGCAAAGAGCTAATGCTGCTGTGATCAAGTAACAGACATATCCATTTGTAAAGTTCAAGCACTTGTTGCTCCCAAAGTCGAGTTTCTCTAAGATGGTGATCTCATGTCTCCACGACTGAGGTTGCTAAGATTTGTATAAAGTTAGGGTGTTTTCTTTTCCCTCTACTACGCCATAACTTTTTTCAAATTTCATTCTTTGGTGTTCGAGTTCTTTGAATACTACTTATTTTCAACGTTCTTTCTTGGAGAAATATGGAATGAAACCAAAAAATAAATTGATACGTGGTGTCTTAATTTTCTGTATTTATTACATCTGAAACAGTGTTCCAGGCAGATATTAATTATTTGTTTTCACATTTCTACATGTACAGCATGCAGCGACTTTTGTCAACTTTTGTGTCAGACGGTTCTTTCTGTTTTTTTTCAACGACAGAAAGACATGATTTGCAAAATTTTGAAGATACACGTGTGTAGCAAATAACTATGATCTATTCTATGCAGATGATCAATGCAAGGAACCTATTTCCCAAGAAAATTCAATTTCATTCTTTTTTTATTCCATACTTTTTTTCCTCTTCATCTCCATTGCCTCTTTGAAAAGTATAAAATAGAGAGAAGAAAATTGGAGTAGGAAAATGATAATGATATCACCACTAACTCTGGCTTTTTCTTTTATTCTCCGTTGAGTCTTACCAAGCACACCCAAATATATCATGCACGTAGGACTAATATCTAAGACCAAGCACACCCAAGTATCTCATATATGTAGGACAGATATCTTACTACTTGGTTATCTAAGACCAAGCACAACCAAGTATCTGATGCGTGTAGGACAAATATCTAAGACTAAAGCTGGTTTGGGATTAACTGTATTGCTGAGAATAAAATGATTTAGGACTTGATTTTTTGTATTTATATTAAAGACATAAAAGTTGAAAATAACTTATAAAATATAATAACAATACTTTTACAAACTTTCAATGAATATTCACTCTCATATAAACACTTATAACCATACACGTCTTGATCACCTTAACGGTCCTTCTCTTACGAAATAAATGCAAAATTTCCATGACATGTGTGAATTGATGTGTTGATTGACAATAAACAACAATAACCTGCGAGGGCCGGCACTAAGTTACTTTTCCTCTTTGCTTTTGAAGGTTTAAGTAGAGCTGAAGATTCACATATATGTAGCATTCAATTTCAATTAGGCCAAGTTTTCCTTCCATTTTCATTCTCTTGCCAATGTCTCCACTGAAGCTCCTTGTCATTCTTCTTCACATTGCAACCACTTTGAGTTCAGTTTCCACTACCGAATTTGTCTATAACACAGACTTCAACTCCACAAACATCATCCTATATGGAAATGCCTCCATACAGACCTCCATTCTGACTCTCACAAATTCGAGTTCCTTTTCCATAGGCCGTGCTTTTTACCCTCACAAAATACCTACCAAAAAAGCCAACTTTCCCACTTTGCTCCCCTTTGCAACCTCCTTCATTTTCTCAATTGCTCCCAGTAAAAACTTTTTCACTGGCCATGGCTTTGTCTTCCTATTCACACCATCAAGAGGTCTAAATGGTACGACTGCAGCTGAGTATATCGGTCTTTTCAATCGTAGCAATGAAGGCAATCCTCATAACCATGTTTTTGGAGTTGAGTTTGACGTAGTTAAAAATGAAGAAGAATTCAATGATACTAATGATAACCATGTTGGTGTTGACATAAACTCGCTTCGCTCCTTTACTTCCCATGAAGCTGGCAATTGGGGAGGAAAAGGTGACAAAGAGTTTAAGGTGTTGCAGCTGAAAAATGGAGAAAACTATCAGGTATGGATCGAATTTATGCACTCCCAACTCAACGTTACCATGACCCGGGCAGGAAGAAAGAAGCCTAGAGTCCCTCTTATCAGTAGTAATGTTAACCTTTCAGGGGTTCTTATGGATGAAACATACGTTGGATTCACTGCAGCAACAGGGAAGTTAGTAGACAGTGCTAGGATTCTTGCTTGGAGTTTTAGTAATTCAAATTTTTCAATAGGTGATGCTTTGGTGACAGAAAATTTGCCTTCGTTTGTACATCATAAAAGGTGGTTTTCTGAAGGACGAGTTTTGGCTGTAGGTGTGAGCATTATTTTGTGTGTGTTAATCGTTGGCTGTGGTTATGTAGTTTTTTTCTTCATTCTGCGCAGAAAGAAGACACTAGAAGAAGTTGAGGACTGGGAACTGGAGTATTGGCCTCATAGGATTGGTTTCCAAGATATTTATGCAGCAACAAGAGGGTTCTCTGAAGAGAATGTGGTTGCTGTTGGAGGGAACGGGAAGGTGTACAAAGGGGTTTTGCATGGAGCAGAAGTTGCAGTGAAGAGAATCCCTCAAGAAAGGGAAGAAGGGATGAGAGAGTTTTTGGCTGAGGTTTCAATTCTAGGCAGAATGAAGCACAAAAATTTAGTAGGACTAAGAGGTTGGTGCAAAAAAGAGAGGGGAAATTTGATTCTAGTTTATGACTTCATGAGCAAGGGAAGTTTAGACAAAAGGATATTTGAGTGTGAAGAGAGAATGGTGCTGACATGGGAAGAGAGGATTCAAGTCTTGAAAAATGTAGCCACAGGGATTCTATACCTGCATGAAGGTTGGGAAGTTAAGGTCTTGCATGGGGACATTAAAGCATGCAATGTTCTTCTTGACAAGGACATGAATGCAAGGCTGGGAGATTTTGGATTGGCCCGTATGCATGACCATCATGGAAAAGTTGCAAGCACAACAAGAGTAATTGGGACAATAGGATACATTGCCCCTGAAGTGATTCGAACAGGAACAGTATCAACTATGTCTGATGTGTTTGGTTTTGGAATATTGGTATTGGAAGTAATTTGTGGGAGAAGATCAATTGAAGAACATAAACCTGGTCTTATTGATTGGTTAATGTCTCTAATGGTGCAAGGCCAATTGCACAGTGCTGTTGATGAAAGGTTGAAGGCTAAGTGGGGATACACCACAGAGGAAGCTGAAAGATTGCTTCATTTGGGTTTGTTGTGTTCAAATTCAGAGCCTAGCACTAGACCAACAATGAGGCAGATTGTGAAAATGCTGGAGGGGGAAATGGACAACACTAATGAAGAAAACATGGAGACTAGTTTGCTTGGAAAAGTAAAATCAGCTTCAATGTGGTCTAAAACTGAATGTGCTTTTCCATGCAGTGGTTACCCAACTTTTGATGAAATTAAGATGTTCAGTTTTAATTCTTGGACCTCTGGAAGTGGCTCAAGTACTTTTCCAGGATCAGAATCAGAAATCATCAAAGTAAATAGATGATATTTGGCATAATAAGCATTGCAGTGTGATATGGTATACACCAGTAGTTTCTTCTCAATTGCCTCCTTCTATATTAATCTTTGTTTTAGATTAATTTCAGTTCTCTTATTAGTCCTATTAGTTAGGTGTTGATGATACTTTAGCATTTCTACACTTTCATTTATTAACATAATAATAAAAATATATTCATGATTTTGAAAAAAACTTTTTATTCTTCTTGTTCTCTTTTCCAAATTTTGTTTTAGTATGGAATCAAGAACATAGATAGATCCATGGCTACCTCAAATCATTCTCCATATTCTTGTCCTCATTTTTTTCTTTATCAGATTTCAAATAAGCTTTCTCGGAAAAGAAAAAAAAAAAAAAAAAAAAAAAAAAAAAAAAAAAAAAACTACAATGACAACAGTTGAACCAACAATTAAAGCATGTCGATTTACTATTTTCTGGTATTTCTTCTAATTCCTCCTAAATTTGTAATTGGAAATGATCGAACTTTAACAAACAAACTTATGCAAAGGTACTACGATTATGAATAGAGCTTCGTTCCACTGTTCTTAAAGATAAACTGAGGGATCAATATTTTCTTCGCATTAAAGTTCTCACGGATGCATTAGCTTTGGTTGGTCCACCTCTCACTCCTCGTGAACATGTTATTGTGGTTATTGAAAGTAACTTCAATCTTCTTCTAATTGAATAAGTTGAAGTGCTTCTCCCTATGCATGCAATGTGTTTGAAATTTTTGTCAAAATATCACAATTGATGTTCCTTTTCTCAATTTGACGCAATTAAAAAAAAAACCCTAATCCGAATTCTAATTCCCCTTTAGTTTATTTAAGAGAATCTTCCCAAACTTCTCAAGACAATGTCTTGGTTGGTGATTCAGATAAAGCTTAAAATAGTTCTCATGGTAGTTTAACTAATTGTGGTTCCAATAATCACAGTCATAGTGACTACTTCTCCACATTTAATGTCAAGTTCTTCTCAAATATGGACATACAACTTTACACTATTATTATTGGTTTGATCAACATAATTTTCCTTCTTCACGTATGTTCTATCAAGATTCTACTCTTCAACAAATCTACAATTCAACTTAGTCTTAAAAACAATTAAATAAATAGACTACTGTACTAAGATGTACTAGTATATGAAATAACTCTCAATGACATCATAATAAAAAAATCAACAACTATGATTGTTAATGCTGACAATAACAATTGATATCCCCATTTTTAGAACCTTTTTACATGTAACTAACAACGGCTTGATCCTTTTAAAGGTCTAGACTAAATTTACATTTTCAGTGATAAAGGTTTATGTATACATTCTTCTAGCTCCTAATCCTTTATATCTTCATAATCCTAATGTCACTTTATCTTTAAATCAAATCTTCATGTTCCTTCTATTACAAAAAAAATATTTAATTAGTACCAATGAAATTACTAAAGATAGTAGTATTTATTTTGAATTAAATGACACTTATTGTGTTGTTAAATCTCAAGTTATGATGTCTTGGTGCATGGTGTTCTTACATAAATTACTGGCACCTAAAAGTTCTCTACCACACGTTGGGATGGTTCAAGTCTTCGCTCCTCTTCATCTTTCAAGTCCTCATCCTTGTCCGTCAAGTACGCGTCCAAAACCGAATGGGGATACCTACCAATGACACTGTTGGGTTATCGGAGCAAAAGGCAATTGTAATATTTATTACATACCTTTGACTTGCCCTGTTCACTTACTTATAGTGCTCAGGGCTAACACAGGCCTCTCTCCATTGGTCTAGGTGTTGCCATGTGACAGCTTTTACTGATTGCGACTGTCAGAGATTGTTCATGAGTTGGCACCTCTAAGGTTGCTTTGGTCTGGGATGTTATCTTTTTAGGACGGTAATGTGTCCTTCTAGGCCGTGTAGTACACATGGATTGATTTTATTGTTTTTCAAATCTCAAGATGTACTATCCATCATGATGTTTTGTTTCTTTTTTAGTTTCACTTTTCATTCTTGATTTTGTTCTCATAATCTAGATAAATATTTCAACTAATTTAAATTGAGTCAAATTGGTTCAAGTTGTTATTTTGGAACATGTTTCACCTTAGGCATGAAAAATGAAAAAAAAAAAACTCAGTTTAAACAAATTGGATCACTTGTTATATTCTGCAAAACTTCTAAATTATATAGAGTTGTTGGATAAGCAAGATTCTTGTTGGGCGAAATTCAATTAATTGAAAATCTAAGAGTTTTGATCACTAAGCAAGTCAAATTTGTTGAGGGAGCTGTTTAAATAAAAACTCCTAGTGGTTTGGTCATTGGATGAAATTCAATTAATTGAAAACTATAGAGTTTTGGTTGTTAGGCAAGTAAATTCTCACTAAGTTGTTTTTATGAAAACTTCTAGTGATGTTATTATTGAGCGAATACTTAAACTTGGACAAATAGAGTTCTCATGAGGCAACTAAAATTTTATGGGCAAGCCTATGCCTTTGGTGAGCAAGTAGAATGGTGATTAGATAAATTATGACATGTAGTTACTTCATTGAGCAAATGTTGGATAAATGAGGGATTGTTTCCTAAACTTTGAAAGACATGTTTTTAAATATTTTTAAATACTAAAATTTGTTTATCTTCCATTACATTATTACACTTTTTTTTTCTAATATATTAGGTTGAATGTTATTAAATATGATAATTAATGAATGGATGATAATATTAAATGGATGATAATATTAACAATTGAACTAAGGTGAAATATATATATATATATATATATATATATATATATATATATATATATATATATATTATCATTTTATGGTTGTCACATAACTTATGAGTTGGAAACATAACTATTTCCAAAAAAGAAATACTAGTTGAATGTAGGTTACATTAGATTCATGAAAGAAATTTGAATTTATTGATATTAAAATTACATAGAGAAAAATATTAAATAGTGACCATCAAAATAAATTCAAAGATAATGAGGTTTTATTTTAAAAAAATTTAGGAAAGAAATGTGTGTGTAAGGATATTAAAATGTTTTATAGTTAATGTAATTAAAAGAAGATGTTACACTTTATTTTTACATTTTTTTTTCGCGTCTCAATTAGTAGTCATTAATCTAACATTCATATCCACAGTTTCGCACTCATTCATTTAATAAGATTAATGACTAAAAATGTTTTAAGGTCAACATAGTGTAATAAACTACTTGGACAATTTAATTTTAAATTTGATTTTAAAAATTAGTTTAAGTTTAGTTCATGTTTAAACAATTTAAATCTGAGGATGAACATAAATAGTTTAAAAAGTTTATATTTATACAAAGAAAAATTGAAACAAATTTGTGTATCTTCTTTAATATTCCAAGTATGTTTAATACAATAAAATTTCAAGTTTGATTTTTATTCAGAATCTTGGCTTAATTTACAATTATCATTTAAATCTTAATTATTATTATATTTTTTTTCTTTTTAGTCCTTGAATTTTGATTAAAAAAAAATCCCTCACTTAGTTAAAAAAAAAATATTGAATTTAAAACAAATACACATGTTTTAGATTATCTTTACTGAAAAACTTAAATTACCTCATTTGTTTACTTTATCTTGTTTAAGTTGATAGTATCACCTTGACCCCAAAACACTCTTGACTGCACACCACAGATAACAATTCTGCAACAGAGAAAATTCAAACAACTAATATATTTGTGTTTTTTTTTTAATATTAGGCATGCTTAATATAATACAACACATTTGAATTTTATTTAAAATTCTTAGCTTAATTTGCAATTCTTATTTAAATTTTAATTTATAATTATCACTTTTTTTCTTAATTTTTAGTCGTCAAATTTTAGTATGGTACATATTGAGATAATTCCAGTTTGAAAAAGATTTATTACTCAATTCAATATACCTAATCCATCTCAACCATGGTTAGAGTTGCAAATTTTAAAATTATTTTACAGAAGGTTGTAGTTTCAAAATTCTTTAAAAATTAAAGTATATTACTTAAAATTTTAATAATTTAATATTCTAAAATATAAATTAGTTAATAAAATAAAATAAATAATTTATATCACTATTATTTAAGAATTTTAATCGAATTGAATCAAATCTTAAAATCTATCAACCTAATTCAATTTTGATCCAATAAAAACAAGGCAATTACTTTCTCCACTCCATCAATTGCTTCCTGCACCTCAACAATTTTATAAAATAACAACTATGTCCTCATCAATTTTGAAATGTATGAAGTATTTTAAAAAATATTTTTCGAAATATATTTCGGAAAAAATATGTTAGAATACATTTCCGAAATTTTGTATCATCAAGTTATCTAATCCAATAAACAATTTAACCTTTATATCAAATTTTGTATCATCAACAATTTTACTCAAATTATCAATCTTATGTGTTTCCTTTTCCTTTTTCTTTTATTTTATCTATACCTCACTCAACATATTCATTTAAAATGCCATAAGAAAATTAATTAAGTAAAATACAACTAAAAGCTAGATCAAAATTACACATTTATAAAGGAGAATAAAATTGCAAAAAAAAAAAAGAATCTAGAATTAAAAACAGATCAAAATTACAATTTAACCTAAATCTTATAACACTTTTATTAAAAGTCTCACCTTTTTTTCCTCCCTCAAACTAAATAGTTCGTGTTTTTCTTAAATAAGAATAGTGATTGTTTTCTTTTAAAAATTATGGAAAAATACAACCTCTGCTGTCATCATTGCACATCTACCATGATTTCCAATATATTTTGTATTTATTGTTTCATTAAGGATAATTATTGACAAAAAAAAAAACTTTAAAATTATCAAATAACCAAATGTGTTTATTGTTAACCTTTTGAACAAAAACTTCAACTCTCATTGAAACAACCCCCCGTGTGGCAATGCCACAATCCAGTGATCCATTTTTTACTATAGATACGATTTTCTTGTCACATCATTTTCTCCTTCCACTTTTGGATGAAATAATGTTGGAGCTAATATGACTTGGAGCTTTAGTAATACAATTTGAAAAATTAGAATGCATATACAAAAGGATAGAACCTGAATGGAAAGAACATCAAATTCTTATTATAAAAGCCTCAATTTACACTATATCTGTAATTTACAAGAGAAGAGTAATGAACAGTTAACAAACTCCTTCCCTTCTCTTTCTATAATTTTGATATAAATTTTGTTGTGATTAATAATATATCTAGCTGTGTAACAAGAAAAGAAAAACGTATGTATAATTGAGTAAGAATCATCCTAATTTTGGTTTGCACGACCTATCTCACCTGACTTGTACATTCGTGCTCGTCTGGAATACTCTTGGATCTTTCGATCACGCTCTTTGAGCATCTGATCCATATTGTTTGATGAAACCAGTAATGGCCCAGAGAGGTGGTAGATATTGTTTCCCATGGCTCCATGCCCCTCCTGAAATAGGTACTAGCATCAGTAACCACCAAAAACCCATGATAAATGACAAATGCATACACATTGATTAAGAATGATAGTTAAGTTCACTAAATATTCCTGTTTTAATATAATAAAAAAGTAATCTTTCCTAAATTATCATCAATTATGTTTCATTCAGAATGATGGGTAGGTTTAAAGATAAAAGCTTTCTTGAAATTAAGTCCGCTATGACTATTTGTGGCTTGTATTTGAGTTCAGAGAGAACAGTAATAAACATTTTCGAAGGAAACAATAGTACAAAACTAACCGGAATAAGTGTTTGAGTTGAGACTCTGGCGTTTTCGATTTGCCTGTGATCAATTCTCTGAGAATGGCGTTTTTTATCATGCCTTCTTCTTGAATCTGATCCAACATTAGTTGACTCCAAACATCTTTGTGCTTGATTTGCTTCTCGGGGCCTCGAAGAAAGAGGGTTCTCCTTTTTATCTCCAGACCATGAAGTCTTAGGTGCCACTCCAGATAATTTTGGTAGGTTGACTTTGTTTGAAACTTGAGGACCAGCTTCCTTTCCAGCCATTTCCCAGCCATTGCCTGGAACCAGTGGACCTGAATGCATAGGTCTCTGATAAAGAGGTCCGGAGAAATAATCTACTGTTGCTTTATAATCCTCTGATGGTTTTTGTGGAAAAACCAGATGTCCAGAAACAGGTTCCCTGTGAGGGTTGAAGAATTCGTTCTGGCTCCTTGAGTTTGGAAGGCGTTGTCCTTGCTGCATCAAATAAAATTATGATTTACCGAGATGAAAAAGAGATAGGTTGCACAGCACTAGACAAGGCAAAAGAGAAAAAAATAGAAACTTTTTTTCTATTGGCTCGTTCAATTGCCCAAATATAAGAAATCTCGACTATGGTAAGCATAGAAGCAGTTAAACTATTGAAACTAGAGGGACATTTTGGCATTGAAAGGTGCAGACACTCAAAGTTCTGCCAGTTATGAACTATTTGGTATAACACTATGCCCAAAGGTATCAAACAGATGCAGGTCATATTAATTGATTGCCATTACCTGCATTGATATGCGAGAGTCCTCATTGTCTTTGGATAAAATAAATGTCTGAGGTTCTTTCTCTTGTCGAACTCTTGGTCCATTTTTCTTCTCCTTTCTCCCATCAGCTCCTTGCCTAAGATGATAAACAAAAATTTATACTTGCTAACAATAGTCTCAGTTAACAAGGTTCCCATCTGCCACAGATGGAGTAATCCAATGGAGGAGAAAGCAAATTCAAAATGAATCATGAAAAATATATTTGCAGTTACATTACTGCAAAGCTTTAGAAATCAAATATGTGCCCTATTTCAAAGACTTCAACAGTCAAATTCAACAATCTATACAAAATAAATTTCATTACGTGAGAAAAGTTAAAATCACGTCAGAAAATATTAGTATCGAAAACAAATCAAATTGTCTCTGTCTCAACATCATTTTTATATAAAAAATATGATCCTAGAGCAGGTACCTTGTTGCTTCTTCCCACATTTTAGTGTCAATCTCTTTGCAGGGAGGATATTTTGGTAAACGTGATGGATCGCAAGGAAGGGGTTCCGTTGAAAAGAACTGTCAATGAAGGGGGGAAATATCAAAATGGAGAATCAAGGGCCTCATAGAAGCTTAGAAAGGAAACCAGTTCCTTCAATATATTGGAGAACAACATTGCATAAGAAATCTGATTATTTTTTCCACTCAACAAGGTACACAAGCAGGAATCAGCCAGAGTGCTTCATAATCATAAGCACACACATCAAGCTCAGAAATTGGTGCTCAAATCTCACACAACGAGTATAAGTACATTACATAAGTACTTCACTTATAGTAAACATAAACGACTGACCTCACTCTTCAGGGCTGTAGCTGCTGTTCCTCGAAGTGTGGGATCTAAAGCAAGTAGGGACTCCATGAGCTTTGTGACAACAGATGAATATTCTTTAAATGTTTCAGCAACACATCGCCTATAATGGTGGGGAGGCCTGAATACTGTTGAATGTGGTGACCGCAGCTTACGCCAATAGTCCTCAGGTGGTGAGCCACAAAGTTTGAAAATCCTGTGCAATTGCTCAACCTAGAATGAACAGAAATTAAACTTCAGGCACCTAGCTCTGTTACTGTATAATATCAATTTGAGAATTGACTATATTGCTTTAGAAATTGAAACTATGCACATAAAGAGACCACTTGAAAGTAACAGTGAACGTATTTATGATAAGTAAACGATGAAAACTAGATTTTGAAGCAGCATACCTCTGTTTTTCCAGGCAAAATAGGCCTGCCACAATATAATTCCCCCAGTATGCAACCAGTGCTCCACAAATCTACTGCAGCTCCATAATTAGATGCTCCGAGTAAGAGTTCTGGTGGCCTATACCACAGAGTTACCACACGGCTGGTCAATGGAACCTTGTGATGGGGGTCAATAAAATTTGCCAAACCAAAATCTGCAATCTTTAAGATGCCATTATTGTCAATGAGAAGATTTGAGCCCTTTATGTCACGGTGGAGGACACCTCGACTATGACAATGATTCAATCCACTGAGAAGCTGCTGCATGTAGCATTTAATCTGGATATATAAGAAAAGTCACTTAGAATTTTAGACATCTAACCATAGTGGAGAGCAAAAACAGTTATTTCAAAAAGAATCCAAATATCTAATAAGGATAAATGCTTCCCGCTATTAAATCTGACATCAGTATACAGATGTGTCAATGAGCAATTATCCCAAAAGCTTAAGCTATTAGGCAAAGGCGCATTACTAGTTTTATAACATCTCTAACATGTTTGAATTACGTACAACGCACAGGCACAATTCTTCCATGTGCTGAAATTCAACTTTTCATTTTAGAAGAATCTGGGCAGCAAAGATCAAATTCCCAGCAACTTTGTTCATAATGCTTTGATACCATGTCAAAGACAAAATACGTCAAAGCTCAAGTTATGTGAAGGCTCATGAATGGTTTTATAACGTCTTAACTAGAAGAATCTTGACTCCATGTAAAACAGAACACTGCAAGAATGAAAAGATATATCATCAATACCTGTGGTTCGGAAAACTTAATGCTAGGACTTGATGCAAGTCCTGTAAGATCATGTTCCATGTATTCAAAAACAAGGTACAGGCTGCGAGATGTCTGCGACGTTATCAATCCTTCCAACTTTATTATATTTGGATGGTCAAGCCTACGCAGAACAAGGATTTCCCTTGCCATAAACTTGACACTCTCAGCGTCAAAATTATCAAAGCGTACCCTCTTCAATGCAACGATCTTTTGGTGAGTCAAATCACGTGCCTTATACACAGAACTGTAGGTTCCTTGCCCAATCTGCATGGTAGAATGCCATCACACAAGTCGTTTAATAAGTGAGAGGAAAAAACAACATTAACCATTGAGAATACTATTTCTTTGTCCCGCAAAAATAAGTTTAATCTCACCAAAAAAGACAATTAATCGCCCTGACTCACATTTTTCATCCTCTATTTTTGACAAAAACTTTAATAATGAAAATAATCCTGAGCTTATAGGCATTAGACAGACCACTGCAAAATCAAATGTACAGAGTTCAGTGTACGAAGGACTTTGTTTTTGTTAAAAAGACAAAAAGTGGAAACTATATATACAGTCACTTTTTGAGCTCTTTCCTTTTGCTGTTAGAAAAAAGATACAAAAAATGGTAGATACAAGCCACATCTAAGCTTCAAACACAAACAAGCGCACAGGTTTCACAAAAAATATTATACTCTGAAATTCAAAAAATTAGGCGACAATGTTTTGAAACTTTTGACAAGTGCATTCACATGATGGTAATAACAATTGGTGAACTACACGACAGTTGAACAATAATGCAATCATAGAGTAAGCAGCCAAGGTGAAAACTTACTTTACCAAACCTCTCAAAAGTATCTGCCCTCCGTGGTATCCACCCTTGGATAGCTTCACCAGCAACAGAAGAAAGCCAAGTTGGCCAACCTGCTGCAACTTGCTCTCCTTCTAAACCCTTCGGAACCCTTCCAAGACCGGGATGATCAAGAGCAGCCGATTCAGGTTTCTCCTTTTTCTTCTTCCCATTATCAAACAAACGCATCGAACCAGCAGAGTCCTTGCCAATTAATGACTCTTTCATATCAGCACCATCTAAAACCTTATCTTTCCCCCAAACTCCATCGACCCTTTTCTTGGAACTCAATGCAGAAGCCTTCATCTCAGATGCCCTTCTGCTAGATGAAGTCAATTCCCTTGCCACACCCTCCCTGCTGTCATCAACAGCTGCACTCTTAGAACCTATGCACCCCATGTTGCACTACCAAGCTATTATTCAACTATACAATATTATTATTATAATTATTATCCTTCAATCAAGAACCACGATCGCAATCTTCCACCTACAACTTCATCATGCAAGTCACCAACTGATACTCATGCATCAATTTGTTGTCCTCCTTCCAAAAAACAAAGCTGGGAATTCCCCCTCCTTGAACCCTTAAAAATAAAAAACTGGAAAAAAAAAAAAAAAAACCACGCTTTCTCTGCCCCTTTTGAAACTTTCAAACTGACCCAATTGCAGAGTCAGAGATTCCAATCAAAGACGCAATTCAGAACCCTCCACTAACACTGCGCCAACAATTGTCAACATTCAAAAAAAGAGGGTGGTGATGATCCTAACACTGGTAGACAAAGAACAATAAAAGTGATTAATAAAGAAAATAGTGGGAAAGAGAAAAATAAAAACTTGAGTGGATCTTTGGAATGGGGTTAAGGGTAAGAATGGAATGGTTGGTGAAAAGCTTAATATGAAAGAAAGTGTGGGGTTTGGGTAAGAGTGAAAGTTCAACGCGTATTCATAATTTCATAAATTAAAGAAAAATGAAAAATTAATATCTCCCTAACACGACGGCTTTTGCCGACTAAGCTTAGTCAACAGACACTTCTCTTTCCTCTCTGGGGCAAAGAGTCTGCCATTGACGCTGTGCAAAGAACAATTTTTCCCCCTTTGACGGATTAATTTTATTTTTAAATAAATAAGTACCTTTTTCACAACCCAATATTTAACTTAGTTAAATCAAATATTTTCATTTGTTATTTTTTATTCAATATTTTCATTTATCAAAAAAATTTATAATTTTCTGTAAATAAAATAATTCTCTTTAACGTTTTTAACATAATATATATATATATATATATATAATCATGTTCTATTCATAAAAAAGAAATAGTTCATGATTTTATTTCATATTTTTTAGAAATTACATTAAAATTACAAAAAAATTATCATAACATTTTAGAAATCTCTTGTCTTATTTAGCCTGAAAATACTTTATACATAACTTAAGATATGCAATTTATATTTTAGATTTTATAAAAATTATTTATGTATTGAAGAATTTTTTTTACTAGTCTCATGAATTAATGCATGAAATGCGTCTCCTAGATAGGTGAGAAAACATTAAAAATATTTAAGCATAAAATTGTTTTCTGAATTTTGTATTCTTAATTTATGATATAAGAGTAATCTATTTTTACTTTATATTCTTGAAATAATTTTAATTTTTTATAGGACATATTTATATAACCAATATATTATATTAATCTGAGTGAAATTAGGTCCAGTTGTTTTAGGTAAGTATTGAATTTGAATTTTATGAATGTAAAAAATATTAAAATAGTAATTAATTAGGTTCTCTAAATATGATTAATTATCAATCAAATTAGTTAATATGTTGTATCTTTCTTTTTTTGGCAGAATTAATATGTTACATTTGTAGCATGATAAAACAAACATTAAATAAATAACTTAATTAAATACTGTATAGCAGAGAGTCTATATCGCAAAAATTTATTGAAATAGGTTGAATATATAAATTATTATGTGTATAATGTTAACAAACAAAAATATACATAAAATATAACATAAACTTACAGAGTAACGTGGTAAAACTATATTAAATATTAGTCAAAAATATTTATATAGTGAAGGAGATAAATTAAATTCTTTATACGTTTAGATACATTATATTAATAACTAACTAAGTTTAAAGGGTTAATTCGTCTTGAAAACGAATAAAAAAAAAACATCACTGAAACGGATACATTTTAAATTTTCTGTTGTTTTAATTTAAATTTAATTATTTTTATGGCAAATAAAAAACATAGATTTAGGTATTCCATATAGAAATGCGCTAAGTTGTGGCAAACATGTTGAGAGACAATATTTTACCTTGTTATACTCAGTAACCATATTATATATTTAAATTGACAAATATATATATATATATATATATATATATATATATATATATATATATATATATATATATCATTTAAAACTGAACCTTCTGTAATTTATATTATTTAGATTCATCTAAACTTATTTGATATTTCTTTTATTGCTTTGATGCAAAACTCATTTTCATAGATAAGCGATTTTGATGTTAGACATAAATTTCACAAATGAAGTTCTGGTTCTTCCTGGAGTAAATCACCATAATTAGTGCTACTTTAAAAAATATTATATTATGTTATGTTATTTATGTTATGATATATTATATTATATTTTCTTAACAAAAAAGTTATAATAATGACCCAATCTATTTTTTTTTTCTAAATTGTATAAACTATATTTTTAGTATTTACATCATTTCCTTTATAAAGATAGACTGTATGTTTATTTTAAAACAATCAAAGAAATTAGTGTAGAAAAAGAAAAAAACAAGTAATATTGAGAGAAATTGAGAAAGCCATATATTTTAGATTAAGACTTGATTTAATCTCTATAGGAACTCTATACAAAGAGGACTCAGATTGATTAAAAAAAAACAACAACAATAACTCATTGTTTCTGCTCATGCTATAATTATGCATGTTGTTCTTTAATTATTATTTTTTCCTCTTCAAACTCTCTGCTCTTAATATTTATCTTCATTCACTCTCAATTCAAAGCGACAAATTTATGGAAATCAAAACACAATTTTTATGAGAAAGACACATACAAAAGAATAGTGTGCTGAATCAACAAAAGGATGTATTATTTTCTAAAATCAATGAAGAAAGTAAAAATAATGAAAGAATAGACAGAAGCTGGAACATGATATATTAATTAAGGGTCGTTGTTTGAATTTGATCTGGTTTATCACCATTTAAGTTCGGTCTTCTTGTGCCTATGGTGTGTGGGCAACCCAGGGAAGCAAGGGATTCCAGTAGCCTGAATCCAGTCAATTCCATGGAAGAACTTGGAAGGTGAGAACCAATGTGCAGCTTTTGAATTCAGATTCCAAATCCCAGCCCAATTCACACGCTTCGATTTGTTTGAACCAGGGCCAGTGTTATGATACTCAGCATAAAAGCAAGTATCCATGCCAGAAGGACCTTCCAATCCTTGCCATGGCAAATACCCATCAGCATGAATCAAGTCATCGATGTAAGCGTCCATGATAATGGTCCTAGAGTAGTTCTTCCATGGACGAGCTAGGTAAGCTTTGTTCTCAAATCTTGTTGAGTAAAACTCAGGGTCAGCCACAATGGACCCTCCTTGGATCACTATTCCAGATGGTTGCTGTCTCTCTTTTCTTCCTTGTGCAGTCACAATGCATTGCTGATTCTTCAATGGCTTTCGGACCACGAAAGTGCAGTTTTGGAAGAGAGCAAGTGCATTTCCGAACACAAAGTCGATGGTGCCTGAAATGGTGCAATCCCTATAGAACTGACGCATGGTGTGTGCATAAAGTGTGTCTTGATACCCATCCATTGAGCAGTTGTAGAAGATAGTCTTGTCTCCTTGAACTCTCAATGCCACTGCCTGGTGCTTTTCTGGTCCAGCAGAGTTCTCAAATCCCATGTTGATGGCCACAAAGTGATCTCCTTGAATAGCTGCATGGAGAACATAATCAACAAAAGTTCCTTAAATTTTACATTTTTTTTATGGGGTACTTCAAAAATGACTTTTTTAATCTTATTTTCGTAAGCAAAACATGAAAGCAGACATATATACCAACGGTGGCGGTTCTATAAGTGTTGATCCCATCAATGAAGTTTTTGTTGCCTGTTATTCTTGTGTTTTTGCCACCATCACCAATGAAAACCACGTGAGTCATGTCCTTTGTAACTTCAACATATTCTTGGTAGATGCCCTCCTTGATGTAGATCACAAATGGCTTACGGTTTCTCTCAGGCACTTGCTTCAATGCCTCGTTGATGGTTTGGAAATCTCCACTACCATCTTTGGCTACCGTCACATTAGCCTTGTGACTAAGGATATTTGCATTTGCATGGAGAAGTCCACGATGATGAACCCATGAGGGTGTCTCAGAATCTTGAAGGAGGCGACGTCCCAGTAATTGTGTGACATTCCAATCTTGAACAGTATCAGCCAGTTCTGTAACAATGCCAAGAACATTGCTGCTCAAATGCATGCCTTTGGTTAACAAATCCTTCATCTTTTCACCAGCTTCACTAGTGGTATTCTCAAACCCATCCAAGCAAGTGTCTTGGTATGTGATTGCACCAGTAAGCCAAACCTTCAAATTCATGAGGATTTTCTCAAGGTTCAACAGCTCAAACTCCTTTAATCCATCAAGAGACCTTGTTAACTCCCCTATTGAAAGATCCATGAGTTGCTTGCATGTGTCAAGTGCCATCTTGGCTCTAGGGTCCTTCTCAACCTCATGCAAGAGATCAGTTTCTTTGAGTTTATCACCAATTTTTGTGATGGTGACATTGAAGGCAATTTTGATCAGCTCTTTTGGATCTGTGGTGTTTCCAGCCCCTGCTATGATACTTTCCTCACATTCTTCCTTATAATTCGTTGGATGGCAAATGGTTTTGACGGCTTTTACAGTGGCAGCAACATGGTTCTTTTTGTCATTGTTCTCTTTATCAGCATTTGAACCATTATCCATAAGGTTGATGCCAAATATGATAGCCCCAATTATAGCCATCAAGAATAAGGTTGAAACACCAATGACTATTCTCTTCCCCTTATCTCCATTTCTCTCCGCCATTTCCAATGGCTCCTGTTATAGATGAATTTAGTGTAAAATTAGTGGATGTTACCAAAATAAACATAACCATCACATTTCATAAACATGTTTTTCAATTCTAAGCATGGTCTTGTTTTAGTTTGATCCTTTTAACATGGTCCTTGTATCATGTTTTAGTGCTAGTTCTGCATCAAACTAATCATATAACGTTAATAACAATTAACAACAATTATGAAGCAATAAATTGTGTTATAAATATTTGCATATAATGTCGTCATCAATAAATTTAAAAAATCTAAAGATATAAACAAACAAGTTTTGAAATTATAAGAGATTCAAAATCTAACAGTCACATTTTGCATGAAATAATAATATGTGAAACAAGAACCTTGCGTAGAGCAATGGAGGGAAATGAGAGATATCTGGGAAAAGAATACTCTTTGACAGAGTCTTTGGAAGAATTTGTTTTCGTATATTGAGGTGCATGGTATTTATATACGCAAAAAAATGGTATTTAACAGCTAATTAAGTTGAATCATTCTAATGCATTAGTGTTTTGTCAAAATGCCAAATATTTGTCTTTTCTAAAATAAGAGGAACGTATCTAAAACACAGATACTAAGTTGTATATATAGTTGGTATTAGTGCAATTAGTGTTTTTGTTAAAATGCTAAATAATTGTCTTTTCTAAAATAAGAGGAACATATATAGAACAGAGATACTACGTTGTATATATAGTTGGTTGCACACGTCTTAAGCACGGATAAAAATTGAATTTTTTTTTCTTATTTTTATTTAACTATTACGTGTTCAAAAAATAAATAAATAAATAGCTTTTATTTGTATTTCAAATAATTAATATTGTATATGATATTATATATATATATATATATATCAAATTTATTCTCTCCAAAATTTAGGAGGAAAAAGGTGTATTGGAGATTTTTCGTTGTACACCAACATTTTCCACAAGTTAACAATAGGTTTCACATCTATAATATTAAACTAATTTAGTTATTTAACTTGTGTTGGCAAGGAATTGCCCTAAATTTATTGAATATAATTTATATCATAGATAATATAAGTATAAGATATAAAAAAAATAGATATAATATTTAACCAATTAATTCAAAGATTTTTTTTATTTTAAACATTTTCTTACAACTCATTCAATTATTTTTACAACAAGTTTTTTAAACAATTTTGGTTTGTGCACGTAAAGGTGTTCAAAGAAAAACTTATTATTATTTAATATGAGATAAATCAACTAGGACAATTTAGAATTAATTAATTTTTGGTCTATAATAGTCAAAATAACTTAGTTAATTTCAAATTTATATTAAGTATGTCCAGCTTTTGATCGACAAAATAATTTCAAATTCGAGTTGAGGATCACAAGTTTTATAATTTTTTTAAATTAAAAATTATGAAATGTTAAGTATATGAGACGAAGACATCTTAATTAAACTGATTTTTGGTATAACGCTTTTTAAAATAAATTATTGATTATCTTTATGAGATACTTTAATTTCTATACAATTTTAGATTTATTTTCTTTCTTTACTTTTATTAAATATTATGAGTATTTGTACTTTATATAAAAAGTATTTATCACGACTTATAAAAAAAAATACTTAAAAAAATCTAATTGGTGATTTAACCAAGATTGTAATAACATAATATAATTATCCTCCTATCATAATACAATCAATTATTTGGTGTGTCGATATAACGTGTGGATATAATGTGTATAACATGATATTTTATTTTGTTGGTTATTTTATTTTATTAGTTTAGTGTATTTTTATCATAAGGAAGGAGCTAAATTAGAAAGTAAAGTAATGAGATAATTTACTTTTCTCATAAAAAAAATATAAATTAATAATAAAAGTTGCATTGAGTAAAAAAAATCCTTCTAAAAATAAATAACATTAATTAAAATTTTAAAATTAACGCGGTACAAGCAAAATCACTTTCAATTGAAAAAAACACATATAAATGCATTCATAAGTACAAGAACATAAAAAACATATTTCAACCAAACATTAAAAAATTGGTTTAAATTTTCTATTAAATTTAAACTAAACCAATGATTCAACTCTATTTAATTTTTATGTTAGTTTAGATTCTATTTAATAAAAGATTGAATCAAATCTAGTTACGAACATTCAAGTACACACAACAAACGTCTTAAAATCACTGAAAATTATTTTTTATTGTGTTAAAATTTTAACATATGATGAAAAATGATTTCCAAATTTTTTATATAAAAAAATTAGTGAAAATTTCTATTAAATTTAAACTAAACCAAAATTTAACTCTATTTAATTTTTATGTTAGTTTAGATGACTATTTAATAAAAGATTGAATCAAATCTAGTTATGAAATTCAAGTACACACACCAAATGTCTTAAAATCACTGAAAAATATTTTTTGTTGTGTTAAAATTTTAACATACTATGAAATATGATTTCCAAATTTTTTATATAAAAGTCTATTAGTGAAACTAGAAACAATGTTATAACTAATTACAGTTTTATTTTCCATTTTTAATAAAAGAGCCTAGTAACATTGTTTTGGCTTGTCAAAAGTTAAAATTTAGATTTTACAATTTTTGTATGTGTTTCTAAATTACATTGATTTTAATATTTTAAAATTATTTCACTATATCAACATAAATGTATTTCAAAAGCAAGGAATTTCACTAAGAAAACCAACAATTGGATAAGTTTGGTCATAGCAGAGAATTGATATATTCAAGAGAGAAGTAATTGATTCCTAACCATCTATTTGTTTACCCTATCATACAGTTCTGACACCTCACCTTAATTTAATATTTTGACACCTCACCTTATTTTTACAATCTTTAGCAATTCTAAATAATAATAAAATATTGAATCAAATTAATATTAAAAATAAATTAAATTATTGATTATAAAATTAAAGAAATGGATGATAAGAAAGAGAGGGATAAATAAATTGATCTGTTGTGAGAGCGCATCCAGAAAAACACATAATGTGCACTCCACTGAATTGTCGCCAAGGCGACAATGTTAAGGCTGTAACTTCATTTTCATGGTTCCAAAAGCCAGAGTTAGCGTAGTAGCAACAATAGAGAGGTACCCAGATTCCAGAAAAGAACCAAAACGCTCATAAAGACGGGACATTCTAATAAAGTTTTCAACTTGGTGTTGGGAAAAACCAGACTGGTCATTGGTGGTACTAGTTTTCCGAGGTTGTTACATGTCCATGGAAAAAGTGGAAGAGCAACCCACTTCACCAATCAAACCACCTTCTTCTTACGTGTTACTACTGCTTCAAATCAGGAGCAAAAGGAGAACCTGGGTGTGTATTTTTTTGCTTGTTTATGGCTTGCTCTTCACATCTTCCTGGAACTTTCTCAAGTCTGTGATTTCGTGGTACAAGTTGCAAGCGGAGTCATCATCATCATCATCATCTTGTTGGTGGCCTGCACTCTCTGCCTCGCTGCTTCTAGGTGCTGTTTTTGGGCTTCTTTCAATGGTGGCAGCTGTTGCTGTGGTGGTGCCTGCGGTTCTGGTCACGTGGATCGCCGTAGTGGTGTTGTTGGCTTTCTTTGGTAAGCCTAAGAGGACTTTGGTTGTGGAGGGAAGGAAGATTACGAGGGAGATTTTCAGTTTTGTGGTGAAGGTTTTACTGAAAGAAGGGAATATTGTTGCTGCTGTTTGTGCTGTTCTGGGGTACTTCATTGTTGGGAGAACAAATGGAAAAGGTGTTGACTGAATTGATTGTGAGTTTGGTCATTGATTTTGATGGTGTGGTTAGTTTGTAGGATTTGGGTATGTGGGGGTTTGCAGAATGTGGTAATGTGTATTGATCTCTTTTTTAAATTTGGTTTAGATTAAATTGAGAATTAGATTAGGTAAAGTGTTTTTAATGAAATTGTTAACTGCTGATACATATAGCTGCTTAAAGAATCTTCAATATTCAGTATATGAATTAATTTTACAATCCCCTTTCTGTGTTTTTCTTTGTGTCAAATTTTCTGGGATTGGTCTTGTTTGTTTGTCAGCATATTGTTACTTCTATGAATTTGAAGCTTTGATCATATAAAAAAAAGGAAACTCAGCTACAAAGTTTGACAGTGGACAAGGGCTAGTGTGTCAATCTTTAAAAATCAAATCTCTAAGCTATACTCTTTTTTTTTTGTATTGAATACTATAAAGCATAAAGCATTCAGAAATAGTTGCTATTGAAGGCAAATTAGTAATACCCTTGACTAGTTGCTTTGTCTACTTGGGAAGGGGAGTATATAGTAGCAGTATTGCGTGTATGCCAGTATCGCTTAGAAGGTTGGTGAAGAAACTTGGAGTTTGATTATTGTAAGAAAGACAGAACCGCAACAACAATTGAAATCGTATACAATACAACCTATAGTCCCATACGGAAGGAATAAATATCTGTGCAGATAGTTTATTAACTAAGAGTAAACCAGGTAAAAGTTATGCATATTTGCATGCACAGGTACTTGTATTGTATGACTTTGTTAAACACTGAACACATGCTGCACCTGCACCCTGTGTCTATTGCCAGTAACTTAGTTGGTGTTTGTGAAAAAGTGAAGACTAATATTTTTCTATGAATAAATAAGAGTAATATTTCTTTATAATTAATCAAATTTAAAAGCATTTTGTAAAAAACTATTTAGGAATGAAGATTCCGTATACGTCATTATTAAAGTTTTTCTAAATCCCGCAAATGTAAAATTTAAAATCTTCTAAAATATTTTATCCACAGGTTTCTTAAGATCTTACTAAAAATTTGATTCAAAAGTGCACTGGTGGACATGACTGCAGCACCTCCACACACAATACACATGAAATAAATTTTGAATAATACATTTTGGATGTAATTCAGAATTAGAAAGACGTTGGACGTGTCTTCAAAGAGAAAGTATTTACTTTAAATAGTACTTATATGGTATCGTCTTTATTTTAAATTCTAACAAATTCTATCATGTTTTAAAATAGTACAGACATAATTATATTACTATACAAAAAGAAAGAAACGCTCATCTATTACCAATGCAAAAATTATAGCCAAATAAAAGGACAGATCAACACCTCAAAGTGCTATAATGTAATGCAAAGAAAGAGACAAGAATAAATTATAGATATGAATTCAAATTGCACCCTTTTTACTCTCTAGAAGCCGAATGAACAAGAGATGAATTTGAAAAACATCTAGGCCAATACAAAGCATGAACAAGAAAAAATGGCTCTAACGAGATTTAGATGAGGACTTTTTTCCAGTAACAATCTGGAATATGCGAAGGCCCCTGCCAAATGCCTCATTGAAGAGAATCCTAGTTTGCATGGGCTGAAACCCAGGTAACCATGATAGCAGAGCCACAGGGGTGAGAACAATGATCCCAAATAATATATCATATAAACGAGCCAAGGAAACAACAACATTCCAAACTATGGTGTACTGCAAAAATGGCCTGAATACTTGAGCAATCAGTATCATGCCCCAGCCTGTGGGAATGAATGCCACCAAGCTAGTAAAAATGTCCATGAATTTGAATTTAGTGAATTCCAACAATGCAACTATCACAAGTATGGCCATAACTATGACCAGGGTCTGGACCAACCGAAAAAACATGTGTTGTTCTGCTTCATATTCATTCCTGGCATAAGCTGCCACCACATAAATCCCAAACACAACAAATACATAAATCCAAGATAGAAAGTAAACAGCAATGCTGGTACTTCCAGCAGCTATGCCAAGCCTATAGACAATACCATATTGGAATACGAAGAACCGAAGGTCTAAAATTATCTCCAAAAGCTTTCCCCAAATACCAGTTAGCTTTAGATGATCCTGTTCTTCGTACCACCACCTTTCCCAGCTCTCTTCAGCTTTAGCAAACACCCTTTGGCGGTGCCAAATCCACTCCATAAACTCGTCAAAATCATGCACAGTTTTCAGCCAGTCAAAGCCAGAAGGATTGAAAAGAAATGGTGTCATAATCCATGATGCAACTAAGAACCAACTAGAGAAGGTCAAGGCTGTGTAAACGAATGTGTCAGTTGCCACAGTGCTTTGTGCTGCATAAACTACTAGTATTAGCCCCAGTTCAATTGCTTTCACAAAATGGCTGCGAGCGTAGAGTCTATAGTTTTCGGCAAAACTCTTGTGCTCTACAACAAAACCACGACCCGTGGCTCGGTATTTTGCCCCACCATGAAGGATGGTTCTTCCAAAGAAATGGCTACGTGTGCCCATAGAGAATGTGTAGAAAACTGATGAAAGTTGGAGCTGCATGGTCAAGAAATCCCATACAGCTTGACGGAATCCTTGTTCAAGGGAATTCTCCACAATCATTGGAAGGGCAGTGAAAATTCCACTCTGTACTATGAACTGTTGACTCAAAATTATACCAAGTGCTTTGTTATTGTTGTTTATCATAGCAGCTTCAATACCACTGAGAGCAAGCACTAACCTGCCCCACAAAAATGCGTATACGGTAAGAACCACCATCATTGTGTTGAAAAAGAACCCTACTGTAGTGTAGAAGAATGACAACATCCTAAAGAAATCTAGTTTATGACCCAACCTATAGACATCTCTGCTTAGGACTTGTTCCCCATTTCCACTTGCAACCTTTGCTTCAAACATTGATATTTGGTTCAAACCAACATCCCTTCCCTTTCCTACCTGAATGTATTCATGATGTGTGACATTACCCCCACGAAGTGTACAGTTAAAGCCTGCAAAAATGTCCTCGCTTATGTTGATCACTCTTGAGGCTTTGCTAACACCACCTCTAGTTATGAACCAAAACCTGTCAAACACATCAGGGTGGCCGTAATGCATTCGAACTTTCAGAGGGTTTGCCAAAACCCTTTGTCCCAAGGTGACAAAACTCGTTTCTTGAGCTGACATGAACCATGCAAGAGAAGAAACAAAACCAGTAAAAATGTGTTCTCTCACTCCCAAAATAGTGGGTTTCCTGATACCATAGTAGTACCTGTATTCTTCCAAGAGATTTCGTATTTTAAGTGCCTCCTCGAAGTAGTTATCCTGATTCATATCAATGGTCTGAACTGCATCCCCGCGAGTGAAGATTATGGCGTGGTTTTGATTCTCTGGCTTTCCTTCTCCTAATTTTATGGGACCTGGCAGCTTCACACGGTAAATTTCAACCTCCTTTTCCAGTTGTTGGTCATACTTAGCAAGAACGGAAAAATACTCCTTCTCACCACTCCCAGTGGGAACCTCGTCAACATAAGCAACTCGAAGGGCTTCATTGTTTTTCATCAGATACAAAATTTCTTCTGCACGTGGGTCCTTTCTTTCCTTCTGAGCTCCATATATCTGGCAAGAAATCACATATGTGAATTTCATTGATGCAGTCCCATAGTCATGGCCTTTGAATAACAACCTTGCTGAACTGTTTGATCTACTTAAACTCATAGGGGAAGGTGATGACTTCTTGGAGCTAAATCCATCTGAGCTGGCTTGATTCAGTGAAACAAGTTCACGTGTCCCTTCTCGAATCTCTTCTTCAGATGCAGAATCCAGAAATGCCAAAAGCTTGAGGCCCTTATAGTAGTACATCATTCCTCTAACAGTCCTTGATAGTGTCTGACCTCTATAGGATGCCCAAGACCTCAAATCTTCAAGTTTATCAGTCCATATATCACTTTCATTCTTCATCCCCTCCCTCCTCATCCTCTCCATAAAATTCCTCCACTCATCGTCATATATAGTCTGCAAATAGTACAGGGTTGATATCCCATCTTCGTTCCCAACTCTCAGCTGTTCTGTACTGTAAACTACTTCTTCACTATAGTAAGGTGTTAGAACACTGAAAGCCATCATTTTCTCAACCTGGGGGGCATGGGGCATGTTCATAAAAAGCGAATTAGTAAAGAAAGTAATCCTCCGCCTTGCTTCAAGATTAACTGGGACGTTTTGCATTGAATCTCTAGATGTAAGAATAGTAAGCAAGCGTCGAATCTGTCTGTAGAAGTTCTCATTGATAGTCTCAGGCAACCGAATGGCATTCTCGAAAAGTAGAACTTCAGAAGAATCTGGATTTTGTGGAGCCAAACCGTCCTCCCTAAGTTTCTCATTATTCCTTTTCTCCTTGAAAAAATCTCTGACAACAATCTCATAAAGGGCCTGAAGGGTGTTAACTATTTTGCTACAATCTATTTGTTTCTTGTTCAATAACTCCACAAATTTTATCAACTTGTTATGGAGTTGGGGAAGTGCAGTGGTTTTGAAAACTGCAGTAAATTTCCCGAGCTCGATAGAGTGGTCAATTTCTTGAAACAGAACCATCACAATAGAATGCTCTTCACTGTCAGGTTTGATAATCTGAAGAAGCAAGTGCTTGATGCTATCATAGGTTTCAATGACAGCACATCGCCTAAACTCATGCTTGCACATCTTCCTCCAGAGCCTCTTATCAGAAACATCAGATAACTCTTTAGCCTGGCTGAGCGCCAGTAGCAACTCATTGCAAAGAAGAAAACATGGCCAACGAATAACCCTTATGTTCCAAGAGTTTTTTGGCAGCTCCAGAAGCTCAACCTCTCGGTCAGATATGATATCTTCCTCCCTAAAAGACATAATTACCTCATTCCATATCAATGCAAACTTATTAGCCTCACTCTGGTTAGACTCAAGCTTCATATAAGGCTGACCAAACCCGTACCTTAGCTTCATCCTGCGAATCGCATCCCTAACTTTGCTACTCAATGTTCTCCTAGCATTCAACAACTGTTCCTCTGGCATTAGATTAAACAAAACTGCACTAGCGAAAAACTGAAACCTCAACTTCAGCTGTTGCATGCTCCGAATATCACCCAAATGTGCAAACAACCCTACACTCGCCCCAACCAAAGATGAATATATTGAATACCATATTTGAATATCCATCAGATAAATCAAAATAACGGGAAGCCACAGTAACCCGAGAGCAAACCAATTACCTTTTCGAAACAACTCATGCCACAGGTAATTGACATCCTTAAGGTTCAAAATCATCTTCGATGGAGGAACCATTGGCCTAATCTGCAAAAAGTAGCTGAAAGAAAACTTTGAGGCCAGAACCACAGCCCAGAACAAGGTGTACCGAATGTTGTCCATAAGTCCTTCACTCAATCCACGACCAACAAACGTGCTGCTTTGAAACCACCAGGACAGCACGTAAAACACCCTCCAATCCTTATTCTCGATAAAATTCCTGACCCAAGGAAGAATAAGAAGTACCAAACCCAAAATCTCCGGAATCATGAAAACAAAAACAATCTCTAGAAAATTCAACAGCCGCTTGTTTGCTTCAACAGACCAATGTCCATCACGGTGTCTTTGTTCCCATATTTTCTTATAAAAAACGAAAAACACAATGAACCATGCCGCGGCAACCACGGCTTTTAGCACCATCTTCACTCCAAGTCGAATTGTCTCCACGGAAACCAACCTGCCATGTTATAATGCATGCAAGGTACGTGGGATAGATACATGTATGTATGAATGCATGAAATGAAACAAAGGAAAGTATCGATGTTTCAGACCCAACCTCCATTGCATCACTATGTCAAGCAAAGACTGCAAAAGCCTGAGAGCAGTCCACGTGAAGAAGATGGTTAAAACCCGAACCTGCAAGTCACGATCCTCCCATGCATGCCAAGGATAGGCTTTATCCTCCCATGCAACAATCAGCGCAGCCTGAAGGAACAGAGCCAACATAACCCAAAGCCTATGGAAACTCCTAAACAAGTTCCAAAACGACCGTCGTTCCACAAACCCAACCTTCCCAACGCGCTTGTCGAAGAAACCACTCCCAGTATCAATAGGCCACTTGAGCTTCTCAAAGCAACGTTTGTCCCAGAAAAACTCGTTTATGTCATCGTAGTTTCTCCACTTGCAGTGAGGCAGGGTTCCGTTCCTACTACTCTCAACCTCGGACAGTAGGATTCCGTAAATCGGTTGCACCACGCAGTCGAGGAAGCTCTGCTCGTGAAGTGACTGTTGATGGAGGTTGTTACCGTCATCATGGTGTCGTAGGAGTTTGTTGAGGTCCATGGCCATGTGGTGGAAGATGTAGGAGAGGCATTCGGGGAGGAAGCGGAGGTTGGCGGCCTCGCCCCAGATGAGGAGGTAGAGGGAGACGTAAAGGAGTTCGCGGCGCTGGTCGGAGGGGGAGTTATTGGAGGGGTGGTGGAAGAGGTCGACGGCGGGTTTGACAGCGAGGTAGGAGCACCAGGAGGTGTAGTTACGGAGGAGTTTGGAACGGAAGGAGTGGAGGAGGGAAGCGTCGAGGGTTTCTTGGGGAGAGGAGAGGCGCATCTGGGCATTGGCCAGGTGGAGTAGGAGGTGCTCGCGCTGGTTGCGGACATTGTCGTTTTGGAAGCCAAAGAAGAGGCCTAGCCAGTCGAGGAGGTCCATATCAGGGTGCCATTGCGGGGGCAGGCGCAGGTCGCCGACAGAACGAAGGGCGGCGACGGCGGCCTGAACCTCAGGGAAGCGGAGGGAAGGGTGGTCGATGGAAGGGTTGTGGAGGGGGATGATGTTGTAGGGGTGGACGACCTGGTGGCGGTGGTGACGAGTGTTAGGCATGTGACGGTCAAGAATGAGGATCTACAACACTGAGCTGCCAGTGTCACCATTAGCGCCAAAACATCAAAAGACTGGTTAGTTAGTTAGTTAGATCCTATATTTTTCCCAAACCAAAAGGAAAAGGAAAATGTATTATTACTTCCATAATTATTTTAAATAAAAACTTTTTTTTAGTAATAAATAATATACTTAATAAATTATTAAAAATATATAATTAAAAACAAAATATAAAATTATGTACTGGTTTATACATATCAGAGGCGTGAAAATATCATCACTCTTTCTTTTTTTAATTATAAAGGTTTAATAATTTTTTGTACCTGTTACAATTATTTGTTTTCAAATTGTCCTACTAATGTTCGTAGTGTGATACACCACTGTATAAGAAGACTAATAAAAGTAATCCTTTTGCTCAAAATTCATGATAACTTGTCAGTCACTTCTCATTATTCTAACATGGTTTATCATCAATTTGATAAAAAAAAGAATTGTATATTTAATTAAGAACGTTTGTATAAAATGAAATCGAAAATGATCATAATAAAAAACCTATTAAACTTATTTCAAAAATTTGTTACTTAATTTTACTTTTTTAAATTCATATTTTGAAAACTGCCGTTACATTTTAGTTTCTCTTCAAATTTTTAATCATTTTTACTTCCTGTAAGATTATGACAAAGACTAATTTTCTAAAATAATATCTATGAAGATTAAAATAATATTCTGAATTGTAGAAACTAAAATAATTTTTTTAATTATAAGTGTTAAATAAATAGTTAAACATTTTTAAGTATCTGTCTCATTAAGAAATTGAACGGTGGTTATGTTCGATTAATGAGTCGATAAATTATTACATTAACGCCATAAATAAATATATACAGTTTGGTTGATATATTAGCACACTTTATATATTTGTAATGTAGCTTTTATATATTTATTTCTTATTTTGAATCACATTATACACTGACTAATTAGTTTTTTCTATTTTATGTTTCTCTCTCTCTCTCTCTCTTTTCCTGTTCCTTCCAATAAGCACCAAAAGTTAGGTTGACATTTGTATTTCTTTTCTATACAGTTGGTTTACACAGTGACAAAAAAACAAGAATACATGGGCATAGATGCTACAAAACAAGAGATGGAAATCAAGAGAAGAAATATTATGGAAGCTCTTTGAAGAGTTTGGGTTTAGTTTGACAAAGTTGGTCAATATTGTAGCTCAATGACTAGGGTCCAGAATTCACACCTCAAACATATATACAGCACGCACTGTGTTTGATTAAACATCGCTACAGACACAGGTATTACTTTTAACAGGTTGATTTCGAACAATTTAACTTCGTTGTGAACAAATGGCTTCCTATAATTCCATTCACTGAATCACCATTTAATCTTGTATAATAAATAATTCTGATTTCTAAAACATTATATATACCGTACCCATTACATCAAAGTTTACTATTACATGCATAATAAAACACGCAGTGATTTGAGAGTTTGAACAGAGCATTCCCAGTCCTTGACAACATTGTTTACACTGGACATGCTGTTCAAACCAAATTTGGTGCACACCATTGTTTAAACGGTATGTGCAGTACAGGTACTTTACCCTGACCATCCCCTCTGGGGATTATGGGCGTTCAACCGGTCAAGTACAGAATTAAAATCTATAGGCTGCTCAGTTTCTTGCATCCTCTGGATCGTGCTTACCACATGATCACCTCTAAATCCCATGCTCACAAATTTCTCAATCAGTTCATTGTTGGGATTGATACGATAAAACTGTGACTGGCTAGAGCTCTGAACCATATGATTATGTGGTGCAGTGTTGTGAAGGGAAGCACTGGTTGGAGGATATTCACCTTGAGTAGTATGAGAAGGTTGTGACGGATAATGTGGTCTTGCATTCTCACCATCATACACCATGAAGGAACTAGCAGGAGGATGAGTGGTGTAGATCCCACTACTTCCATACACATCACCTGGCTGTGCTGAAAAAGAGCCCTTCATGTGCTGGAGCATAGGTTGTTGTGGAACTGTTCTACCACCTCCACCGTATCCATGTGGTAGGACATCACCATGGCTGGATACTCGAGGTGGAACCCCTGAATAAGGCAATTGCATTGGCATGCTGTTCGGTGGTGTTTCTGTGGGAAGATGATTTGTAGCTTGGCTGGTAGAATAATGAGTATAAACATTTGCCACAGGGGGTCTTACTTGAGACTGAATTGAGGGTGGTTGTGGAGGTTGGATATCCACCTGCTGTGGTAACTGTTGAGGCCATTGCACTTGTTGGTGCTGTAGCTGCTGATACTGAGGTAATTGTTGCACGGGTGGGGATTGGGTTACCGGAGACGATGATGCCGATGGCGGAATTCGATAGTGTGGATCAGAGTGCAAATATTGATTCCGAGCTTGTGGATTGGAAGCGGTAGGTGGCATCAGGTAATGACGAGGTTGTTGAGTGGCTAGGCTCACATTTGGGGCTGGCACTTGATAGGAAGATGACACAGGCTGTTGCCGGAGGGCAATTTGATTAGGTAAAGCAAGAGCTAACTCTAGGTTCTGTGTGCCAGATGCGTTATCAGTTCTTCTTGGATCAATGGAAGAAGGTGAAGACCTCTCTTCATTAGACTGCGAATGGCTTGAGGATGATGATTCTTTACGAATAAGTTGAAGCTTGGCTAATTCTTTCTGAGTCTCAGCCAGCTCTTGCTTGTCTCTCAAAATTTGTACAGACCTGCGTACCTACATCAGCAACACAAGAAAATTAATACATGGCAAAATTATGTCTACTCTCAAAGTATATGCAGCCAGCCAAAAAGTGAACAACTCCATGCAACATGATAGTGATGTTAATAAAGGGCTAATCCGAGCTTAATGTTTATAACTTAGTATACTTCCACCTACCTCAACAGCATAAATTTCATGATGGTAGGAATATCAGCGAAAAAAAATGTTTTTCTACCAGTAAGTGAATCTTTTTTTTTTTTCTGTCAGAAATAAATGATTGTTAATTTAGCAACAACAACATATTAGTTTTCTAATTAACAACCTTGAAGAACAAAGTATATTAATAATTTAATATTGGAAAGAATTACAAAACAAGCAAGTTGAGTACTTCGGTGTAAAGATACATAGAAGATATTGTCCAGCTGAACGGAAAAAGAGCTTCTACTGCTGAATAAAAAATTATCCCCAGCAGGCTAGGACTTCATTTTAATGTTTACCATACAGGATGAGAACACATAGTTGAGCTACTCATCCACCAGAGAGATATTTTCTCACTCTAAGACAAAGCTATAAATCAAGCAGATCAAAAAGGAGAATCAAGCTAACTTAAAAGGACATTGCATATTCTATCAATTAAAAATGTAACTTACTTCCTGAAGGTGTTTATCAATAGAATTGAGTTTTGAATCTGCCTCTTCATGATCACTGTTTAAATCAGATCGCATTGCTCCAATCGATTTGTCAAGATTGTAACAATACAATTCCAATTTTGACAGCCTTGAACTGATTCCCTCAAGAAACTGCATAAGGATATCAGTATGTGTTTTCATACTCTTCTCAACAGTAGCAATCACATCCTGGCCCAAAGAATCTTCAGACGAACTATAGGCAGTAGCAGGAACAATGGATGTTCTTGCCATCCTTGATGCGTGAAAATCCTACGAAAAAGGGTAGAATTTCCAGATTTGAGATCCAGAACCACTCGGGAGGCATAAAAAGTACATGTGGTCCATTATGATTGCAAGTACAAAAACCCATCTAAGAAATGTTCAGTTTGAGAATGGTCAAAACTATTTAGAATAAAGCAAGCAGAACAACCCTAAAATAAAAGAAACTCAAACTACCCACAAGAACAACTCTAAACACAATTAGCCTACGATGCCACTTTGTTTTTCTCGAGGGAAAAAAGTAATGCCTGTCAATCCTCGCTGAAGAAGTTCATCTACTATTATCACACTAAAATAAGCATGTTGACATAAGTCTCCCCCCTAAACTCACCATGTCTTTCTTTTTTTCTACTTCGATCTTTGCCAATAAATTTGCATGATATAATTAAGTTTAATTGACCTAATATTGACCATTGACCACTCAAAACAATAACAAAAAGCTTTACCCCACCAACAAGGCAAACCAGATCAATAATGAGTTAAAACAAAACATGATAAAGAAAAGTCCAATGGGTACATCAAACATACAGCCAGCCATTTTTCATCAATCAATTTACCAAAACTACCAATGGATAGGATCTTTATAGCACAATACGCACAAAGCTACCCTTTCTACACTTGAACACAAATTCTTCTTTCATTCTTCTCACTGCCAACCAGTTAGCCTCGTCATTCTCGCATCGATGCCTAAAACTGTAGAGCACCTCTCCCAACTCAAACCGTATTAGAAACACAGATTCATAGGTTTATTCTCGATCAACCTATATATTTATTTTCATCGTGCTGTAATTAACCATCTCATGTATCCATGCATCTACTCAACAAAAATAAGACTTCCATTTCATTGCACCAACATACTAAAATAAAACAACCAAATTTCCATTGCAGCGGCGAGTGAAAGAAGCTTGTAAAAACCCAAAAGAAAAACAGATATAGCACCCCACCCGTGATCACAAAATAGTGCCAAAAATGAAAACTTTCCCAAAACCCTAGCCATTTGCTCATACCCAGACTCGGAATTTGCCTTTAAAGGGCGAAAAACGAAAAGTCAACAAGGAAAACCATCATGGGTATGCTTATGTTACCTTGGCGGGATCGATGAAAATGCCGTTAGAAGAAGAATTGTTGGTATTGTCGTCCTGGTGGGAACAAAGGATGTCACCAGAAGTAAAATCAAAGCCCTTCGAGACACCGTTGGCGAGACCCGACGGTAAAGACGCCATGAACGGAGGTTAAGGCGGCGGCTGAGGTAGAGAGAGAAGGTTTGTGTGAAAGATATAGGAATCTGTGGAGCTAAGATAATGAGAGCGTGTAACGTTACTTGTCTGCTAAAAAAAGGAAGTTTCGTTTGTATTAGAAAGATTAGGTGAGAGAATAATTAAAAAAATGTGATTAATAAAGTAATGGAATTAATTATTTATATAATTTAAGAAATGTAGAGTACCATCTTTTTGACTGCTTGGTATCCCCGCAACTACATATATTAAGAGCATAATTATGATATTAGCACCAGTCAACTATTTAAAGAATTGATGACTGAGTTCAAAAAATATTTCATATCATCATGTAATAGTAATTTGTCATGGAAAAATATGAATTGAGAACTCCTGACAATGGATTTGGATTCATTGAGAATGTTGCTATCAATGGGGTGGGAAAATTGGGAAAATTGAACCAGAGTAATGGTATATATACTTACAGCATTAAGAGTCTCTATATGGTTATTTAATTACAAGTTATATATAATTACTTCAAGAATTATACTAAAATTAATCATTTCAAAATTATATCTTACTAATTGTTTGTTTATGATAAATATTAAATGTATTTTATCTTTTAAGACATTATATATTTTTCATTTTCATTGAATGGTTTTTTATATGATAGTAGAAGAATTGATAAGAAAATTATTAGAAAAGTTATATCGTTTTACCCATTAAAAACATCTAAATCTATTCTAAGCAAACCAATTTAAAACCTGGTAGAATTGGGTATATAATTTTGCAATCAAGATAGTGTCACCTGTTATAATTCCAATCTAAGTTAATCAATAAATATTTGACAAATATAAGATTGGTGATGAGAGAGATATGACTTCATTCACAGTTATTATTAAGTGGTATACATTATTGTTCAATCAATTTTTTATTCAAATTCATTACACAATCTCTAAACTCTTAATTGATTAAAACACTAGTTAAATATTTATGACTACAAAGGTTTTTTTAAAAGATGTTATTTTTTGAAATAATGTTTTCTCCAATCATTATTATAATAACTCATCTGTTAATTCATCATTAATTATTTAACCAAATATGTTAACAGGATATTGATTAGGGACATCATATTGATATCAACACATTAGTCATATCATTATTGGTTTGTGTGGCACTAAAGGTTGAATACCAATTCTTAATAATTTATTGATGTAGAGTTACTTGTAAATAATATATATATATATATATATATATATATATAAAAGTGAAAAAGATTTCATGGTTGGTTTATAATGTTTCCGACATTATCTTATCTTATATATGTAAATTATTACATAATTACTAAATAATACAAAAAATTAAAAAAAAAAAATGTTGTACATGTGCTGCATGTGTGTTGGTTGTTGGTTGTGACTTGGTTGAAAGTAAGCCAAATACAATAATTGTGAGAAGCATGCCACGTGGTGTAATATTCACACGCCACTTATGTTCTACTCTAAAGGCATTGATTAAAAATTAAAAGGGATTTTTTTATCAAAATTTATAAAAATATTTTAAAAGATTTTTTTTTTTAATTCGGTATCCCTAATATTTTTGTCTAACTAAAAAAGGTGAAACACTATATAGACCACATAGTTTTTTTTTTTTTTTTCTGAAAATGAAATCAGAACCTTCTGGAAGGTGACAGATCATTATAGTCTTGTATTGAATCTTGACCATGGATTCTATTTCACACAAAAATGTGAGGATAATGAGTTTTACATTTGAGTTAGGAAATTAGGTTAACATCGACATATGCAGTAATTTATTATTCACATTTTAAAATCTAATTGTGTTGAAAAGAATAATAATTAAAGATATTTCATTATTTTTAATTGCTTTCATGGAATATTTTCCTGCTTAAGTATTGACATTTTAAACTTTTCATTATAATTTATGATTATACTTTTTTTAATTTTTAGATATTTTACTCAAACGTTAATTACTGTTGATTTATACTCAACTCCATATCCAAACTTAGGACTCTTTTAATAAAATACGATCCACATTAATGTGAACGACTGTGGTCAACTTGTACAATTGACACATTATACTGTATTAGAAGTTCAGAATTGATGGCGTTTTCAATATTTATAAAAAAATGTTAGCAATATATTTTAACCCCATTTTTTATAATCTAGTTCTCTTTTTCTTCTTGCATTGTGGTATAAGTTTAAAAGTCTGAAGTTCTAATTGTATTTTTTTTTTTCATCCTTTCTTTTCTTTTCTTTCTTTCTTGTTTTTTTCCACCTGGCTGTTTTTCTTAATCACGTTACTTTTTCTCTTATTTAACAAGACTTTAAAAATTATCAACTTATTTTTAAAACAATACGAGTACTAAAAGAATTTGTCACTAAGTTAGAAAGATTAAGAATTTTTATTAATTGAAAGAATTAAAGAATAATTTTTAAATTTAAGAGAGAGAAAAATTCATCTACCATTAAGAAAAAACAAATATTTAACAATATTAAAGTATCATTAAATTTCACAATAATGGACCAAAACTGAGATTTATTTTCTGGCAAATTTTTAAATTTGCACTTCCAACAAATGGGAAGAGATTCACCTATCATTTATTAGCAAAATCGGTAGCATGTGATAGATGTTCTAAGTCAATCCAAGACGGTTTTTTTTTACGTAAAAAGTTTATTTGATGGCTACCCTTTTCACTTACATTCATTTTACAATTTAATGATGAAATATTATATTAGGACAATATTATAAATGTAAATACAATGTTATAATAAAATAATAATTTATAAAGTTGTATACTGGTTATAAAGAAAATGTCAAAGTATCATGAACGTTTCTAAGATTACGATTTAGCCTATGCTCATTTGCGTTGATTTGCTTTACTCTTTCTTTTCGTGATTCTATTCCATTTATAACTTAAATGGATCCGTTTATCTTAAATTTCATGGACTCAAAATATATTTATTTAAATTTTACGAGCTAGAAATATACTACTGACATTTCTCTGAAAATATAACACTTTCTCATATAAAATAAAACAAGAAAGATAAACTACTTACAAATTGATCAAAGGCCTGTCTACTTATATTTGCAACCCATTCTAGGCAAATTCTTTCTACAACTCCATGCCTTCTTTCTGCACCTCCATACGGAAAATAAAAATATTATCTTTCATTCTTCATCTTCTTCATTTTCTCAGTCATACTTCACTTTTACCTTTTTGTATTTTAAATTCATTTTTTTTAACAGTAAAAAATATAATTAATGAAAATATTTAAAGAATGCTCCAATCTTATTAAAAAAAAAACAAACTTAGAAAAACCATCATCAAAATAGTCATAACAACAGTTTCACAAATAACACTTATGACTTAATCATATTTTGTATATTTTAGATTCATAATCTGAAATAAATACATAATTTGAAATATAAAATTTTTATATTCTAAATTAATTTAAATATAATAATTTTTTTATTCCAAAATATGCACTCTAAAATATAACTTTTATTTTAAATTATATAATTTAAAATACAAATTTTAGAAAGATATTTTAAGATCTTAGAGTTTAAGAGAGGGTGCAGGAAGAAAAACATGGAGGAAGAAGCGCCTCCCATTCTGTTTTCACCCAATCCACTTTATATCAGTCAGTCTCTAAAGTTTGGGCTTAAAGTTGGACACCAAACCAAATTCACTGTTACATTCGTTAGTGACAATTTCTTCAGTACCTATAAATAAATTATTTTGAAATCCTCCTGTATATTTGAACAGATGTAATAAGTATTATCTTCAATAAGTAATATAATATCTTATCATATTACATTTCAGTTCTAAATTATCATTATCTATTTTAAAACTTAAAAAAAATATAATGTCTTAAACTTCAAAAAGTTCTGTATTTTGGCTGCACTCTTTTCCTTTCTGCTATAACGACATATTTTTTTAGGATTTTGGTTAATCATAGTGCAGCTTTTGTTAATCACAGTGCAGACATAATGAAACAATGTAAGAAATAACTACCTGCTGTTGATGGAAGTCAGTTCATAATTGGCTTTTCATAGAAGTCAATTTTTATTTTACAACTTCACTCACTTATCGTAATTGAATTTGTCTACGCAAGTTTAAAAGCCTACATCATCAACTTTTCATTTGGATTGGAGATAAAAAAACAAAAAATAAGAAGGAAAAAAAAGAAAAAAAAGTAAGAAAATGAGTTATTTGAATTAAGAAAAATAATAAGATACTAATTTGAACCAAAAGGGTTTAAATCAATTTTAAATTACCAATAACTTTTTGATTTTTTTTTCAATTGAGCATACAATAAAAAATTATACTTTTCTTTATTTAATATATTTTTTCAATGCTTTTTTTTATCTTTTTGTTAGTGTGTTAATGTAGTTTTTAGGATCGTGGTGAACTTTTTTATTATTTATTATTTATTTTGAAAAAGAATAAGTATATCGTTTAAGGTTTAAGATTATTAGAATTATATGTTGTCATTTTATATAAAAGAAGGGTTAGAAATTCTATATTTTTTATTTTTTTTGTGACTATAACAAGAGTTTGTTAGAGTTATATGTTGTCATTTTATGCGAAAAGAGAGTTAGTAATTTTATATTTTTATTTCTTGTGTAACTATAACAAGAGTTTGTTAGAATTATATGTTGTCATTTTATCTGAAAGGGTAGTTAAGAATCCTACATTCTTTATTTCTTGTGTGACTATAAAAAGAACTTGTTCTTGAGTGATAGTGATAGATGTTTGTTATTTATTGATGTTGAGTTACTTTTTCTTTGTCAAACATTGCAATAGCTCCTTCTTATTCTTCTTGAATGAAATGTTTGCAAGTATGAAACTATAGTTATACCGTTCGTGTCATGGTGTGAGAATAATCTAAGAAAAAAATATTGGAGATGTGTTGTATATATTGGTAATGAGTTGTATACCTTTTTAGGTTTGTTTGTGTTTTTTGCCTAACAGGATATTCTCTTAATTTTTAAGAGTGTAAAACACAATTTCTTCATTTGAGATGAAAATTTGTAGAAATTAATTTGTGAAGGAAGTGGGGGACGATTGGATTGAAATGTAGGTTTTCCAAACAAAAGAGTATGAGAGTAAGGTTAAAGAAAATGAAAATACTATTATACCAGTTCAAACACAAATATGGATTTAGGAAAAACAAGTTAAACAATTGATGAAAGTGATAAAAAGGATTAAAATCTCTTTGCTTTTAGTTTGAATTAGAACATATGCTAAATGATCATTACCTCTAACAACAATAACCAGAAGTTGTCCACCATAATTATTGTTCAAGTAACACTCATCTAGACCTATGATAGGTATGTGTGTAGTCTTCAATGAAACCTTTTATCCATCTAAGGATATATAAAAATGATCAAATGATAAACCTTCGATATTGTGATTGTTTACTTACAATAACTCTTCAAAATATCACATAAACAATGAGTATTGCCTATATGTGTCATCATTCATAACAACCTAACCTCATAATTGGTCTTACCTTTTCTGTTGCAAGTTTGACCAACTAAATATCCAACCACATGAATGTTTTGATTTCCATTTCTTCATTTGAAAAGTGAAACTCATACCCACTCTATTATAGTGATAAAGAACCTTACAACCATTTTGCTTACACTCTATTTCATTTTAATATATTTACCATATAAAATTGTATGTTCTCCTATAACCTCTCTAAATTCTTCAACAAATTGAAAATTTATACCAAATTTGAAGTCAAAATCTTTACACAATTCTTCTTTTTTAAATCTTGAAAATTTGTTTCTAACATCCCTATCTCATTGTTTCACATGCTTATTGCTCATTATGCAATTCCTCAATGATATAGTTACCACTAATGTCACATGTAACTCATCACTAATGTTAGCAAATATTTTTTTCTTTTCTATTTTAGCTTAACATTAGTGAACTCATTATTCTCTCCACCCACTATTTCCTTCTCACTATCTTCAAATCAAACCTGCATTTTCTCATTATATAAATTCTCACATTGTTTAACCTCTACATGGTTCATATTAGCATCATCCATAAAGACCTTCGTAATTATGACTTACAACAATATTAACTAGTTAGCTACAATCCTTATCTCCAATTAATTCTTTAAACCTACTTTTTGTGTCAATCACTATATTCTATATTTACTAATTTACTTTTACATTGTAAGTTGTCTTTCACTATATCACTAATCGAAGTAAGACCACTTGCTTGGGTATAATGTCCTTTTTCATAATATTTGTTACCACAGGGTGACGCACTAATTTCTTACCATATTAAACTTGTAATGTTAAACTCATTTCTTCGAAACCTTAAAGAATAAAATATAAAAAAAAAAAAAAACTCAAAACTAATAAAAGATGACTATTTTATTTTCTATTGAGTGATAATATGTATTTTCTACCACAACAAGATAATCAAATAAGGACATGTTATGATCAAATGAGGACATGTTAGTATTGTGGAGTTTGATTTTAATCACACATCATATAATAGAGAGATATTATTTTTTATGTAAGCAACACATTGTAAAGCTTTTAAACATACCAAAATTAAATACTTTTTAATATAGTCATAATGTAGGTATACACATTATGTAACAAATCATATTAAATTCTTGTGTTATTTTTTTTTTCTCTCTCATATCTTTTATTGTTTTATTCCTAATAAGACAATAATAAATAGTGACAAAATTTTGAAAAGTTTAAGATCTCTTTTTTTATTATACAAAGTTATTTTAATGAGAACAAACTTAACTTGCAATTTTATAAATTTAACTTGCAATTATGTCGACTTCACATAGACAAAAAACAGTAACTCTACCCACATATGAGTTACAATCCTAGAATTTGTCTATCACATTCAATGTACACCCTAAATCTTTTTGTCTCCTTATAAATTGTTCTTCTTCTTTTTTTCATCAGCAATTATTATTTTTTAGTTTATTTTACTTAAAACAATCCTAAATAAAACATGGTCGTGTTGCCTCAAATTAAAACATCATTATTTGTGAATTTTCTAACTAAAAATGTATAACATATAATGTTCACTCTATATCAAAGTCATATCAACATGGTAATAAAAAACTAAAATAATGAGAATCTTAAAAAAATAGTATTTAGAAAACATAAAAATATTTATTCAGTATTCAATTTGAAAAAGAAAAATCAAAATGTTTCAACAATATGAACTTTATTTAAATCTTTTTATGTAACTAAAATTTTAGGTGAGTTAGTCTTCTAGATTTGTTATTAAGATCAACACAGACTTTAAAATAAAAAAATAATGTTTAATTTGATATTTACAACGAGAATTGAACTCATGTGAGTCTATTTTTTCTCTGCTGGATCAATTTCTTTTCATTAACAATTTGTTACCTTTATCTTGACCACGTAATGATGAATGATGTATTTTACAGTGTCTAGGTCCATCTAAACCTGTGTCTATCAATGATTAAATTTTAATGCTAATTCCGTGCTTACGCGCTAAATGCTATAGAAAATTAGGCCATAGTCGTAAAACCTACAAATTAATTAGAGAATAAATTGTGTTGTCTGTATTCATGAATCTTGTTCATCTATAAATAATTTGACTACCTGATATTCTTTAGCACATTGCAGTTCCGTATGTAATATGTTAAAGAAAAGTATATTGTAGTTAAATCAATTAACTTGAATATCATAATACCAAACTAATCTTTAGGGTATCAAGTTATGGGATTAGTTTCTTTGACCTGAACCACTTCACCATCTCATCATAAATAACGCCACATTGCTTTCCCACTTCACATGCAATGACCCTTCATTTTATATAGTTCAAATATAATTTAACACATCAATATCTTTTGTTTACGTGGTGAGAAATTAATCTGAAATTATCGCATTAGTGCACCGACCATCACCACCATATCCACATCGCTATAATGTACAACTCATAATGCAGTTGTTCAGAGGTTACTGTCACATGATAGCTTCAGCACAATCACCTTTATAGAAAGAGTTGATGGTGAAAGGAAAAAAGTATATATATAAATATATTGGTCAGGTGAAGGTCCAAATAATCTTTGTTTTGTTAAATTCTATGAACCTACCTTAAGTTCAATTATTCACTGTTCAAGTGGAATCATTAGTAAAGAATGTGAAACAATAGGGCAACTTGGAAAGAGTCGTGGCTAACCGAATCTAAGAATCTGCAATGGCAGTGACATTTGGTACAAGCAATTGGAGTTCTTATTTATTTGCATGTTGGAACAAAATACAGTTTACATGAGTTTTGCTTCTGGTGCTGGAAAGTGTAAAATTCAACCGTTTTTAGGATTTTAAGGAACATAAATGTGGCATGTCTTTTCTGGGGTGACAAATGTATTTCCAAAATCAAAACTTGCTTATTCTTTGGGAATGCACAGTGTTATCAAAATAGAGTTTCACAACCAAAATGGTATTTTGCTGAAATTCTGTGATATAATAGGGGTTATAGTTATTATAAATTAATAAAAAGCATCTAAGCATTAAGCTCATCTTGCACAATGGCTATGACTCCTATCCTAGTACTAGCACTATCTCTGGTTTCTGCATCACACATGGGTGAGGCAGAAGAAGCTGTGGCCTCACCTTTCTCTGTTTGTACACCTATATTTGAATACTTCCCCAATTGCTTGGAATTTCTTGTGGGGGATCCAAAATTCACTATGCCCTCAAGAAGATGCTGCCAACATGTGGTGGAGCTTAACACATTGGCCCTTTATGGGATTGGCCCCAGGACCATTTGTTGGTGCATTGAGGTCATGGTTAAGGGAATGACACCACCATTGGTGCCCTCCAAGATCCAAGATCTTCCCCATATGTGCAACATCACCCTCAGCTTTCCCATCTCTGATAGCATGGATTGTTCCAAGTAAGCAAGTTCAAACCAAAACCATTCAAAAATTGTTCCAATTTTCTTTACTCTATTCATGTTATTATGCTGTCTCAAGTGAAAAGGAAAGTGTCCAATTATGTTGTTCCATTGGCTGAATGTGGAGATTCCCTTTTTTGCAGGGTGACTTAGGATATCCAAAGATTGTGTGCAACAATAATAATGAAGAAGGCTCCAAAGTGGACAAATGAATAGGAGGCACGTGTACGAGTTAATAATAAACATTAATCAATGGTGTTGGAAGATATTATTAGAGGCCTTAGAATAGAAAGTTAAGTTGAATGATAATTGTTGCTACATATTTGTCGTATCACACAAATAGTTAAGAAAGATAAAGATATTCCTTGCAATTGTAGCTAAGGATAATAAAGCAAACTAAACTTCACAAGCAAAACGGATTCATCTCCCTCTCTCAAAATATAAATAAAATAAAAGTTTATCCATGCTTTGGAGAAAAAAAAAAATGAAAGTTTTGTGCTTATCGCCTTAGACTACATCACTTCAATTATTGGCCTCAGATAAAAAAAAAAACATAATTACCTTTTTAATAGTTTTTATTTCAAAGTATTTTTTTCGTTCTACAATGTCGAAAGTGTTATTTTTTTCCCACTTTATTCTTTTTTATTTTACGCTAATGTTTTAATAAATAAATGTACATAAAAATATTTTAATTCTTAAATTATTTTTATAATTTAATTTTTCTTAAAGTCTTGTGCAAATACATAATTATCGTGTATTACCTTTTTTAGAAATAATAAAGTTCTCTAAAATAGTAAGTTAAAAGAAACTCGTGAGAGAATAAAAGAATGAAAATAATATCAATAATCACATTTATTTCGATAGCACAAGAAAATATAAATTATTCTGGCTAATTTCTAATTACAAAAGCACACAAAGACGGGTTCGTGTTGTGGGGTGGGGTGATCTCTGGATTTTTTTTATTTTTAAATTTTGTATATATAATTTTAAATTAATTAATTTATAATATTCTAATATTATATTCATATATTTTATTATGTGACTTTTACTATGGAAATAATAATTTTTAAGTGTGATTTATCTTTTATTTTTTTGATACATTTTATTTTCATTTTTAAATTTGTTATTACAAATATAGTGATATTTTTTTATCTTTTATATAAATATTTATTTCTTTTTCATTATATTTGTCAAAATATAATATATTTTAGAGAAAATAATTGAATAATATGATTTATTATATCTCATAATTAAATACTTTTTACTTAAAAAAACATTAACTATTTATGTTATAAGATATACTAATAACTATTGAACATTTTTATGTCAATCTTTTCAACAGTAATAATACATTTATAACTTGTTTAAACATACAACCTCATAATAACTTCGTACTATTTATTATTTGATCTATTCATATTATTATAATATAGTCATTAAATAATTGTTAAAATATTATCTTTTATAATAACTATGAAAATAATTTATTGTGATGCGAAACTAAAGTTATCATAATCTATCAAAATCTATTGATTGACTATTTATCACACATTCAGATTAAGTCAATTAGATACAATATACACACAGAGGTTGAGCCAATTTTTTAATTCATCATGCATTACGTATTATATAAAATATTTAATTTTTATGTTATATTGTATTTTGTTAAATATATACAAAAAATTAAAAACATTTTAAAAATAACTATTTTAAAATTTAGTTAATTAGTCTATTTAACTCATTAATATATACCGAGCCGACTCATATTTTTAAATATTAAATGAAATCTACTTATTTATATAAACTCAAATCATCTTATTTAGAATGAGTTGAATTTTATATTGAGTTGGTCATTTAATAACTAAAAAAATAATTTATTGACTTCCTTGTGAATAATATAAGCTTCACAGGTATATAACCTATTATGTAAAACTATGCAGAATTATAGTAGTTTTATTGTACAGAATTATAACAATTATTTTTTAATATAAACAATCTAATTTGTAATTGTAATTATTTTTTATAAGATATATATATACATAAATAATCAAATCTCTCAATTGATTGCTATACCAATCATAAATATCATATTTTGTATTTAACCTATAAAGGTAATTACCCTCTTCAAGTTGGTACATGCAAATCTTGAATGTCTAACTTGACTAAGAGTTTCCCAAACTGTGTATCGAGAGTCTCGATTGAATGTCTAACTTAACTAAGAGTTTTCCAAAATATATACCAAGAACCTTGAGGAAAATATCGGCTAATTGAATATAAGTAAGAACATAAGACGGTAAGAGACGATTATGCATTATTTCATCCCGAACAACTTCGATGTTCTTTGTACATTCGTGGAAAACTAAATTTTTAACAATGTGTAAAGTTACTTGATTGTCCTAATTAAGCAAATGAAAGTAAGACGAAACACTTCTAATAAAAAGAAGATATCTTTAATTCATTTTAATTTAATTTTCGATAATCTTGAAAATTTAAGAATATTCATTAACGATTATAAATTAAGTTTAGAAAATTTTATGATATAACAATTAATTGAGAGATTTTATTATTTATGTAAAAGCATTCTATGATATATATATATATATATATATATATATATATATATATATATATAATATATATTTTTATATATATATAAAATATATTATATATATATATATATAAAACTTATATCATTCACAACACAAGTCCATAAATTATTTCTCATTAATAACCGTATAAATTATTTCTCATTAATAACCGTACCGTAAACTAAAAGTTAATACCTTAATATGTTTAAGAAACAATTTATAACAAAATTTATTTTCTTTGAATATATCGTTTATCAAAAATTATTTCCGACGTTAATTATTTGATTCATGAATATTAAAAAAATATCTACCATTGAAGAATGCGAAGCCACACACAAAAGGAGAAAGAAACAAAATACTACGCCAACGGTGATGCCTGGTTGGCTTCAACAGTGCCACGAACGTGCCCACTGTTGATTCATCCATTTCTAAAAATATCAAGGGCTTTCAGCGCTGCAACACCACTAAATACTTCTATTCTTTTACCATAATGCCCTCGCCTTTTCACAACAAACCTAAATTTTATACCCTCAATACAGGTTACTCACTTCACCTCTCTCTTGTTACTACTTTAATTACAAGAAAACCTCACATTATATCATATGATTGTCATGAATTTTAAGTCACTGTTAAGTAAGCGTCAAAATTTTATTTTTCTTTTGATGATAATAATAAATAAAATTTTAATTTACTGAAATAAGTTTTTTTTTTTGTGGTCTCTACAATTAATTAAGTGATGGTTCAATATTTTTTACTTTTAAACATGATATTTTTGATAAAGATATCTTACGTCATCATATATTTTAAGTGCTTTGTATGATAATTTTTATGAGATATTTTGTCATAGTAAAATTATTGTTGAGTTATAAGAAATATCTAAATTAAAATATGAATATCCTAAAAAAAGGTTTATGTAAATATTTTTGTAAAAAATAATTGAGTTTTAAATTATTAATAATAAATTTATTTCTGATCAAATTCATGAATTTGAAAATATTATTTATGACATCATATTAGTAATTTTTATGATTTTAAAATCGTTTTCTTCATGTCTATTATGATTAAAGTTTAAAATATAAGATTGAAAATTTAATTATCGATATATTAATTTAATACTTAGATCAGTTAATATTTATGAGAGAGTACATATAAGTATTCGTTAAGTTTGATCAAATTTGTCACCAGTTTAATAATAAAATCTAAAATTGGATTAACCCTAAATCCTACTAAAGAACAGTGAAAGTATACACTATTCTTATACTCAATTAACCCTTAATCGAGTAGTTCAATTAGCTCACAAGTTTTGATTGTTTTATTAATTTTTTGTAATTTTTTATATTTTAAAATAATTTAAAAAATAAATTATATAATTGTTATAAGAAAAACTAAAAGAAGTTATGATTATAAATTAAATATCAAAACTAAAATAAATTAAAAATAATAAATAACTAAATTATTATACAATAAATATTTTTATAATAATTTTGATTGGATTATATATATATATATATATATATATATATATATATATATATATATATATAATTTGACATTCAATCTATAAGAAATTACATGAGTATGGATTAAATTGAATGGGACTCAATTATAAAAAAAAGTAAAAAAATTGAATCAGTTGAAACCTTACAGGTTATTTATTGACTGTTATCACCCACCCTTCTTCAGGTGAAATTCTTTCTAATAGAGTGAAACAAAAGGAAAAAAATAAAAAAATTAACCAGGTATCTGAAACTCACCTACAGTTTTACATCAAAGAGAAAAGTTCTCCTTTTTTTTTTTTTTAAGTTCTATTATTGTCACTCCCGTACAAGGCGGATGTCATTTATAAAATAATGTATTTATTAAATATATTAAGATGATATGAACTGTTTTAGTTAATGAAATCAAATTCAACTATAAATAAAAGCATGTGATACATGTTTTAGATCCAGTAACCAATATAATACATAATGTATATGATATAATGTTAAAAGCAACCATTATATGCATATAGAAAACTTTTGTTATAATGTCAAAAGTAACTAAATCATATCAGCAAATAAAATCCTGTATGAAGCAATAATAATAATTTTAATTATATATAATGCATTTATAACCATAATTTAATTATACAGGACTTCAAATTAATCATTATATACATAAGTATATAAAAATGTTTAACTACGTGACTAGTTATCAACTATTTTTTTACAGTATTTGTTTTGCAATAATAAGTCCTATAAGAAAGTATAAATTAAAAGTCTGATAATAATTAAAATTATAAAATGAACCAATTTGTTTAAAGCATATTCAAAATTTGACTTGATTATGCTGTTGAAAGACTATTAATTTAAATACTTATTTATAACCACAACTACTTAAATGATATACTTATTCTAAAAGATGGTATTTATTGAGAGAGAAAGTTGTACAAATTGTATAACTTTAATGATGTAGTTAAGGATAACTTTGTTAATTTGCATTTAATTCAACGCACAGAGGAAAATGATAATAGTAGAAAAATAATAAAGTAATTCAATATAATGTTATTTAAACAAAACTTTTACTTAGAGATGAATGAGAGAGAATATTACATTAATTTTTAGTTGAAAATATTATATATGTTAAAAAAGTTTAAATAAAATAGATGATATATATATATATATATTTGAAATCTATTTTTACTGAGTTTCTTTTTTGTGCAATTTTCATCTAATATACGTATCATCACATTTTTAAAAACACAACGCATAATCACATAAAATAGGTTAGTAATTTAAGATCTCAAATAAATGTATATATTAAAACTTTATATATATTTTCATAATTTTTACAAATCATTCAAATCTCATTAATATATTATCCTGAGTTTACATCTCATAAATTCATTAAACATATATCATAATAAAATGTTTAGCTCTTAGTTCATTAACATTAACTCATGTCATAATTCACAAATATTTTACTCTATTTTCTGGAGATACATGCCTTGAATTATACTTTGAAATTTCATCTATAACTATCTTTTTTACGAAATTATCTTATATAACAACACAACATAATATAAACTAATTTACCTTATAAGACAGAATAAATCTTTATAACTCATCAAACACATTTTTTTTACACCGTAAACTAAATCATAGAAATATCATTTGAGTCTTATCACTTGATTTTTTTTACCTACATAATTTCACACACACATAATTTAAATCAACATATGTCTCAAAAACTTTTAAACTAAAATCCAAACCAAATTCAAACTTGCGCAACTATTCCAACTATAAATAATTCACAACATAAATCAATAATTTTAATAAACTTTATCAAAATCATAACTAATACATCAATACCATCAAAAATATGTTTTTATATTTCTAAAATATATAAGTTCATTAATTATCATAAAAATAACATTCCTATATGACAAAGTCACATCTAAACAATCTAAATCTTCTACAGTAAGATAATAAACTTAAGCTCTCAACTTTACTATTCCCACAATTAGATTAAATTTATATTTCAAATACTCTTATCAATTATTTAAATATGTTATTACGCTTTTTAACTAATAAAAACTTATCTTTATCTTAAAATTACTTATCCTAAATATACAATCATTCTCATAAAATCAACTCAATAAAAGAAATAAAAAAGCAAAAACAAAGTATGCTAAAAAATATATTTTACTGTTATAATAAAAATATTTGATCATATAAGATCTGATAGCGACCAAGTGATACTAAATAGAGTGTGAAGAAATACTATTTGATTCTATTTAAGTTAGTTTCTTTAGGGTTTAGAGTTTATTATAGTCTTTTTTAAGTTTTTTTTTATATAAAAGTATTATTAAGAGTTAAATAAAAAATAATTACATACACTAAATGAGAAAAATCCTTAAATAAATAATAGCATAAATTCATATTATGATAGATATGCATGCAAATATTTTATTATATTAAAATAATATAATCTTAAAAAATTTACGATTTTGTAAAGGAAAAATAAATAATTTATACATTTATTTTTTTAATTAAAAGGTTACAGGATTATTTTTAAATACAAAAATTGTACCGTATTTTATAAATAATAAAATTATTTTAATTTAATAAAAGGAATTATCTCATTAAAAAATAAGATTAAAAGATAGTTAATATATAGTACATATAATAATAATAAATCTAATGATCCAATCCAATTTTTTAAAAAAATTATTGATCCAATTCCGACCAAATTCAAAATTTTAAACATTGAGGAATGAATAAAAAATTTTATGCTGAGTCCTACTACATATTTTTCAACTAGTTTTTTTTTTATTCAATACAGGTTTTAAAACTATTTAATCATAAAATTCTTTATGCATAAAAAAGTAAGGCTTCAAATTAATTGCAATTAAAGACGAGGTTAACATGATGCATATCTTTTTAAAGAAGTGACGTACAAAATAAACACAAGACACGTACAACACAAATAAAAATTACCTTGAAAAAATCAGTTGTTGACGAGTATAAAACTTCAATTGATTTATTAAAAAAATCATGAATTAGGCAGGAACTTTTAAATATTAAAAAGCGATTTGAAAAAAACAAAGCCAAAAAAGTGGACAAGTTCTCCAAGATTAAAAAAAAATGTGAAACACGGTTTTCTAAGTTGAAAACTTGGAACTAGAGGAAAGTAAAGAGAAACACAAGATCTAGGAAAAAGTAAGGGCAATTACGTAAGTTTGGAGAAAAAAAA
>Ga0209489_101225_pt1 | contig 52421 bp, 19 predicted proteins | sample SiratrowhiteBW_FD_187527 | JGI IMG/M metagenome (GOLD analysis project Ga0209489, IMG submission 187527) | Root nodule microbial communities of legume samples collected from California, USA - Siratro white BW (SPAdes) (version 2) | ecosystem: Host-associated > Plants > Roots > Nodule | place...
AAAATAAAAAAAAAAAAAAAAAAACAACGAAACAACTCAAGACATTATACATCAGTCATATATCATGTACATGGCTCCACAAAAGAGAAGGATCTCAGAGAAAACTCAAAACCAGTGAGACTTAAACTAAAGAAATTCACAACTACAACAACACACATCCTTCGTAACAGGAAGAAAACAGCATATAAATTTATGTTAAGTACATGAAACGGCTGACCTGAATTGAACAAAGCACATCTTCATTGGCAGCATCTAATGATATATCAATTAAGCTCACATTAGATTAAGATGTCGGAGACACCACCAAAGGTTGAAAACGACTCCGTTTAGGAGCGATCAAAATGGTGAACGTGAAGCTGAGTTTCCCGCCCAACCATCCACCGGGAACTGAACATTCATGGGCAAACTGAAGAAAGGAAGTCCCGAAGAAGGATCAGGAAAAGGGTTATTATTAATAATATTAATATTATTATTTCCCACACCAGCACCACCAGATATCTGAACCTGTTCCTCATCTTCTTCTTCTAACGGTAACCGTTCATAAGCCACGTTGGTGAACGACGCTGCGATCACAATCACCGGCCCCGCCGCGGTCAACTCTCCCACCACACTCCCGCCCACCACCTGCCCCTGTCCTCCGGCCAGGTAAACGCTCAGACTTGTCGCTCCCGGTGGCGCCGGCGGAGGAAGGAACGATCCCGCCAGCGACAGTATCTCGAACCTCCCGTGAAGAGTCACCACGGCCCCCGACGCCGCCGGCTGCCGCAGGCTCACATTTGTTACGGTGCCGCTGCCGCTCAAAATACAGATCCCGCGCTGCCGCCGCCGCGCGTAGCTGGCGACGCTGTCGAACACGTCGCAGCCGCTGCCCACCTCGAGGATGTGCGCGCGGAGCGTGTTGGCGCTCTCCCTGGTGATGATCACGGGCGGCTTCGCCTTGTTCTTGGACCCCGGCGGCCGCCCTCTGGGCCGCCGCCCCACCACGTCGCCGGGACTGCCTTGTTTTTCACCATCTTCAGTCGAGAAAGGGTCTGAGTGTTTGGCGTCTTCCTCCGGTTCGTGCTGGTGGTTGAAGTCTGGTCTTTGGAGACTTTGAACGAAGCGCGAAGCCGTGCCTAAATCCAAACCAGCCATAGACATAGACACATCAAAGGAAGAGAGAGGTATTGAATTTTTATTCGAAGAAAACGAAAAAGAAATAAAATATGGTAGTTTATTCTTTTGGGGGTGTTGATATAAATAAATAGTAATACGAGGAGGGTGTTCTCTTTCAAAACTGTTCTTTTTCACTTGGTTTTGTTTATGGTTATTTTAAGGGAAGAGGTATAAATAAGATATATGGATGAAAGTGAAGGAGGTTGAGGTAGCTTGTGTTGTGAGTATTTGAATTGACAGAGAGAGTGAAGGAGGATGGAGTGCAGGGAAAGAAAAGGAAGAGGAGAGGAAGAAGAAGAAGAAGCTCAAGGGAGAGAGAGAGAGAAGGAGACAAAGACCTAAAACGCAGTCATATGTTTGGACAACAAAAAATTCAAAAGAATGGGCGTAAAATAATACTAATAATTGGGTGAGAAATTCAACCTTTGATACTCTTCCTTGTTCGAAAGGACGATGGTGGCATTTGAAGAATAGGTTGCAAGTGATCGTCACTCCTATTCCCGGAGCGTGCGTGCTACGCGATCCTAAATTCATTATTGGATAAATTAATGTCCTCAACTTAATTACAAATAGTTATTCAACAAATAGATTTGGATAATAAATACATTTTTCTTCTTATGTTAAATTGTTTATCCTTAAAATTCAATTATCCTAATTCCCTTTCATAACCAGATCAATTAGGAACTTTTTATGATATAGCATCCATTATAAAAAGTTACAAAATGAAAGTTATTGCAATGACATCTCTGGTGATTATGTCATTGTCTTTTGCCATGTAAATTACTTTAAAATATATCATAAAATACTTATTTATCTAACATTAAATGTTTTTTTAACACATTTTATATATTACATATGCCATTTTTCATTTTAACTGGACAAGTGTTATATCAATTAACAAAAAGTAATATTGTCAACGTTTATCATTTTTAATATCTAGGTTTATAATATTTGTGATAATTATCTAATATTCACAATGTAAATATCGAATTTGTTTAAATTTTTTCTTTATTTTGTTCTCACACTGAATGCAAATATATATTATTGAACGTTAAAATTTTCTAAGCATCTAGACTGGCACTAAATTATTAAATTATTTAAGAACAGTAAAGTATTGGCATAGAAAAGAAAAAAGAGAAGAATACTAAATGAATCGAATGTGTGGATGGGGTTAGCCTAGAACAGTTTTTGCATTAATTTGGGGATCTTGTCTTGGGGAAGTTGACATCAACCATGGTTTATGTAATTTAAGTTGACCATATATTAGATTGATTGGGTTTACTTGGAAACTTTAATCGCAGCCACGAAAGTCACTAACTCCACTACAAAATTGTAATTACAACTATTAATTAATAATTAAAATTAAGAGAGAGGGTGGAATGATGCAAGCTTGGGAGAGCTGTAGTGTCGTTGTGGGTTCCATCTGCACAATCTAACCTCATACTCTTCCTTAAAAAAATTAGTCTGACAGATGAAGTTTAGATTAGTTTGGGTTGATTTGTAAATTAATAATTAAGAAACTATTTTTATGAATTACTGGAAATTTTTATTTTACTCATATAATTAGTATATCCAGAACACTCTTCTCACATCAAGATTGAATGTATGAAAAATGAGAGTAATTCCAACAAACTTTATAATAGGTTTTAGCATTAATTATGAGCTTGAATTTAATTCAATTTCATTAAAAAATTGAATTAATTTTATTCAATAAATAGTTGATTGAAAGATTTATCTTTTAGTTTTATTCAAGAAAGAAATAAATACTTTAAAGTATTTTATGTTCATCGAATATCTCATTTACAAAAACAAGGTCGTTTCTTTTTATCTAAATATTTTATATTATTATTTGCTAAACTGGATATCAACTTCTCTTCTCTTCTTTGGAATTCATTCCTACTCCTTATATCATAAACTTTATATCATAATAAATATATTTTAGTATGAACCTAAGGTTTATGTTTACGAAATCGGTGGTAAACTCAAGTTAGTCTTAGAATTTAGACAATATACACAAAAGTATTTTGTAGCTTTTTGTAGCTTAATAAGTTAATGATAATATTTATTAATAGAATTAATTATTCTGTAACTGAATTATTTATTTCATCTAATTATTTAATTTAAACAGTTAATGATTCATTTAGTCCTTTAAAGGCAGTTTTTTTTTTTTTTTTTGTTTTTAAATTTGTATATTAATTTAATGAATTATTATTGTCAGTTAACTTGATATATTCATTTTATTATTAAAATAATATATTTTATTTATTACGTGTGTAATAAATTTTTCATATTTTTTATTTCATATTTTTTATAGTGCTGTAATTATTGTTTTATCAATATTTATAATTTTTTTATACGAAAATGTCTTTGAAAATATTAAAAAAAATTAAACGTTATTTCGCTTTTAATTCTTAGATATATTAAAATTATGTACATTAATCCTGATAATTACTATGCACTAAAAGCATATGGCTTTGTTAAGTGCTGTTAAAAAAAAAATATGGCTTTATTAAGTACAGTAAATCAATAATAATTAGCCAAATTGAGACATGAAATATACAGAGTAGCAAAAAGGTTTCCTAGGAATCCATTTTCCACCTTCCCCTCTCACTGTTGCCAAAAGTGAATCTGACTTTCACATAATTGCCGTTTCCATTTCCTGAAACGACAATTTACCAACGAAGAGATTAAGTATCAATCAATCAATATACATCCATTCGAATGGTTCAAGCTGTTCTTCCACATTTTCCCTTATGTTTTACGTGATTACACCACAAAATACAGGGGACAAAATTTACCCATTCTCGTAATGATCCTTTTAGAAAAATTTACTTTTACTTTAATGAGTGGAGCGGTGAAGATTTTGTATACATGGTATATAAGTTAGGAAAGTAGAATCTATTTGTAGGAAATGTTATGTTTTATGTAAAAATTTGGTAAAAACAACTAATATAACTAAATGAATTTATAATATGTACTCTCATGAAGAAAAAAAAAAAAAAACTACTTAAAGGAACACATGATTAATTAAATTGGTTGTTCAAAAAAACAAATTATATTATATATCACATTCTTACAAGTATCTAGTCGAGACACGATATCAGATGCATACATAGGTGTAATCATACTTTTATTTTATATCGATAAGATGTAACTAATAATTATAGCCAAGAACATCCAAAAGCATGTGTCCAATTTTGGTACTTCTGAGATAGCTTCGTACTTCCTAATTGTGCTAAAAATAAACACGCGAAAGGGAGATGGATAGGAAGAAAAGTTAAAGGCTTTTAGATATTTGATTTCATAAAATTTAAATTTCAAAATAAAGAGGGTTACTGTTGAATGTGTGAATTAATTGATATAAAGTAGTTTTTAGGTTTTAATTAATGATTTCGAATTTAGATTCTAAATATGTATTTGTATTAAATATTTTGTCATAGTTATTCTCATTTCTTATTACTTCGAAGAGGAATAAGAATTATAATCTATAAATTATAAATAAAAAGAAGAAGAAGAAGAATATTTTATTTGTGAAAGGATTGGTATTTGATAATATTTGAGATGATTTAATTTTACTATATTATTATCACTTGTTTACATATTTACTTCATTAAGAAATTCTAAATAAAAATATATATATACGAAGCATGTTATGGGATAACATGAGGTGAAACTCAATTTTTCATTGGAGATCACACGAAGAAAAAGTCTAAGAGAATGTGTCTGTTTTGTCGTTTTTCATCTTTGCTCATTTTTGTGTCAATATCTAAATAAAGCATCAGTGATTATGTGTACCAGGAAAAGTTCTTTGTGTGTGGAAACTATGACAATAATCCTTTAGCAGATTTGCTCCTCATACACACACCTAATCTTTCCCTCTCATCGCCATGACTCAATTAGTTGGAATACTGCTATCTCAGGTGTCACGTATCATCCAAACTAGGGTTCCAATCTATTTTCTTTCTCACGTACATTGATGTTACCCAGTGGAGACTTTTGTTTGATTACTCTCTGGTTGTTGAGAAAGTGTTTTTCTTTCCTTTTATAACTTCACAGTAACATCTTTAGTATCAACTGTTCGCATCCAAGATATGGTGAAATTGCTTCATTTTTTTTTTTTTTTCAGATCTCCATAGAATTTAAAAACTTTAATAAACTTAATCTCAAATGGTATAATAACTTAAAATGTTAAAATATTCTCATTCTTCAGAAGGATTTAAGAAAATTTCAATATTGAAACTAATCAAACACTTTTTTGGTGGCTAATATTTCGTTTTTCTAACACTTTTTTGAGCGGAAGAGACTTTTCTCCTTCCACCAAACTATACCTTTTGCAACATGGGAGATATAGTTGTGTGTATAACTATATGAATAACGTAGAAAGAGGTAAATTTGAGGAATAGGAATTAGGAAAGGAAATTTCCTGAAATTTAGGCTTTCCTTAATTGTGATTCAGTCACGCTCAATTGTGACCTTCCAACAATGAAGACAAAAAAGAGGACGAGGAAGAAGATTGTTTCCTTATCATAAACTGTAGAAGAAATCAATGAGAGAAAAAATGGAAATTAAACAACCACCACCACCACCCTTGACATGATGATTGGACTGTTCTAATTTTAATCCATCCTTGGAAGGTCCATTACCACCAAATCCCCTCTCTCAACTCTTCTATTTTGTCATATCAGCCATTGTCAAAGTTCATGTCAAGCCCATATACACGTAGATGAATTGTTCACTTTACCAACGACAAATTTAGATGAAACCACTTTTTGAGGATAATGATGTTTGTGCTCTGCGATATATGCATGAAAGGGGCTGGTATTGATCCATACTCTATCTGAATAACATCATGAACATTGTGAACACAAGCTTCAGGATGCCTTAACAAATATTGTTTTACAAATTAAATGATAAAGGTTTGAAAGCATTAAACCAGTAGAACCACAAAAGATATTCAAAGGGTATGATTGAAGGAAGAAAATGGATGATGAAACACAATCATGCTTTAGGTTTTAATCTTTTTTTTTTTTAACCATTGTAATTAACTGGTACGGTGTCATTTTAGTTTTTTGGGGTAATAAGAAGAAACATGAAGTGAAAAGTCAAGCAGTACTATTTATCTAATATTATTTATTTTCGTACGTTAGCTTTACTCAAGTGGTGAAAGAAAAACAAAAAGGTCACCAAATATATGATCCTTTCAAATATGTAAAAGTGCTATCTATAGTTTTATGCTTAGGTGTATTACCTGTTCATTTAATACCATTTCTTTTCATTTAATTATTGAAGATTATGACAGTGGCTACAACTCAACTTACATTGAGTGGGTCATGGCTTTAATTAACAAGGCAAACGAATCATTAAACTAATCTTTTTTTGGGTTTTTCAAAGCAAATGTTATCTCTAATGCCAGTTCATACACATAATTGTCCTTTTCTAATAATAATGTAAATCAAACATCATGTTATTATAATTTATAATGTCAAAGGTTAACATCAGTTTCGTAATCAGTGTCCGGAAGCCAAATAGGTATTAACTTAACCTTATAACACATTTAAATCCGAGGGTTTATCTATGCTTTAATTCTTTTAGTTACATTTAAGAATTAACACAAGATAAATGATACTTCAATAATTTAGGCAAGTAAAACTTTAAAAATGTTTCAATATAGGTTTCTCTAACATGGTTTGAGATTATCTATATCCAAATATTCGAAGCGAGTCCTTGTTCCTGGGTTTCATTGTACTGAGTTCCTGGAATTGATTCCTATTATCTTGAAATGGGTAGCCTTAATTAAAATGTCCTAGATATAATTAGTCAAGAACTGATTTATCTATCCAACATATAGTTAATATGTTAATTATATGTCATATAACTCAATGAATCTAGTATGTCATATATTAACTCTTTTAAGAGTAAACTTTCTATATAAAAAGACATATAATAAGCCGTAGTTACTATTTTATTATATGTGTTTCCTGTCTTGATCATTGTTGGAATGATAGAAATGACATGCCTACCTAGGATATTTCCTCTTTTGGATAAATCATTATAAAATTGCCTAACATAAGTATCCAATGTTGTATTATAATAGCAGAGAAAAGAAATAAGCTGACTAATTGAATATTTATATATGCAAAGCTAACATATAAATCATCTTGCCTTTTGTAATTAAAAAAAAAACATATCTATGCGTAATTAGTAATTTAGTTTAATCTCTTTTACTTAATTAAATTTTGAGTCTTTAATAAATTTAATCTTTTTTACTTAATTAAATTTTAAGTCTTTAATAAGTTTAAGTATTTTCAATTAAATCTTTATTAAACATTTTATTAAATTTTTATGATATATTAAATATTCAAAAGTTTTATATTTTTTAATTTAGTTTAATAATATTTTCCACTAATTATATGAAATAAAACAAGTAATTAATAGGATAAGATAATAACCACTTCACTCAATTAAGAGAAAAAAAAATTAAACGATACAGAGTGTTAATCATTTTGAGATTATGAAAAGTGGTAGTCTTTTGAAAATGTGAAAGAGATTAATAACTTTAAAGTTGAAATGCAAAACAAGATTAATTGTAAATCGAAAGGGCAATGATCCATATGTGCAACTGTAAAAACAAATCCAAATACAGAACCTATTAATTAAATTGTCAAACATAGTCCAGTCCAGGCCATCATTTGGAAGAAAAGTCTGCTTCATTGTAACACATTAATGGCCAACTTGTTAACAACATAAATTAATAATCTAATGTTCCTTGTTCTTTCCGAGAAAGGGACCACACTTTAAAAATTTTATTTCTCTTGGTAGTTCTCCGTGGTTTATTAAAAAAGTGCTAAGCACCATTAAAAACAAAAGATTAAAGGAAAACATGGATACATCATCAAACAGTGGACCTCGTGGTGATAATGACAACACATTGTCGTTTAACAATCATAATTCATATTGGTAGACCTTCTCAATTTGCGGTTTCTTTACATCGTTTATCTGTTGGCACATGTAACAATATTTTTATATTTAATTAGAAAATAGTTAATTAATTAGGCTCAAGAAACTGAACTCATTATGCACTTCATTTTACACTACACATGTCTATTAAATTCAAAGTATTTCTTAATATGAAAAGTATGAATGTGTTTAAACATCTTTATTATCAAATTTGGTCAAAAATTGGACTTCTACAAGATTTAAACAACCTGCCCAAAGAGTAAGGAAACATACAGTGTAAAAAGCCCAAAGGCAAAAACATAAAAGCACAGCAAAGAAAACATCCGAGGCAGTTGCTTCCTGCACTGTATAAATTATGACCTGCAGTTACAATTATTTTCTAAATTCCAAGAGTACCCTTGAATTTTAATTTTAGAAGCAATGTGCATAATAAAATTGTTACACGCTTCTTATCACTGAAGTGCATATAATGAACTTCAGTTTGTTTGATATGAAAAATCGGTAAAACACTGCTTTCAAAATAAAAGTATTAAGAACATTTGTGAAATTTTAAAAGAATTGTAAGTGCAGGTCATAATTTGTTTAGTGTAGGAAGTAACTGCCAACATCCGAGAACCAAACAACGCTGCAGTACAAAATCCAATTCACTTAAAAGCCCATTTGGCAAATTGCATGCACTAAAATCCCCCCATTTTTTAAGAAATTTGCTTTTACAAATGTATCCCAAGCATTTAACAACACAATGGACACAAGTTTTCATTGGCGCATTTTGAGTAATAGTACGTTTTTGTTGTGTATTTTGAAATTTTCTTTTTGTCCAAATGCATAATCAAACATACCTTTATTATATATTTTAATAAGATTTTGTCAATATTTATTTTGAAAGGCAAAAGACAAGTTTAGGCTAACAGATGTGACAAAGTAAAATAAACACATCGTATAGCATACACAAAAATCACATGTTTTAGTATTTCAATACTACCAAGATAACAATAGTATTAGATTGCACCCTCCAAGGACAATGAGTTAAAGCATGCTCACAAGGTTAGTTTTAGTGTGTCACCAATAGAAGATGTTATATTTAACCTTCAATTAGCATAACATAGTATAAAAATGTGTTTCTTTTTATATAATATAATAACAATGTGATTTTGTTCGTCATTTTGATAAATTTGTGTTGAAATACACAATTGAAATGATTCCATTGTCTATTTTGGAATAAAAAAAATGTTTCCTTACTTTGTGGGAATGTCAAACATATTTTCATTAAAAGAACAATTTCTTAAATAAGGGGTTTTAATAGTTTGGGTCCAAAAGTTAGTAGGATATTGAGACTTCAAACCGGTGACCAAGATACATGGACTTGTACAAATTACTCACGCTAAATTTCAAAATCCCCTTGGGACCAATGTATATTTTCCAAACTTAAAAGTTTACCTTTGAAAAAGCATTTATAAACTGTTAGTCAAGAAAAATTAAGTAATTACATGTTATTCTAATGTTATTAGTAATGACAATGTTTGTAGGAATCAAATGAAGAGATAATTTCATTAAACTCGTGTTTTATTTTCAATTACCATGGTACAATGAAAGTATCCTATACTGGTTTTAATAAGTTGTTTGGTGATTTACTTATTCAATTGTCTATCTTCGATATGATGTAATGTAGTTTATTTTCTATGTAAAATTTAAATTATTAATATGAATTAAATTAAACCCATTTGAAATTTACAAGGAGTAATCAAATATTTCTGTATATTCTGTTTTGGGTTTTATGATTAAAGTTTATACGTAGATGATAATTGACAAGTGTTCCTTGTTTAGAGTAGAATATATAATTTCTTTTATATAACTTTATAGGTTGTACATATATATATTGGTTGTAAGAACCTAAATACTACCACTACAAATAGTTTTTCGCTTATAAAAAAATCTATTTGAAATTAATTAAACTCTATATTAATGTCAAACGATATTTATTTTATAATCTTTAAATTAAATTTATTATACTCGTGAGCTCAAGTTCAAGTACTAAAAAAATTAGAAATAGTATAAGTATGAACTAGACTAAGATTATTTTAACTACTAGACTAAAGTGAATAATTTGTGTAATTATGATACCAAATGATTAACTAAATTTTTATTTGTCCATTTTTAAAAGAGAGATTTTTAATTTATTTTTCTATTAAGAAATTAAATGTATCAATAATTATTTTTCCCTTTTTGATATATAAAATTCAGGAGAAAAAGGGAGAACTGTCTTACGTCATTCGGGTAACTTATGGAGATAAATATTAATGTTGTTTTAATTTTTTTTTTTTTACTTATTTTTAACCATTTTACACCCTAATTATGAATCAGAGAAAAGATCATACTATTGTAATTTAACAGGAACAGAAATATACAGTAACAAGTAATAGTATCGATTGTGATAAATTGGATAGAAAAAATCAGTTCAAAGATGAAGTTGTATACTAACCGAGTGCAAGATTAGTTTGAAGTTATTCTTTACTACAGATTAGTTAATTAATTTGACAGAGACTTATGCAAGATTTGTTGTCATGCAACTTTCCAAGATCTGTTTCCTTCCTTCTCCTTTTGTCTTCTTTCTGAGGGACCTTTATCGTTGTCTTTTATTGGATTAGTAGTATGATGTCACATACTCATCGAAGTGCAAAACAAGCGATGAGAGCTGGGAATTTATGACACCAGCCACGAGGAATATACTCTGGAATGATAAGGCTAATAATCCGATAAAGACAGTGACATGGTTTTTTAATTCAAATATCCAAACAATTCGTTACTCACTAGACTTACAGACAGTGAAAGAAATTGAACCTTGCTTTCAAGTGCATTATAACGTAGCGTTTTAGAAGTAGGATATGCAATTGTTTATTTAATTACAACGTAACATATTGAGTTGTAGTGCAAGTGAACTATAAATTAAGGTTTCATGTCTGTCTGGGAATTTAGTGGCATGGAGTAGTAGGACGACATAAACAATGACACTACAACGTATGAGGGTGTTTCTTGGTTTGTTCGTAGGCGAAGAAAGCTATGTGAATGTTAATTTCTTCATTAAGTGTTCGTGTTCATAATTTATTAGTGTACTTCTGATTTCAATCCTTAAAGGTTTTTCTGCTGGGGCAGTTGCGTGTTGACAAGGAAAAACCTACAAAAGAGAGCATTAGTGTTGCTCTTTAATTATTTTACAAAATGATTCATTTACTTTATTCCTCCGTATATAAAGACAAGCAGACAAAAAGGTTCCCTGTCTTTTATAAATATCAGTTTTTTTTTTTATTAAATAAGAAACGGAACAAGAAAATAGTACATAGGTAATTTTTTAGTCTCATCTTCATTCTCCAATCATAATCATTGTAAGATATAAAATAATGTTTATGTTTCCTAATTATTTTAATATATATTTGAAAGGCTGTTATGACTTCTGCGTTTTGTGTCTCACCAAAGTCATAGCAGCACAGCACATAGTTGAGCAAAACTTGCATGCAGACACAGTACACTGCATGCACACACATATATAAGTAAAAAAAAATTCAACATGTATTAAAATAATAATAAAAATAATAAAATCTACAGTAAAATTTATAAATTTATTTTTGTGTTTATGAAAGAATTGCTTTCTTGAACAGGCTTATAATGGAATTAAGTATTTTCAAATAATTCTTTTAAATATTTTTGTTTTGTTTTGTTTTACTACCAAACAAATTAAGGTAAATTACAGGTGAGAGGGCGTTCTATAGCAGATTGGTTGAAAAAATCAAATATGTGAAATTGTTTTCAACATTAGATCATATCTCAGAGTTCACAACATAGTGAAGATACATAGCATCAATTAAGGGGTTGTGAGTGATTGGAACATTGGAAGTGGGGAAAGCGATACCTCTGAACACTAACGTTTTCACTCAGAAGGTATATCTTCATCACCAATATGATGTGATTTAAGATCAACATGAATTTGATTATTTTATGTAAACATAAACTAGTAAATTCTCCTTAAAAGGAGAGAGCTACAAATACATCAGCAAAATATTACGCATGTCAGAGCGGCGAAAAAGTTTAGTTCATACCTCTATCTGAATGCAGGATATATACAAATTTTGTAAGATTCCGATGGAATGTCTCAGTTGTTGTGTGAGATTTGATTATGTGTTGTCCACTAAAGGCAATATGCAATCTTAACATTTTCTGATTTACCTACATGCAACCAAAAGTAGCCTCTTCAGAAATTATATTCTTCATTGTTGATTTACTTTTTCATACGCTGTGTTACTAATTCATTAAACAGTGAAATACTCGAGATCCCAAGGCAACACCTTTAACCAATATTTTCTAATCAAAATTAGAACTTAATTACGTAATTAATAAATATCACATTCTAAATAACTCCTAAATCATGATTACGAAGACACTAGATCAGTTCAATTTAATTTATAATTACAATTCAAATTTTAAAAAATATATACGAAACAATGTAAATATTTTCGTTGTTTTGATCTTTTTCATTCAAGTGTTTTACAGCCTTAATGATTTTTTTTTTAAATTAAGATGAAAATATATTCATTAATAATAATCCTTCGATTGGTATAAACCTAATTTAAATTTTAATTGACAACTTACTGTCACAAGTACAACATTCTTAAGAAATCATGATTGGTTATATCATTCTTTTTAAATGAAAATAAATGTTCTTGTCCTGAAAAATAAAAATGTCAAATAATTTATTTTTCATAGATTGAATATTTCTTAAGAGAAAGACTAAAATGATATGTTTTATATTTTCGATTTTCGAATATAAAGACGGCAGTCTTTGGACTTGCTTGAAATATGTAATTTTTAAAGTTTCAATAAATAAATTTAACATGAAAAGTAATTTTTATGGATTATTTAAAAAAATTTCTAACAATGACTGTTTATTATTGTTCACAGTATAAAAACTTCATAAGAGTTAAACCCATATAAAAACACGATCTGCTTTATTTCTGCTCTGGTTTCCGTGGCATGATGATTGTAATATCCCTTTCATTTCAGAAATTTAAGAATTTGAAGTTATGACGCCAACTTATATACGTCTTGGTTAGCATCTGAGACAAACAGTGGGAAGGAAGAGGATTAAAGATTAAAAAGAAATGCAGTACATTCTGCTTGAGATATTTGTGTGGCGTAGAAGCCAAAGGAATAGAAATTGTCCATAGCAAAGGTAAAAACCAGTTGTGTGGACAATAATAAATTAATCTACTACTACAATGTCAATCTCACTATGTTCCAACTGGTTACTTCAAACATTGGTGATACATTCGATTTGATGTTTTAAAGCTTAGTTTTGTCCTGATCCAGCTGCTTAATTACCCCATTCCCCTATTTAACCAATTTAATTTGCTTTTAATTTTCCTCAAATTTCATCCCCATCCCTCCTTGTCCACCTCTTTTATCTTTCCATCTATCTTAAATGTCAGTGACTGTACCATGGCTCCAGAGATTGGCCTAGTCTCCATGCCCCAGATCCAAAAATTATCACAATCCCAACACCCCAAAAACCAACAAACTCAACCAAACCCTAACACCACCACCACCACAACTCCCTCCTCTTGGATGTGGAATCCTAGGGAACAACTGCAGCACCAAGAAGATGATGATGACTCCTGGGAGGTCAGAGCTTTTGCAGAAGACACAAGGAACATCATGGGAACCACATGGCCTCCAAGGTCCTACACCTGCACCTACTGCAGAAGGGAGTTCCGCTCCGCCCAAGCTCTCGGCGGCCACATGAACGTCCACCGCCGTGACCGTGCACGCCTCCACCAACCCCCTCCTTCCTCCACCACCACCTCCTCTCTCCCCACTTCTTCACCCTACATCAACATCCCTCCTCAAGACCTTGTTGCAAATGCTGGCTTATGCCTCCTCTACCACTTGCCACCAAGCCCTAGTGCACCACCCTTCCCTAATTCCCCCACCGCCAATGCCCCTTCTCCTTCTCCCTCTCCCTCCACTTTTCTCTCTATCTCCTCCTATCCTTCAAACAACTTTCTGATGCAAACTCCCTTTAATTTTCCCACTGCACCCTCAACTGGGATCAACCCTGCTACTGTTCCCTCTTTCTGCTATAATAACTCTAGCAAAGTGGAACAATCGGCAACTTCTTCCTCTTTCGCTACCGGCCACCTCGAAGAGCTTGATCTAGAGCTCCGCCTCGGCCACAAACCAACACAAACCTCATAAATCTTATAAATCTTACCCCCAAAACCTCAGAAATATAAATATATAGCTTAAACCGCAACCATATATAGTGGTATTAGCAAGTGAGAAGAGAAAGTAAAGTCACTGAAGTATCGTTACTACGCTGATCTCTTTCTCGACAGTGTGTGTGGAAGAGATCGAGAGTGATATTATCTGTAGATGTGTGTGATATGATGCCATTACCATGTCCAGCCTTGATATAGCTGATGGGCTTGTGGGTTTTGTTTTGGGTTCGATTTTGTTACTGTTCTTGGTTGATTGATTTCATCTGTGTGTGATTTTGTGACTGAAGGTGCACATGGAGGGAGGAGCAAGCTATGGGTGGGGATGTGAAAGAAGGAGAGAGACACCACATGTAAATTTTTCAAAGAAAAAAAAAATGTAAGTTGCTATTAATTTTTAGAGAAATATCGACAGTAATTATGAGAGGAGATTAGGGTTTCGGAGTAAGACACTGAGAAAGGTCGCAGTGAAGTGTCATTTTCTATTTTAGAGTTGTCTAAGTACATTCATGTCTGTCTGGGCATACATTTCCGTGGGGATTATTTTCCATCCTTCACCTAAGTAAACCTAGTAAGAGTAATATATATTATCTACACTGTTCAACCTTTCTGTTTGGACAAAACTGCAATATATATTATTTACACTGTTTATGTCATTATATTGATTTTGGTTGGTTACTGGTATATTATGTTTATTGCACCTGCCTGTTATGTATATATTTATTTGTAGCAATCTTGATGTAAATATAAAGAAAAATTAAACTTTTAAACTTTCAAATGTTTCTAATTCTAAGAGATGAAATGCTACAAAATTTGTATGATTATGAAATATGGAACCTAAGATTTAGGAAAAGCTTAAATTATTATCGTACATATATTCTTTCTTTTATCTTTCTTTCTATCTTATTTATTTTTCTTTTCACACATTAATAACTTTTTTATTCAAAGCCTTGAAAAAAAGGTTATACCTTCACTGTTTTCCTATTATATGTAAGAACATTGCTAATTTTACATTATTTCTTAGAAATCTCCCAAGAAACCAATATCTTGTTAAATATGGAACCTAAGATTTAGGAGACGTATGTTTGAGTTGGATTACAAATATATGTTGCGAATTATTATCATACGCATATTCTTTCTTTTATCTTTCTTTCTATATTATTTATTTTTCTTTTAAGACATTAATAACTTTTTTAATTCACTCCTAAAGCCTTAAAAGAAGGATATACCTTCACTGTTGTCCCATTATATGTAAGAACATTGCCAATTTTACATTATTTTTTAGAAATCTCTCAAGAAATCAATATCTGTTTTTCATGCACACACTTATTTATTATTACTATTAAGTATTAAGTTTAAATGATTTAAAATGAGTTAATTTGTTGGTCTATTTTTTTATAAATTAATAATTTGTAGTTAAATGAAATTTTAAAGTTAATGTAGACTACTCTATTTAAAAAACAAATTTCATATTTTTAACAAAACCCCAAATTTCATATAATACTTCCTATAATACTTGATATAATAATCAAATTAGAAGTGCTGTTAGATATTTTTATAAAATATCAAGTATATTAAATATTATTAAAAAATATATATTTTTAGTTATGAATCATTCCTTCTCATTTTTAATAAATATTGTTTTTAATTTCACATTAATATTTTATACTTTTTGAGAGTTTGATTTTACATAGGAATAGTATTTTAAAAAGTTTACTAGGTCATCCATATTATAGGCAATGAAAAATATAATTTAGTAATAAAGTCCCTAAGACATTATAGTTAAAAATAAAAAATAAAAAATTATTACATGAAAGGACAATTTCTAACATTTTGTACATATCTTTATAAAATGAGTGTCTCACTGTCTTGTCAACAAGACTCTATATGTATAGTTGGAGAATAAAAAATTCAAGACAATAAATTTTAAGAGGAATTAAAAAAAAATAAGGCTATCGTTTACGGTATACATTTGGTTGATTTAATATAATATTTATTTCATAAAAATTTGGACAGGGATATCTGTTATGAACAACTTTAAGTGATTCTTTCACTGATAAATATAAGGAAACAATGGTATAGTTATTAATTATTTACTATTTTTTTTTTCTCAACTTTCCTCATTGTCATTGTAAGGATCAATCGGTATATGTTATCGTTGAAAAAATACCAACATAAAAAAAAGTTAAAATATAATAAAATAAAAAGGAAAAGTGATTAAAATAATATGATTTTCCATAGAGTTTTTTTTTTTTTTTTACATTCATACATTTTTTACATTAAAGACAGAAAATAAAAATAAGTAATAATAAATAGATTATGAAATAAAATGAATTCAGTGATTAGTTTTGAAAAAAAACATAAAAAAACATGAATAAAATTGATTATAATATTATATTTTAAGTAATTAATATGTATTTTTTTTTGCTAAAAAAGATAAAATAATAATATAAGATTAAGTTAATATACCTATTACTAATAATATTTCCAACTCTTAAATTAACAAAATAATTAATTAGTCCACTAGTGTTACTATCTATATGTGAATAAAATAACTTAATTTTAAATATCAAGTCTTAACTTGTCTATATAATTTCACAAAATTCACAATTATATATGATGACTTAGATAATTATTATCATATATGTACTTGTCAAAATAAGTGTTATTATATTATTCTTTTATTATTATCAAAAGAAAATATAAGAATCATGCGAAAATCTGAATGATTACAACACTAACATAAAATCTTATGTTTTATTTATGGTTATTTTTTAAATAATTTATTTTGTTTCTATTTTTATATAACAAAGTATTATTTAAATGGATTCTATTATTGATATTTAAAATGATCTTAAAGTCAGGAGGTTTTTTCTGTATGTCATCCCATTAAAAATGTATTCTCTTAATTAAAATGACTTGTCTATAATAAAATATTTCATAAAATTAAGAATTAGATGAGTTAAATAATTATTATCTAGAACATATCTTTAGTTGTTAAAATAAGTATTTTTATAATGTTTTTATACTATTGTCAAAATTATTATAAGTTTTCTAAACTCAAAACTAAGTTGAAGATTTAATTGTATTACTAGCTCACTTATTTAATTAATATCCAATTTTGAAAAAAACTATATAAACAATCTAAATATTATTTACATATTCATTTATGACTTTGGTATCGAATATCAAATACTTATATTAATAAACAATATGTTAAAAATTAACTAAAGAGTTATAAGAACGTACAATTATGTCTCTTCAACATTAACTTTAATATATTTTTACAATAATCAAAAGTAATTGATTGTGTATTTCATTCATTAGTTTACTCACTAATATTAAACCAATCAATTCACAGATTTCAAATTTGATTCACTCAGTTTTATTTTTTCTTTATTTTCTGCACAACCAAACAAAAGATCCAAAAACATAAATTAATAACTCAATATATATATATATATATATATATATATATATATATATATATATATATATATATATATATATATATATATATATATATTAACAAACTCTGTAACTTCTTCAAATGAAAATCATGAATATGAATTTCAGGAAAAAAGAAAGCCACTGCAATATTACATATTGAGTTAAAAGTTACATTATACTTGAGTGTTTAGGGGAAAAGCTTTTTCTACAATCTAAATTGACTGCAATTAATTAATTAATTAATAATTTTTGGATTAAGTAATCTTTATATAGTTACAGTCAACATCCAATATCATCCATCAAAATGAATTTTCAGACCGAAGCACATGGTAACAACGCGTTTCATGACAGAAGCAATGGAGGACAGGAAAAAAAGAAAGAATATAATGGAATAGAATGATGTAAGATGGAGATTATTTCAACAGTTATTAATTATTGCCTCATTTAAAAGACTTCTCCATCATAGCACTGGTCTATATGCAAATAATTCATTTTTAATTATTCACTTCGATATATTTTATTTTAAAAAGTTTTATCATAGATTACATAGTACAGAAGGACGAGATCCAACGTTAGGTAAAAAAAATTCGAAAGAAGACATAAACATGTGTTCAAACTTGAAAGGGAGAAAAAGCTGCAAAATGGGTGTGCACATTCTGCTCCGTCTTGAAAAAATTAAGACAACAGTTGCACAGTTGCGTAACTTGCTTGTGATGGTAATTATGATAATTATGATGTCTAAGTACCCTCTTTAACTGCAGCTACAAATTGCTCTACCCTATAGATTTGCACCTATATGTAGTAGTCTCTAGAATGCAAAATATCATATTCACCCAAAATAAATTGCAAATAGTTACAGTATATACATACATTATCTATTTTCAATGACACAAGATCAGTGGATGATGCTAACTTCTTGTGCATGATTAAGTTTGTTGAATTTTAATGATCACTTTACTTATATATAATCTTAATAACCATAAATTTCCAAGAGCTTAATCATGCATCTGAGAAGAAGAGATATGAAAGTGATGTAACAGTAATATTAGTAATCCTGACCTGTTTGTAAAGATCCCCGTCCTTTGTCTTGCCCAAATAAACTAGTATATGTAGGAAGTTGCTATTGTTATTAATATTATTATTATTATTATTATTTAAATCTCTTAGAAAAGTTAATTTTATATTTTAAAGATATTAAAACTAAAATTTGTATATATAAAAATACTCTTTTATGAACACTTTGATTACACTCCTGTACTTTCAACTGCTAGCTAGTGTGAAGTTTACAGAAGTTGAATGTAAATTCTGATAGCGTGTTAACAATAGACTGCGCCTCATTCTCAGATACATTACCCATCCTCTTTCCTTAGTTGTTTCCCAGTTAAAAGACAAAAACTGATGATTTAGAGACAAAATTTTAAGGAATCACTATAAAAAAAGACAAACTTATAACAAAATTGGTACAGACTATTTAAGCTTCCACAAATCCATTGAATTTGGAAATAATAATGTGAAATCTTACAAATATATGTTCTTTAAAATTTGGTAATATTTACTTCAATAAATAAGGAGTAGCATATCTTATTACTTCATGTTACTCAGACAGAAGTATGTTTTCTCTCTCTCTCTCTCTTTTGTAATTGTTTCTCAATGAGGATGTGGACGGTCCAATGCATGTCCACCAAACGTTTTCCTAAAACAAACTTAAAATAGGGACTATAAATGTGAGTGAGTCAGTGGGCTACAACTATGCAGGGGACCCCGTGGTACATGTGCATGTGTTCTTGCTAGTTATTAAGCAGCAGCATTGGCGTGCAATCTTTGTTGAGAAAGGCTTTGAGCAGAAATCGTACATTCATATAGCTTTCTAGTTTTGTTGCATACTTCAGTATGTATGTATTCTGTCTTCTCCCTTCATGTGGTCCTAACTCCAACCCAAATATCCAAAACTTCAATGACTCTTACGTGAGTAATCATATGACCTATGTTGGGTTGATGATGTCGTTTTATTACCGTTATAATTCAAACACATGACCCCGCAGCCCATTCCAACCTCAATTCTTCCACAATGAGCACTAACTCCATCTCATAATATCAGATACTCTTCTCTGTGTGTGTATATGTATCCATTTTGGAAAACATTGCAGGAGAATATATATATTCCATAAAGGGCATGATTGCTTAATTAGTTTCAAGCCTTCAACTTTTCATAGATTAGACTTTAGAGCATCACATTAGGTTTGTAGGATCCAGGTGTTGCGTGTGAATATTGACGGGTTGCCTGCGATTTTGACCCTGACATTGACATGTATGTATTGACTGGAATTGATGATTAACTCCAAACAGGTATAATTCAATACTTGCTTTGATTTGATTTTGTTTGGATGTATTTAACCCGCAATATATTCTAATCAGAAGTTTGATAATGTTCTGGATTAATGGGTCAGATCACAAATCTAGGAGGTAAAAGATGAAAATAAACTGCAATTTTTGGTGTCAGTTGTTTTTCTTTCAAGAGGGAGTTACTAGTTGCTGATGTTCTTTATTGATCATTTTAACCTGTTGATCTCCAAATTCTAATGAATTTATGTAGTTTTGAAAAACTTGTCTAGTTTCTTAATTATCATTATAGTTTATAGTAATTTGAAAACAAAAATAATACTTTCACAACTAAAAAAATCTATTTACCAACTATTGTATATATTGATATAATAATATAAATAGACGATTATTAAGTTAAATAAAATTATTTAATTGTAAATTTAAATGAGATTATTTACATATTATCACTATTGCAAAAATTAGACCAAGTAATTTGATCCAAAAGTCAATTAGGTAAAACTAATAATAATAATAATAATAATAATAATAATATTGAAAACTGAATTGATATTGACTAAAGAATACCTATGATACCAACAAAAAAAAATATTTATTAAATAAATCTAATTCTAAATATAAATCTTGAAAACTTGTAAAAAACAATATGTACAATTATAAATCATATTCTTATATTCTTATATTTGAATTTAGTCAAAGCATTTTGAATTAATACTCTCTATTTTATAACTAGTTCACTTATAGTATAATTTTAAGATCTCATCTAAACAAGATTATTGTTAGGTGTTTTTATGGTTTCATATTCCTTTGTTTATTAAGTTACCAGAGGCTGTTTCCTTTCTCTTTAGACCATTTTTTTTTTTCCAATTTTCATTTTATTAATATTTTATTAAGTTACAAGTGACTTCTCATATGTTAAATATTTTATTTTATTTTTCCTTTGTAATATGTTGTTTATTCAAACACTATTACTTAAATTTATTATAAATTAAATTTGATTTAAATTTCGAATATTAATACAAGAAATTAAATATATCTATTGAAAAACTAATTTTTAAAATTATTATTTCTTGAATAACTTTGATGCTTCAAAATTTCTTATATTTAAGAATTTTTTAGTTATTTTCTTCTACGTTAAGAGCTCGTTTGTTTCTAACTATGAAAACTCACAAAGCCAAGAAAAATAAATAAAGTACGAAAAAGGAGCCTAAAATTTACGGAAAAACTAAAACAAAAATCTTCTTAAACTTTTCATCCTTATGTGACTCACGAAAGTTTATTTTTATTATTAAATAAAAAACTAATTTGAAAATTTGACAAAAATATTTATTCTTTTATTCTAAAATAATAAATAATTAAATTTATAATAAAATAAGAACATAAAAATAATTAATAAAATAAAAATAAATTAATATTTTGTTAATATATATTTTATATTAAATATGTAATAAGAAATATATAAAGTTATAAAATATTAATAAATTAAAAAATACTACTAATAATAAATTATATAATAATAATAATAAAAGTAAGATAATTATAATAATAAAATACTATGCTAAAAACTAAAAATAATAATAAAATTATAAATAATAATTATAATAAAAAAGTAATAAAATTATAAAATAATAATAAAATTGAAATTAATTTATAAAATGAAAACAATAATAATTTGTTTTTAACTTTAATTTTATTTTACAAATTATACCTAATTTTATTTTATCTGTTAAAATATTTATTTTATTGATTATACCTATCACTCACAATTTTTAATAAACTTTTCTTTCATTTTTCACTATTTTTTATCTTCGTACAAATTCACACTTTAACTTCAAATCTACTCTTTTTCAGTCTTTCAAATTGATTCTCCAGTCCAAACACACCCTAAGTTATCTGACTATTCTTAAACATTTAAGTTTATTTTTAATTGTTATTTTTATTCATTTCAAACACTTAAATTTAATTTTAATATTAATTTCATATGAGTTTAAATTTTAAATATTAATACACTATATAAAAAAAAAATGGGGTCAAGTGGAATCTATGTTCAGTAAAATATTATTTAACTTTTTTTACCAAGTAGTGCTGCAATGTAAATTAGAAGATTTGGACACATACACACGTATTTGTCAAATAGAGAGAACCTAGCATATTTATCTTTAACCATTGTTATGTTTTGTCTTGATTTTTTTGCCATTCTTATGAAAATTGTTTTACTGGTGTTGGTTATAAGTTAAGCTGGAAAAATTTTGAGAAAAGTCTGATATTGTTTGAATGCAAGTTTGAGCTATAAAATGCTAAAGATATTTAGATATAATTGCATAAAAAAGAACATGACATGATTATTACATGACAAAAATTTCAATTGAAATGACAATTCATATATAATATCAATATAGTTGGTATCCGATCAAATGATGTATGTGTATAATTGGTTTTATGTTGAATGAAAGTTTTTGCAACAAAAGAGACTTAAATGTCTATACATTTTTGCACATTTTTCTATAAATATTAAAATATTCTTAAAATACTTCTATATATATTTAATTTATTCTCCATTAATAAAAAAACTCTTAAATTAATTAAAATTTAAAATCACTGTAATTTTATGTAATCATATTAATTGTAAGTGGTAATTATTGATGAACTTAATTATACTAATGTTGTGGAGAAAAAAATAACAGAGAATTTTAATTTTACTTTTTTTAACTTAACTTATTATAGCAGCAAAGATATAATATATATGTATTTCAAATAAATAAAGTATTCCACCATTTTCTTTTATGATAAAAATATTTAATAGGCTTAAAAGTAATGACTTTAAGATTAGGAGACTTTCTCCGTGTGTCAGATCTCTAGTTAAAAATATATTTTCTTAATTAAAGTGACTTGTCTATAATAAAATATTTCACAAAGTTGAGAATTACATGAGTTAGAGTTAGATATTATCCAGAACATATATATACTTGTCAAAGTAAGTGTTCTTATACTATTTTTATACTATTGTCAAAAGAAAACATAAGAATCATGTTATGCAGTTTATTCAAGACCTAAATAATTACAGCACCAACAAAAAATTTCATGTTTTACTTATGGTTACTTATTAGATCATTCATTTTGTTTTTATTCATATAGAATAAAATATCATTTGGATGGATTCTACTATTGATATTTGGAGTGACCTCAAGGTCAGGGATCTTATCTGTGTGTCAGATCTGCGTCTGAAATATATTCTCTTAATTAAAGTGACTTGTCCATAATGGAATATTTCACAAAGTTACATGGGATGAGTTAGATAATTATTGTCCAGTTAGATAATTATTATCCAGAACATATCTATAATTGTCAAAATAAGTGTTGTTATATTGTTTTTATACTATTGTAAAAAAAACATAAGAGTCATGCTATGCAATTCCTTCAAAACCTGAATGATCACAACACCAACGTAAAATTTCATGTTTTACTTATGGTTACTTCTTGGATCATTCATTTTATTTCTTTTTTTTTTTAACAACAATGAATAAATAAAATAAAAGGAACACTTAAGGGGTGTTCCAACCCTTGTACATTCATTTTATTTCTATTCCTATACAACAAAGTATCATTTAGATGGATTATACTATTGATATTTGAAATTACCTTAAGGTCATTCTCTGTGTTTCAGATCTCCAGCCAGAAATATATTCTGTTAATTAAAGTGACTTGTCTATAATGAAATACAACAAAGTTGATAAGTACATGGGATGCGTTATATAATTATTGTCCAAAACATATCATTTGTCAAAATAAGTGTACTATTGTCAAAAGAAAACATTAGAATCATGTTATGTAATTCCTTCAAGACCTAAATGATTACAACACCAACATAAAATTTCATGCGTTACTTATGGTTAATTTTTGGATCATTCATTTTAGTTCTATTCATATATAACAAAATATCATTTGGATGGATTCTACTATATTGATATTTGGAATGACCTCAAGGCCAAGAGACCTTTTCTGTGTGTCAGATCTTCAGTCTGAATATATTCTCTTAATTAAAGTGACTTGTCTGTAATGGAATATTTCACATAGTTGAGAATTACCTGGAATGAGTTAGATAATTATTGTCTAGTTAGATAATTATTGTCCAGTCAAAAATATATTCTCTCTGACTTGTCTATAACAAAATATTCCACATTATAAGATGATTTTGATAATTATCAAAACATATATATGCCTTATAAAAATAATAAATATTCTTATAATGTGTTTTATATTATTATCAAAAGAAAACATAACAATCATGAGTTCTTTTAATAACTAAATGATTATGGCACCATCATAAAATTTCATGTTTTAATTGTGGATCGTACTTCTCTTATAACTAAAATTTTTTCTGTCCCAACGAAAAAAAAACAAACTAGGCTTATCAATATTAACATTAATTTAAAAATGATAACTATTTGAAAATTAACTTCCCATATGTATTTAACATCAGGTATAAAAAATATAGGGATATAAAATTCAATTAAAATGTTAACAATAGTTATTTGAAAGAGTCCTCTGAAAGATGTGTATTTGTGTTACATGATCTGAGTCATGAGACTCACTTAAAGTTTATTTTGCTGTGTTCTCTGGTTTGATGAGTAGGTAACAAATAGATTTGTGGTCTCCACATATCATTTTTGTAAAGAGTAACAGAGAGAGTGTGTTTGGATTAGTTTTGATGACGATGTATTTCAGAAGAGGACAGATTGGATAATTAACGTTACCCTGTCGCGGTCCCCGCGAAAACCATAGAAGCGCAGGACAGCCAGCTAAGAGGAGCACATATATTTATGGGCTCTGCATCACTCTTCAACCTTCATTTCCCACCACACTCATCCTCTCTGCATGCCCTCTCCTTAATTATTGGTCCCCCTTTTCTCTTCTCTTCTATTCTACCTTATACCTTTTACCAACCAAACACCATTCTCATCATCTTTCTCTCTCTCCTCTATCTCATATACATCTTCACATAAACCACGAATTCAGTGTCCAATACTACTTTGTCTGTGTCCTCTCCTCTGTGCATCATTGCATTCATATGTAGCTTCTAGGCAAAAGAATATTTAACCTCACCCAGGTTACTTTTTTTAAGAAAATAACATACTCAAAATAATGTACTTTGCATGCATGCATGCACTTGTTAATAATTGCATTAACGTATTAATAATACAAACCATTTTTCAAAACTTGATTCTACTAACTGTTCATTATTCATCCAACTCTAAATTTTGTTTAAAGTGTCATTTCGTTCAAATTAATACAGTGTTGGAAATCATTTTAAATTTATCTGCATAAAGTTTCACTATACCTTTTTTCTTTTACAAAGAAGGCTAGTGGTCCCAACTACCCCGAAATTAAACGATGGGATATAATTAGAGAAATTAAACAACATCATGCAAGAGGGAGTAGATAACCTTAATAATATAATTGTAAATATATGGATAAGAGGAAAATAAAGAAAAATATTAATTAATTAACATTTAAATTAGTGATAATTTTATAATAATTTAGAATGGGGTAATGGTTATTATATTAGTTGGAGGGTGTGGGTGAAAGAAAAGTGTATTGGAAGTGGGATTGAGGTTTAGTCGTGGTCAGGGTGTGGGCTCCGATAACCAGTCAGTATTCACAAATCAATAATCATTGCCCCTTCCTTATGCTTACCTTACCTGCATCTGCATGGAACCCTGTCTCTCTCTTTTTCTTTTTCTTTCTTTTCCTTCCTTCTAAACAATTGACTGTTCTGAACAGTGACACTTCCAGCACAGAAATAGACGTATACATATATACATATGTTCCATACATTCACATTTCATCTCCCAACTCAGAATGTGACAATTCCCACTTGGTCATTTTCAATTTCAATTCACACACACATATAGATATTTCTTAACTAAATTAATGCCACAAAAATCAAGGAAATATGTAACTTATACTTTTACTCCAACAACAGAGTGTCTTTCACTACCTTACTCATCAAACTTTCATCCACATGAAAACTTAATTAAACAAAATGCTTTCTTTTTTAGAAATGTAAAAAGTTTTTAAAAATGGAATGTTCCCTAATATTTACAAATATACTCACTTATTTCCTACAGCATTTTTTTAATGAGAGTTTCGGGATAAAAAATAATTCCGTTATCTGAATACCCTTTGGACATTAATACATATTAATATCTCAATTAAAATTGTTTTAAATGAAGGGAGTCACTACTTATTGGATTAACATTAATATCGTATATATTTGGACTACCTGTTTAACATTATCAGAAGCCAACTTGACAAAAAAGAAAATAAAATATATAAGTTTCACTTAACAGCATTCATAAGACATGTTGAGATGAGTTAATTTTAATTTCTACTTGGTTTAAAATTTTGAAAGAGTCGTTTACTTAAATTTGAATTCGACCTGATTAAAATATAATAACATATAAAAATTGATATATTAACATGATATATTGAATTAAGATAAAAAATATATATTCCAAAGGGTACATTTTGAATTAATAATATTAATATAAATATAGTATCGTGTTATATAAAATGTAATCACGATAAGTTAAAAAATATTATTATACACAATTATTTCAAAATATATAAAATTTAAAGTAATAAGACGCTTTGATTGAGCTGGTATAACATGATATACTTTAAAATTAGTTGATAAATTCGAAATTTATCAAAATTATTAATGAAATGAAAGGAATAACGAATATACCTGAGTTTTGACAAGAGATATATTAGTAACATTGAATCCTATATTAATATTTAAAGTCTTAATAGTTCAGAAAGAGGTTTTTATTTATTACATTTTATCTTCCAAATTTGAAACCTGAATAACTAGATGGGCTGGATTCGATACTGGCCCATTAAGCGGAATCTGGGTGCTTGATTCAAGGACGGGTTCTTCCTGCACCTAATAGGTACTTCCTCCACCCTAATAAAAGTTTTTAGATGCCAACTTTGCCCTCAATTAATGCAGTACAGAATACGAAATTACCCTTCACCCTATATGCACCCTAATATCTTCATCCGGGTCAGTTTCTTCATTTTTCATTGTGAACCCTAAGTGCATCCCGCCACCAGGAAGTTGCCGCCGTTCAACCTTTGATGTTCAACGTGAGCTTTCTGTATCACGCAAATGTTGCCTCCTGCTTCTCATCCGGTTCAGATTTTTCTTCATCCGGTTAACATCGTCTTCATCCCGATAGTTAATTTGAGATTTGGTGCATTGTCCACGGCGAAGGGAGAAGTTCTCCGATTTCAGGCATGAGAACCGGATACACATCATCCGGTTCTCAATTTGATTTTGTTATGAGAACCGGATGACACCCTCATCCGGTTGTCATATTTAAAAAATTTGACAACCGGATGAGGGTGCCATCCGGTTCTCATAACAAAATCAAATTGAGAACCGGATAGACTGGTCATCCGGGTGTCAAATGTTTTAAATATGACAACCGGATGAGGGTGTCATCCGGTTATCATTACGAAATCAAATTGAGAACCGGATTTATAAAGGGCAAAGTTAGAATTAAAAACTTTTATTAGGGTGCAGGAAGCAGCTATTAGGGTGCAGGAAGAATTTATCTGATTCAAGACGGGCCACCGAAGCCCAAGAAAGAAGTGTGAAGTATGAACTGAAACTGAACCACGAGGATAATGTGCGTAACTAACAGATAGGAACAGGATAAGAGTGTAAGAAGAACACGATAAGAGTATAAGAAGAAGAGGAAAAGTGAAAGAGGAAGAAGAACAGAAAAGGTTTTGGAAGTTCCATGGCGGGGATATTGTTAGCAACCTTAGGGGATCTTCCGAGGGACTCGTACGTGCCTCTTCTCTCCAAGCTCATTGGGGAATCGGAGCACGTGCAGAACAACCCGCCGGACCTCATTCCCGAAGAGGACAGAGTGGTGAAGCACGTGTTGGACGTTCTATTACCCTTCAGCACTACTTCCGGCGGTCCCTTGATCGTCAACCACGTCACCTACACGCCCGGCCGGGGGAACATCATCGTCGAGTACCCCGGCACCGTTTCCGGCAAAATCGTCTCCTTCGTCGGTGCCCACATGGACGTTGTCACCGCCAATCCCAACGATTGGGTATTCATTAATTCTTTCTTATTTTTCTGCCATTTGCCATCTCACATTACCACTGCCACACACACACACACAACACAACCATTTCGATGTGATGCAGGAGTTTGATCCGTTTTCACTGAGCATTGATGGGGATAAGCTTCGGGGTCGTGGAACTACTGATTGTTTGGGCCACGTGGCGCTTCTCACGGAACTCATGAAAAAGCTCGGGCAAACCAAGCCGAAATTGAAATCAACTGTTGTTGCTGTTTTTATAGCCAATGAAGAGAATTCTTCAATTACTGGTATTGGTGTGGATGAGCTTGTCAAAGATGGTCTCCTCCAAAAGCTGAAGGATGGTCCTCTGTAAGTCTTTGCTATCTCGCTGAGGCATGTATAAATTAAAATTAAAGAAATGCGTCAGTAACTGTGAATTGATCTCTTTAGAAAGCGTTATTAGCGATTTCATTTCCAATTTTAATATCTCTACTAGTTTTGATTTTGTGTAGTTTCTGCTCAGGTACTGGGTTGACACGGCAGATAAACAACCCTGCATAGGGACTGGTGGTATGATACCTTGGAAACTTGAGGCCACGGGGAGGCTCTTTCACAGTGGATTAGCTAATAAAGTATGCTCTTACATTGTTGTCTACAATCATGTTCTAATTTTTTTGAGCTATTATGTTTTCTGTTTGATAAAGTCTTAACATAGGATTGACACAAAGTTCTCTGTGCTGATTATCCAAGAGGCTACCGCAATGTGACTGATCCAAGCATAATTGCTAGTTGAACTCTGCATTTGTTTATGATTGCATCCGTGCATGTTTTTTGGGGAATGGATGAAGTATGTTCCTCTCAACCCCCTGCCTTTACAATGAAATATCTGTAAACATTTGAACTTAAAAGAAGTATGCCTAGTGAATATGGCAATTTACCACTGGAATCTGTGAAAAAAATGCTCTGCTTTAGTTCAGAAGGCAAGCACATATCCTCTATAACGGCATGTAAAATGTTGAGCAATCATAGCAAACTTGAAGCTAGTAAAATATTTGGGAATGATTTGATACTTGGACTTATTAGATAGTGATTTGGTTGTGTTGAAATGCTACAACTCAAATTAATTTCAGCTTCACATTTATGCTTACTAATAGTTTTCACTTGACTAACTTGAAGGATCTATGACTTGTCCCTTGGAGCTGAGAACTATGGGAGTAACTGCACAATACAATTTTGTTTTTACTTCTAATTTAATATTAAATTGATTCATCTACCCATTATAAGGTCAAATTTGCATCAGATATTTGCAGTAGTTATTTTGATCTGGTAGCAATAAATATTTCAATGTGAGTCTGTAATTTAACAGATTAGAGGACCTTTACCAGTTGTAGGCAGGGATAGAAGCTAGCAAATAATATTCTACTCTATTACCTCATGTCTATTTATTATGCATAAGAGTGATAATATACTTATGTTGGTTGTTAAGGAATGAATTTTAGTTAAGCTTATGTGCATATTTTTAACATTATTAAAATTTAGAATGCTGGGAAAGTAATGGTATAAATAATTGGGGATTTTAAATTTTAATTATATCCTTTATTCGCCACCAGGTCATGTTAAGTAGACCTTTGATAGTTTGAGTGTTATGGGTAGCCATGTATCCGCCATCTAGGCTAGTCTTGAGACAGAGCTTGTTTGGGCTCTATGAATTGCATCATAGGAACAGAAGTATTGGTTGGTGTGTAATTAATTGGTTTCAGGACATCCTAGCTAGTTTATGGCGTGATTGGTTTGGATTTAAAGGGTTGGGTAGTTAGCATCTGAAAGAGTTATAACGAAGGTTTTATGAAAAGTGTACTGTGGTTTTATTGCAGATATTTTGGGTATGCTTATTTCAGCACAAAATGAGCAGAAATATGGTTAAGTAGTGAGGTAAAAAATTGGCTATAGTACTTTATACATGGCATAACAAAATTGTGGGACCATTGGAAGTGGATTGCAACTCTATGGCACTCTAGCGCAACAATATTTTGTAGATACTACCTATTTTCTACTTTGAGTAAAAAATTAAATATTTCTGTTGTACTACAGTTTAATCCTGGTTATTCACCTTTGTTTTCACTGCCTACCATATTATTGACAAAATTAATTAAGGAGCAGAAAATAGTTTAGGCTGCATCCTGTGCTTGATTGGGTGTGTATCAGGTTACAATTGCTGGGTATTCATTCCTTCATATATAAAGGAAATTCCAATTCTATATTTGTAGGCTTATTTAATTTTCATGTCCTTCATAAATTTAGGTATTTTCAATTGGACCCTATTAAATTTTTGGTCTATTGAGCACTCAAAATTTTTATATTTTCGATTGAGACCCTATCATTTTATTTTCCGTTAACTGAGTGACATGAATGTTATCTTGTCTCGTTCTCTTGCTTACCTGTCTCCACATATTAAGAGATGTGAGCTTTTGTGGTTAATATAGAATAATATGAAGTTAAATGTAAAAGAACAAGTGATTTGTAATGTTTTCATTGAAATCATGTTTGATAACAAGGGATTGTCCTCATCACCTACATTAATGATTGTGACCGTGACAATCGAGTGGTCATAGTAGGTGATGACTACCTCGTTATCCAATACGTGTTTTTAATGGAAGGGATAAAAATCACTTGTTGTTTTATATTAACATTAATATTATTTTATATTAACTACAAAACCCACAATCTTACCGTGTAGAGACAATTAAGCAAGGTGAGGGGATAAAATATCATTCACGTCACTCAACTATCGGAAAAAAATTAAACAGCACAGACTTGATTGGAAAATATAAAAGTTTTGAGTATTTAATCGACTAAAAGAATTTAATAGACTTAATTGAAAATACCCAAATTCCATAATGATAATTGTATTTAATGGTGTCTGCAATACAGAGATTACGAATAATAGTGTGAGGCACCATTTGCTTTCATGTCATATTTGTTGTAGGTATCACAGTTGAAAACTTATTTTCCATTTGGTTACTTGTAGGCTATAAATGCATTGGAACTAGGATCGGATGCTCTAAAGGAAATCCAGTTGCGATTTTACCGAGACTACCCAGCTCATCCTAAGGAACAGGTTTATGGGTTTGAAACTCCTTCAACCATGAAACCAACCCAATGGAGTTGTAAGTTGTCTGCCTTTTGTTTTTATGAAGGACAAAATATACAGATTTCATAATTATTACATCCTTACTGCAGATCCAGGAGGTGGACAAAACCAAATTCCAGGGGAATGTACTATTTCAGGAGATGTCAGGTTAACTCTCCTTCTTATAATTACCCAGGGCATTTATTAAGAATTGTATGTCATTACAGATATCTCTCGCTTGTTTGTTGCAGGTTGACTCCATTCTACGAGTAAGCTACATCTTACAGTACGGTCAAATTTTTAGTTGCATGGATATGAGTTCAGTTTTTGTTCTTTATTTATTTTACTAGATTGCAAATTATATATTTATAGATGACAGTTTTCAGTTTTACTTATTTTACGTAAATAATATCATATCCAATGCGTAATGCTTCGGTCAGTATAAATGATGTAATGAAGAAGCTGCAAGAATACGTGAAGGATATTAATGAGAATATTGAGAAGCTAGAAAGTAGAGGTCCAGTTTCGAAATATGTCCTACCCGAGGAAAACATAAGAGGAAGGTGAGACCTGTCTATCCTCCCTGAACCAGCAAATTCTGGTTTATCGTTCAGCTCCAAATAGTCAGCCTTTTTACTTTAGAATCTTTCATCGCTTATATCTTTTTCGATCTATTGATTGGGTCGTTTTCTTTGATATCTGTTACTGATTAGGTTTCCCTTCTCTTCTTTACAGCATTGCTATAACTTTTGAAGAGGCTTTTCCTGGAGTTGCTTGTGATATTAATTCTAAAGGTTTCCATGTTTTATGCGAAGCAACTAAAGAAGTAGTTGGCTACGTAAAGCCTTACTCGATTACTGGGAGTTTGCCTCTCATTCGGGAACTACAGGTGAAAAAAAAAATACTCTCATTGGTTCATGAAAAGCGTTTGTATTACTCACATTCGATACTTAAGCCCCGTCTTTGTGTCACAGGATGAAGGTTTTGATGTTCAAACTATTGGCTACGGTATGACATGCCTAAGAACAATTTTATGCACATTGAATTTGAAAGTAACTACAGTACCTTATTGTATTTCACGTTATGTCCAGGCCTAACGGCTGTTTACCATGCTGACAACGAGTACTGCCTTTTCACGGATATGTCTCAAGGATATCGGGTCTTTTCCAGAATCATCGATCTACTGGAAGAAGATTGAGGACAGGAGAGGGCTGTGAAGATGTTACTGACTTATCTTCTGCATGATATGGGAAACTAGGTCATTGCCCAACGAACCTTTTTTATTCCATGAAAATTTAACATTCCTCCCACTTGGCAGCAAGTAGAAACAAGGTTTGTACACAAATGCATTGTGTAAACTACTAAAATTCTAAACATTAATAAATGTGCCAAGTGATTGCCACGCTTTTTTGTTGTGGAATTAGTATTTTAGTCAGTAGAATACATATAAAAGAAATATTTATTTTATATATTTACAATTTTTAACAAATAAATATTTTTAAACTTATAAATACTATAATTAAAACTCATCATTACCTGTTAACATTTATATTATACTTTAAATTTATGATAAATAATTTACATTATGAGAAGTAGTTTAAGATTTGGACGAGAGTAGTTGATTAAATCAATACTGGATCTAGTTTTAGAAGTAGAATATATATTTACTATTGATGAACATAGTTTGCTTCTCAAAAAACATATCAATAACATTATGAATCATATTTGGATTTGAAAAATTCTAATAATTAAAAGAATCATGGACTTGATAACTCATTCGTTTGGTTATTGACGCATTCTTCCTCCACCCCATATGAAAAAAATTAAATAAATCTCACTTCATAATCTATAACCTTTTTATATATTAGATAGTAAAATTTAAAATTAAAAAATTATATTTTAAGTTGTATAATCTGAAAAAAAAATATTATATTTTAGAAAAGTAGTATTTTGAATTTACAATCTGAAATATAAAAGTTATACATTCTGAAATATCAAAATTGTATTTAAAAAATATATTTTAAATTGTAAAATTTAAAATTTAAAAAGAATTTTGAATTTGAAATACATTATATAATTTAAAATATAAAATTATATTTAAAATTGTCCCATCTCAAGAATATTTTCAGTAGATCAACGAAAGCCCACGAGAATACGAATTCACCAATTTGCCCTGTTAAAGCTTGCTCCATCATGCACACTTCACTTATCAACTTCTCAAACCCGCATTTATTTCTCCCCTAGTTTTTTTTTTTAAATGTAATTTATGGAATTAAGATTTAGGGTTTATGGATTGAAATTTAGACCTATGCTCTTAATTGCTAAAATATTATTAACTGCTATTTAACTTTATAAAAAAAATTTATTTATAGATTGATTCAGTTTAATCATTAATATATTATTCAATGACCCATTCATTTGAAACCTATATATTGTGTGTCAACAATTGATCCAATTCTCTTGTTTGTTTTTACTTATCAATAATTTCGTTAAAAAAAAAATTGACATTAAAAAGAAGCTCGTGATTAAACCCCCTCCCCCACACCCCTCCTCATTTTTTTTTTTTTATTTTTTTTTTTTTTTTTTTTTTTTTTTTTTTTTTTTTTTTTTACTACTATTTTTTCTTTTCAAAGTGTCCAAATACTTTTCCATTTCTTTTCGTTGTTCCTTTTCTTTGTCTTCTTGTAGAATGAACCTCTTCCTTTTTACCTTCTGTTGATTTGTTTAGTAACAATTGAAGAGAATACGCTTTAGCAATTGTGTATGCTATGAACCTTATATTACTGACCAAAAGAACCAACATCTTTATTATCCCATTTTACTATGGGCAAAAAAGGTTACAACTCTTATTTCGAAAATTCTGTAATCAAAACCTGCATATTCTGTATGTACGAGGCAAAAACTAAAATGAGTATACATATATTCTCTTTATACAACTCTAATATACACTTCTTTTTAACCAAAATCAGTCACAATATTTCAAAATCTAGTTGGTGTTCTTTTCTTCTGATTTTAACTTTTGGATTCTCTGACGTAGTCTACGCCGGTGGTCATGTATCTTCCAAAGCCCATGTCCCAATATCACAGTGGAGTATATGCCATGTGTGATAATGGGAGCAAGAATGTTATCAGTCTGTCAAGTTGACATTCCAAACAGAAAAAAGAAAAGAAAAATTACTTTTTGCCTTTGAAACCCAACACAACAACCAAATAATGTTGAAATAAATAAAATTTATAGTTAAAGATTACCTGGATCCACTCGAAACCTAGGTAGAGGGCTAGGAGTCCTTCCAGAAGTGGGGAATAGATTTTTTTCATTTGCCGTTTCTCATACCAGGCTGCAAACCAAAATTAGAGTAATTAAGATCAAGACATCATAGGTTGAAAATGAACTGTTTTTAATCAAATGATAAATGATGTTGTTTAAAGACATTTTCTTGATCAAATGTACCATCATTACTAATCAGTAAATTAACAGGTCAAATTTGCTCCAAATCTTCTGCTTAGAGAAGATGAAAAATTATGTTCATGGAAACAATAATAGGCGCCTCAAATGTAAGTACTTGCAACTTTTATTTTAAGAATATAAATCTGTTGACAAAAGAACTATAAATGATCACAAAGAAGGAAGATGTGAACTGATTCTAAAATTCTGTTAAGAGAAGAACTGAACCTTCAAACAGCTTTTTCAAATCTTGACGACCAGAGCGAGATTGTGTAACAGGTGCAACAACATAAGTAGGATCTGAAAGAAAAAGAAAAAAGGAGAACCATTAGGAGAGGCCATCTTAATGAGGCTGAGAACATAGTAGGGAAAGTGTAAAAGGGGAATTGAAAAAGGTCACCTTTAGGAGAGGCAGCCATGTAATAGAGAGATCCAGTAAGGACAGCTGTAAGAACAGCTGCAAATGCCTGAGCAAATGGAACAAATGGAGGCAGCACACCGGTCTACATTTTACCATACAAATCATAAGTTAGCCATTGGAATGTAACACAAAAAGGAAAAGGAATAATGGGTTGCCAGGTGCATGAGGCTCCACCATTGTGGCTTGTCAAGGCACCAAATTTATCATTGCACCAAATCTTACCCTGATAACATAAGAAAAGACAATTTAAAAAAATGGTACACATACCAATGATGCCATTCCTTGAGCATCTGATATGAGATTACTGCCTCTTAAAAATATATCAGCCAATGCCCCCTGGAGAATTGCAATCATAAATCATGAGAGGCACACATTAAGTGTCCTATGCAGAAAACAAGATTATAAAGCCTACAATTTTTTTTCTTTTATAAGAGTGAAATTTGCGAAAAATCTTACATCACATTCAATTCAAAACCTTAATTCAATGAGTTTGTAAGTTTTATTTCTTTCTTTTATGTTGTTCAACCTTTTTTTATTTTTTTTAAATATAAGACTTAAACTTGCACTTTGTTACCAAACACTGAGAACTATTTGCATCACACATACACATAGGTACCTAACACTCAAAACTATGTACAGAGCATTATACTATAGAGTTCAAATATAGAATCCAACTGTGCAACAACGTATGATTAACAGCCATCAGTCCTTCATATTTGGCAGTAACACATCTAATTAATTCTTCTGAATACGTTTATTCATAATTGAATTATTCAATATAGATACATTAAACCCAAATTATTCCCCATTTTAAGCTTATCCAAAGAACAATTTTCAGACATCTCTTGGCATATATAATCCAAAGCAGAGGCAGAAGCTCCTAAACAAACCTGAACAGCAGCCCTGTAGAAGAGCTCTTCTCCAACTGAACTCGCAGCAACCATCAGTATAAACTGTATAGTTCAATCAATTAGATCCTTCTTCGTCATAGCACTAGATTTCAAACAATTCAGTATGTCAAAGCAAGCAAGTTTTATCAAATTACCTGCCAAGGGGACATCCCATAGAAAAAGCTCCACAATTCTTCATCCTCTACATCTCTGATGGCACGGGCATGGGGTGAAAGCTTCACAACTTCATCCTATTAATCAACATGTCAACTCGTTAATTTGAAGCTTTACACAGAGGAAAAGGCTCAATTCACGTGAACAAACTCACATCGAGTATAAACAAAAGGGCCATAATTGGAGGAGCTGCATATCCAAGCCCTTCCAAAATGGCATCTAGCGATAGACTGAAACCCCCCAGAGAGTCAATTCCTGTAATCGAACAAATAAAACTCCCCGCAACAGCCATGGCACCATAAATCCCTGGAACAAGGAACTCATCACAATCAACCCATGCCAGAAAAAGTAAAGTTCAACTATAATCTAACTTCCATTTTCCCTAGTGGGAATCTTTCAACACTTTTACTTCATGTGCTATACAACAAAGCAACTCTCTACTTCAATTTAAAGAAAGTAAAAGGGAAGCAGAAAAGTTCAGAAGTTTTGATTAGATTTGAAAAGTTGGAGTGATGTCATGATAACTGAACTAAACTCACCGATGCCATAACTGAGTCTGACGACAGCACCAATCTTTTCCCAAACGGGAAAGTCAGCGTCGTTGAAAGTGCTGCGATTGAATGTGGTGACCTCCATGGCAGGTGTAGTGAACCCAGTTCGAGCCTCCCCATCATCGATTGCATCGCCACTTCTCTCCGCCGAAGCCTTGGCACAACGCACCGAAAGCTTAGGCGCGTCGAAACACGCGTTCTTCTTCTTCTTCCTGGGCTGAAATTCACATATCTTGGAGCAGTGAGCAAGTGCTGCAGGAAGCGATGAAATTGAACTTGAAGGGGAAGGAGTGAGTCTCAGAGACAGCTCCATCAAACAACGACAAGGGCTGGTTCAGAAGGAGGAAAGAGAAGCAAAAGTCTGAGATTTGGCGTTGTTCATTGATTGCCACAGAGTTTGGAACATGCAATAACATATGACAGCATCCCCTTGTATTGCTATAGCAATGTCCGTGTTTGTGTCTCTGTGGGTGTGGCTATGAGTCGTGTGAGGAAGAGAGAAGTTGATTTGGAGATGGAGTGGTCAACTTGGACAGGATTGATGAGAATATCCCAACGCCCAACCAAACACTGCCATGTGGAGATAACGTTGGCAACTGACCAGTTACGTGAAGTTCTATGATTTTTTATGGTTTTCGAATTGCGTTAAAACCACCAACTAATTTCTACTCTTTTTTCCATTTTCGTGGCTCTTCGATAAAACCTACTTTAAGTAAGCTAATAATGCATTTTACCAGTTTCATAATCTATCTTGTTACGTGAAGCTTTCTCCCAACAAAAAAAATCTACCTTATTGCACAGTTCACTTATTTCCTGAATAATGGAGATCAGAGATCCCATGCACCCTTCATTAACTGAAATCAACTGATACTATTATGTGTGATAAAAAAAAATCTTTTTGAATATTTGATACACATTTATACTTGGAACTATCTGTTAAACTTGAGACATTTCCTTTTTTTTTTTTTATTGAAATAGCTGCATTATGGAAATTTTTTAACAGCAACTATGAGGTTATCAATACATTAATAGTTGATTTTTAAGATATATTAGTAGTTGATAATATTAATAATAGATAAATTTGATTCAGTGGTCACCAAATTAGTCTCCACTAATATATCCTGAATGAACCCATGTTGTCTTTTTCTTGTTTGGGCTCACTACCACAAAAACCATAAGAGTTAACATGGTTTTGAGCTTCAACGTGGCAAGGTCCAAACTACGATTTAGATTTTCATGTTCTCAAGTACGTTCTTAGCTACAGAGAATATTATGACCGCTTTTTATTTGTTTATAAATATATTATAGGTGGTTTTCATCTCGGTAAATAAAAATATAAAATAGCCTCTTTTTCTAAAATACAAGGTCCACATCTTCTAAATAAAACATAAAACTACACTTTAATTGGCTTTTGGAGAGAGAATAAAGAGAAGATGAAAAAAAAAAGACATTATAAATGTTAATGAAATATTTATGAAGTTGAAGTGTTCATATATATCCAAGATTATTTTATGCATATAATTTATATTTCATATATAAAAGAAATAAAAAATAATTTTTAATACCAATAAAAATGAAATAGTAATTAAGTTTATTAATTTAGATTAATAACGTTATTCGTTTCAGGACCTTTTCCAGTTACCAGATGGACTAAAGTTAAATTAATAATAGACTATGTAAACATTCACTTCTATATGTGTGCGTGAAATGATTAAGTATTTTATTAAAAAGCTTCAGTAAATTGAGACCACACAATAAATTTAAGATTATAAAAAAAAGTATAAGTAACGCATTTAAAAATAAGTATATTTCCTATAATTGTAATAAAACATGCATACAGTTCTTCTTTTATATAAATGGTAACGATGATATTAGATCATATTATTTTTTATATTCAATATAGATATATATTTTTAATTATAAATCATTAATTGTATAAAATATATTAAGAGAAATATTTTTTGATTTTCTTACATTATTTTTTCCTAACTCCTCAAACCAGAGTTTGAGCTTCATTTCCTACTGTTTTGTTTGGTTATAATAATAGAAATGGAATTAAATAAAATAGAAAAGAAATAAGCTGACAAAAATAATTAAGTAATAAATAAATTGAATTATTAATCATTTAGAAAAGTAGAAATGTATGAGAAATAAAAAAATATATTTTAAAAGTTATATAATTTAATTTATTTGATAAGAAAAAAGGTAAACATAAAATGATTAATAAAAAAACGTCAATAAGTACAACAGTGAATCTCACTGTTTTAAAATAAAAGTATAATTAAGTTCTAAGTCTATAACTATTTTTAATTAAATTTTTATTAATTTTTTTATTCAAAACTTTTATATATTTTAATTGAATTTCTATTATTTAATTTTTTTATTAATTTGATGAAGTAATTATTATCTTAACTTAACATCTTATTTATTTGCTTACATGTATTAATAAATATAAAGTTTTGTCGTTAATATAAAGTTAATTTAAAATAACAAGTGAATAGTTAGTAGACATGACAATTCATACTCTATTACATAAAAAGTAACTACATAATATCAAAATATGCAGTACTACTTTAAGTATCGATAATAAATCTAAGTTGTAATAAATAGATATAATAAACTACAATTGTGGAAAGGAAGTGTAACTTCAAAAAATTGAATAACTATTTATTAATTTTTTTTAAGTATGTTGAAATTACATATACTTAAAATATCATGATTAAATTGTATAAGAATGTGTTCGCTATCCACTTTGATAAAAGAGTAACTGTAAATTTTGATCACAAAACATATTAATTATGTGACTTTAAATTACAAATCAATTAAAAATAACTTCAATTTCAACACCAATTTCATAAATTTAAATTTGATCGAATAAACAATTAACAATATAAGTGTCGCATACGAATAAAGAAATACAAAATCAAACATCTAGCTGACCTTTAAAATCTAAATTAATATTTATTTGATTTAAAAGATTTTCAAATATCTCTGCTTCTAGAATTGAGTCGGGTAGCTGATCTTGGATAAACTCAATCTTCTTCAAATTTTGGCCTAGTGGTTCGACATCTGCTTATAAAAGATGGAATTTATGAAGGTTCTTTCTACATGGATACATATGAAGGTTGGTGGTACAAACGTAGAAGAAAAAAATGAAAAATCTACAGCTAGTACCTTTTACTCGTATCCAGCCACCGTGTGTGATGGTTGGACTTAGAAGAACCACCACGAAACGTCGAGCTAATTTCACACATGTGGACATTAAGATATTGAATTTATGTTTTAAGAAATGAACAACAAGTTTTAACTTAAATTTATGAAACAGGTTTATAATATAAGGATTACAAGTATTTACATATTTAAATTAAACTTATTTAAAATGATCTTGCATACTTTGAAGATATATTTTATATTAAAGTATATATATTTTGTATATATAATTAGATATTTATGAATAATCTAATATATTTAGATAATATGATAAATCTATTAAATCTTAGAATATACTGTGATATAATTTTAAGAAGTAAATTTTAAATTTAAGTCAATAACTTATAAAATAAAATTTTAATCCATTCATATATTATGAATTGACTTTATTTTTGTTCCACATAAAATCTTTAAAATTATCCAATATCAGTTTTTAAACATGTACAAATGAAAATAGTCAATATAATTGAGTAAAATGAATGAAAAATAAAAATAGACAAAATATGTTTTATATTAAAATATCCTTTTATATGGATAAGCTAGATTAAACAATGTGATTTATCAAAATTAATGGATAATAAAATTAGGTACGAGAATTTGAAATGAGAATAGAAAAAAAAAATACGTTTTATTAAAGTATAAGTTTTAATATTTAAGGTTTAAAAACTATTTTTAGACTACTAGATTTAGTATTCAGAGAAAGAAACCATTTTGTTTAAAGTTAAAAGGACTAACAAACTTTTTTAAACTGAAGTTACCAAAACCAAAGTTATCTTAAATATCAGGAACTAAAAATACAAATAAATATTTTTCGTATGCCATATCTAGCAAAGCACGGAGTAAATATTGCCATAGTAGGTTCACTGCATTATTATTGTAATAAGTCAATCGACCATATATAAGCCATTTCTAAATATTTTCTTCTGGTTTTCATATTTAAGACTCACCTGAAATCATGATTAAGAGATTCCTAAACTTCTAATAGAAATAACTATCAATTTCACATGATATAGAAGAATTCTTCAACTGGACATTTTTATTAATTTTCAACGAACACGTCTTTAGTTATATCTCAAAAATGTTAAAATCTAGTCTGGTTGTGTTCATGTGGGTTTATTTCTTTATATCGTTATGTATTATGTACCTGAATCAAGATCTGATAAAAGATTTGTAGTTAAGTACAGACAAAAGGGAACTAAATATGAAGTCTTCAATGCACGATGTTTGAAATATATATTATTGGTTTACCAAAAAAAATGTATGGACTAAATAAAGATTCCATGCAAGACAGAAGTTTGCACACAGAACCTTAAATAGATATATAATTCAACATCTAATTTTTCCAGTCTATTAAAACAGTTGAGCTGAAGCAATTCATTTACATTAGAAATATTCTTTGTAATCTTCTAGATATGGATTGAAAAAATAAAGTATAATTTTTTGCAAGTTGATTATGAAGACTATGCTAGCAAGTGTCATAAAAATATTGGTTAAAATTTTGATAAATAATTTGTAAATAAACTTACGCGATCAAGTTGTTTTGAAGAACTTAAGTATGATTTTTATTTTATAAAAATTACTTTTAATTCATCAGTTAGGATACTAATTATAACCTTTTTCCTAAATTAATTTATCCCTAAATAAAATATTCGTACTACAAAGCGAACAATAATAACATTTTTCCAAAAATTCAAAGTAAAATAATCATTCTATGTTCTGCAAAACATCAACAATGATGGGAGTGTTTATCTTATACACATAGAAAATGAAAATAACAAATGCATTGTCTATACTGTTATTTAGTAATAAGTGGTCACATGTGACTATATAATAATTATCTTAAAGTACATATCAACAATAATTTATTATTAGTTGACTAAGTAAAATGTTCACATTAAAATTGTATTGAGATTAATTTTTAAGCAGAAAAGTTTGCTGCATCCTTTCTGTGGTTCATAAATGTCGAAAGAAATATGATCAGATTCTTAAATAATATAGATTTAAAATGTAAACAGCCTTAATTTTTACGTGATAAAATATATTTTATTTAATACAAATGATATAATTTTATCAAAATTTCATCTACCAAATTAAATATTTTATCAAACAAGCAATTAGCATCAACCTTTCCATTTGTTCACTGTATAACATATGCTATAAGTATTAACACACAATGCAGTAGTTGCACTTATTTGTGTTACTAACTAATCATAGTTGCTGATCGTTTGCGTGTGTGAATAGTTGTAGTTGGTGATGTAAACAAAATGTCACAATGTCGTCATTTAATTTTTTTTCCTTTCCTACAAATGAAACTTGATTTAATATTATTAAATAATCGGCCAACAAGCTTATTATACATTATTTTTATCAAAACCAAGTTAAGAATTTATGAAAAGTTAAAAAGATTAATTAGAAGATTTACACAGACATAAAAGTTATACATACATATAAAGTTTAAGAGGAGAGAAAACAAAGTTGAGATTCATTCGTCAGTAGGCTTACGCGAGCGATCCTGCAATTCTTGATTGAAAGTGATATACGCAAAAGAACAAGAACAATGGAAAGTTCTGAAAGGCAAGGAGTGAATAAAAAAAAGTATGATAGTGTGATTTGTTGGAAGCAAGGTTAACAAATAATGATAAAATTAAGGAAGAAAAGTGAGAGTGGGTGTTTAAAAAATAATAAACATAATTGAGGAAAGGCAGGGAGGGTGTCTGCTGCATCTTCCTTCCGGTTTGATGGGAGAGGGAATCACCAAAGGTTTGGTACGCCACCATTATCCACACACACACCCTATCAAATTTTATTTTATTTTTTTATCAACTTTCTCCTAATCGCTTCTAAATCTTATATATGATTCATAATTAAAGTTGTTCTTTTACTAGCCTTGAAGGTTCTCTTTTACCACGTTTTTTATTCTTGATCAATCTTTAGCTTTGTTTGAGTAGGGAAGGTATATGAGAAAAACACTTGGTTGTTTTAAGTTAATACTTCAGTAGTTGGACCTCTTAAAGATCGATTTGAAAACGTACATTTCACACTTGAGATGTTTCATAATATTTACAAAGATCAATGGTAACCGGCTGTTCTTTTTGTAGCTTTTTAGAATGTTATTGTGAAGGATGGGAACCTTTGAATGACAAGATATATTATATTAATAATATTATATGTACTAAAGACTTCAATTATAATTCAGTAAATGGTATTCTTGGAACAAGATTTCAGTGTTTTAATTAAGAAAAAATAGAATTGATTTAAAAAATAAGGAATTAATGTCAAACCTGATTTTTTTTTAATGAATTATGTTTTTTCATAAGTATTGTTATGAAATCGTGTTATCACGTCAATAAAAAAAATTACCTCTTTTAAAATATGGTAGGATAATTTCACCCTTTTGAAAATTTTGCCAAGTTTTGCAACACAAACTTGTTTATTTTATTTAACAAAATTCGAATATTTACATACATTTTTTTATTTTCCACTTTCTCTCGTCTTCACTTTTGAGTCCAAACACGGTTTTAAGCTATGAAAATGATGGAGCTGGTAAAATGTTGGAAAAGAGAGGAAGATGAAGAAAATCCATAAGATGGATCCCCTTAATCTAAAGAACCCATAGTTTGACCAAACGTAAATATGATTGAAGACAGGGATCAGATTCAAAAGTCACCAACTGACAACGAAAGAAAATGGGATACATTTTCACACGTGCTCATAGGGACCCGGGTATGAACCGTGTTTTTCATACCATGCCCCCTATAAAACCTTCCCAACAACCTTGTTTTTCTCATCTCCCAACTTCACAACATTAATCTCTTCTCTTCAATCTTCATTCTCTCCTCAACTCTTCTAATTTTCCAGTCAAGGTACTGTATTTTCCCAATCTTCTTTCTTTCCCACTCTCTTCATTCATTATGATCTCCCCAAAAACATCAACTATACTTTTCTTTCTAGTTCCTGTTTTCAGATAAGCATGATCTATGCCACTTTTTTTTTAGTTTTACTGATTGATGTTTCATTCATTACTTCTCCCCATGCACATGCACATCATTTTCATTCAACTATTGGGAAATCTCATTTCTTGATCCTTCAATTATCATCTGAAATAATTAATTGATCTCTTGGTTGACTCTCTTTCAGGTCTCTATAAACGAAGGAATCTGAAGATGATGGAAATCGCGTCCACCAACTACTTCCCTGAATTTGTAAGGATGCATAGGAACTCATCATGATTCACAAGCTTCTTAGCATACCAATTAGGAAATATATGAACAGTGAAAATAATCTTACTTTGACTTTTAACAGGAAATGGAGTATCCTACCTTTCTTGATCAATACCAGATGGATTCTTTTGCATGCCCACTGGATGACTTCTGCTTCGAGTCTTTCTCCGGATCCCCAGAGAGCAATTCATCTCATCAGCTCAACTCCGAAAGCACACCAAATTGTTTCCCAGCCGAAAGTCCTGATCAGTCTTTTACCCCTGCAAGACCAACCAAGAAGCTCAAGACATTCAATACCTTAAAAACTTGTGCCGGTGACTTAATTTCCCAGAATGTTTCCGCTTCTCCATCCTCCCAAATTATTTCTTTTGGGCACTGTAATGCTTCACCACGTGCTTATGGGAAGCCTAAAGTCGAAAACCCGTGTAGTGAGAACATGGACTTTACAGACTTCGTTTCTCAAGGTTCATATGAGGGCAAAAGTTTCCTCAGTTCTGATAATAGAACGAATCAGGTTGGCATAACCACTAGGAACCCAATCCAAGCCCAAGAGCACGTAATATCTGAAAGAAAACGAAGGGAAAAACTCAGCCAGAAGTTCATCGCTCTTTCTGCCGTCCTCCCTGGCCTCAAGAAGGTACTCAGCTTAACAATTGCTTCTTTTTTTTCTATCTAAGAGAGTTTGGGTGAGCTAGGTCTATATCCTCATCAGGGTCATGACAAAATGAACACTTGAGCCACTTAGATGTTATCTGTTGACAGACTCGAACTCGTGTATGCACAAACTTGTTTAGACCACCGGCATAACAATTGCTATGTTAATTCAACTCTCATGCACAATCACAGTTACAATTTATATATATGAACAGCACACACGGTTGAAGACTTAACCTAAGTTCAACCAACTATAAATAAATGCTGAACTAAGTTATGTGGGTGGTTGCATGCACAGATGGACAAGGCTTCTGTGTTGGGAGATGCTATCAAGTATGTAAAACAACTACAAGAGCGTGTGCAAACTCTGGAGGAGAAAAGAGCGAAGAGCACAACCGGTTCTTCGGTGCTGGTGAAAAGATCTATTCTCTTTGCTGACGATGAAAATTCTGAGAGCCACTGCGACCGTTCACTCCCTGAAATCGAAGTCAGAGTTACCGGGAAAGACGTACTCATCAGAACTCAAAGCGATAAACACAGCGGGAGTGTGGCAGTGATACTCAGCGAATTAGAAAAGCTTCATTTCATTGTCCAGAGTAGCAGCCTTTTGCCCTTCGGCAACAACAATATTGATGTAACTATTATTGCTCAGGTAAAAAGTCTATTGTTTAGTACTAGTGAAGAATACTCATGCAATAAGCATGCTTTAGTTAATTACCATTTCAGATTAAATTTAAATTGGTTGCTAAATTTCTTTTCTCTACTACATAAAAGTCTCTCTAGAACAAGACCATAATAGTATTTTCGATTTCCTGCAGATGAAGGAAAACTACATGGCAGCAAAGGATCTTCTAGGAAGGTTACGACAGGCTTTGAAGCAAGTTGATGTGGTCTAACTGGTTCAAGGAATTTATGTTTATGATGTGCATGATACAAGAATAAATTTAGTGAATAATGATTTTAATCGCAGTGCTTTATTTTTCCTTTTTCATCCATGATGTGGATTCTGGAGTTATATATGAAGGGCCTGCGAGTAGTTTGCACAGATTGTACATGGGTTTGTTCTGCTATGAGGTGTGGGGATCTTGAACAGAAGCACTTGGTGCCAAGGTGTTTTCTTCTGTTGCTTTTTGCGTAGTTGATTGGTCGGCTATGTTACCCTACACCAGAATAGCATTTTCAATCTTTGTAGATTTTTTTCCATCATCATCATCATAAGGGGTTTTTTGAGAGGCTTTGACTTATCATATACACCTCTTTCTTGTCTTTTCTCAGCTTGTGAAAAAGGTTCTGGTTTGATAGATACTAAATAGCAGACACATATTTTAAATGAGTTCCTCTGTCGTTTTGTGTTTGGTCACACTTCTATATAAAATTTTCTTCTAATTGTAGCCGCGACAAGTTGGTATTCTTTTCTTTCTTAAATATATTTTATTCTGTTTAGTTGCATATATCTTTTTGTGGGTAAAGTTATATATATATATATATATATATATATATATATATATATATATTTGTATTATTTTTAAATTCTTTTACTTTTTTCTAGGAATTAAAATGATGTGTAAAGATTAAAAGTTATATGCGTAATTATAGAAATTAAATGAGTAATTAAATCTAAATAATATTGGTCTTAATTTTGGTTTTAACTTTTGTTTGTAAATAATAGAAAATATAACAAGTAATTCAACAGAGGAAGATGGGAGCATGTGAGACAAAATTGCAAATTAATAGAGGAAAGTAGTTGGTCCCGCCACAGATTTTGCGATCTCCTTGCTAATCTGGGAATCATTTGAATATACCCATGCCTTTCTTCGATATACAGCTATGTGTAATTATTTTATATTATTATTGGTTTCATCATAATACTTCATATTATTATATTATTATAGTTAATTCATAAATCAATCTACAAGTGTCTTTTTCTTTTCGAGTCATGCCTATTAAAATATAAACAAGAAAGCTAATTTTTATACACCTGATTACTAATTGACTTTTAACGATTACAGGATGTTGATATAATAATATATATATATATATATATATATATATATATATATATAATAAAAGCATTCATACCAATATCCCAAAGAGTTAATTGAAGTATATGGGCTGGGTCTCCTTTAGTGGGCTATACAAGTAGGTGAAATGATCCACGACGTGTTCTTGCACCCCTATGAATTCATCTTATATTTCCATAATTTTTTTAAAATAGGGAAAATATCTTGACTGGTATATTAGATTGTACAATTTGATATATATATATATATATTATTGAATTGTATAATTTAGTATATATTTTTATATATATCAAATTGTATATAATTTGATATATACTTTTATATATCGAATTGTATAAAAATATAAAGAAAAGTTATATACTGAATTGTATAATTTAGTATAAAAAAATTATATGAAATTGTATAATCCATATAAAAATTATATATTAGAAAATGTATGATTTATTTAATTTTTTTTATTAAAAGTATAATGGAAGAAAGTATGGAGGTGTAGGAAAAAGCCGTCCTGATCCAGTGTATTTTCAATTTTAATTAGGCTGAATCTCTTTTAGGTAGAGGTGTTCCCAGATAGTCGTTAAGATTTTTGGACAAATTTATTAAAAAAATACTTGAATTACATTGTGTTAAGTTTTTGTATCTTTTTTATATTAAACTTAACTCAATTTAATTCACTTTTGTAGGAGTTAGATTGGGTTGAGTTAAGACTTTGAAGTTTTCTTTTATTTAAAAATTGTAACTTTCAAATATCAATTTATTTAAAAATAATATAATTTTTATAAAAAATAATTTAAAAAGTTTAAGTAAGATAATAAGTGAAGTTATTATAAGTTTGTTTTTTTAATAACAAAAATTAAAAGTAGGTATTAGACTGGATCTTGAGTATATTAAATTTTTATGATCCAACTTATATGACACTATAAGTTAGTTTAGGTTAGATTAACATAATTTAAAATAAAACTCAACTCAATTGAATTTAATTAAATTAAATCGGGTTGGGTAAACCAACTCAATCAACACCCATACTCTTATTTATTTTTCCCACACTTATGTTTTATTTAAAGAATTGTTTCTTTTATGTTTTGTTCCCTTTTCACAATGTCTTCCCAAAGTGTTAAAAATAATGATAGGTGAGAGTTTTCCAAAACTTACTGAAAACTTTCATTTTTATAATAATTTGTCATTTATAGTTTTCTTTTTTTTCCCTCCCACTCTCATTAGTTCTGCGTAAAACACTTGCAATCTGACTAACTACCTATAAATATCAAACACCAATGCTAAAATTTCTTGACTAGTGATGTAAGTTTGAAAAATGTACCATTGGAAAGTAATAATATCGTTTCTAACGAAAGCAATACTATTATTGTTTTTTATATTGTCATTGTACGACGAAAATAAAAATTAGCTACTACGTCGTTAGTACTTTATGTGATTTATAGTTAAAATTTTGAATAAATATATTAATTTGTTATAAAATAATTTAGTCAAATGGACAATCTATGAATAATAAAAGAACACACTTTTTCACATTAGCATTAATGTTAGTTTGTATGTATATGTTTTCTTTAGTCAAAATATATATGTCGTTAAACTTACTTAATAATAAATGTCAGGATTTTGCATTCTACACTCCCATAAAACTCAACTGCATCCATAGGTTTTATGAAAAGACAAAAATATTTTTGGTTATATTTATATTTACATATTTATCTTTTTTTTTTCTCTATCGCCTCTTCTTCTTTTATCATTTAGTAATCATGGATAAAATTTTGGCTGTAAGATAGATACATTACATGTATTTACATTTTTTTACTTTGGTTGGATATTTATGTGTGTAGAATTTGAATCTAAAATAGTGATTTTTGAATTATATTTTTTATTAAAGTTTGAACATCTTTTAAGTGTTTCTATTAATTTTATTTTTCGCTTGTTAAAAAGAAATTGTGCAACACTTTCTACATAGAATTTTTTTTCTCCATTTATGAGTGAGAGAAGGTGTCATTGTACTATTATTACATCCCTGTTGAAGAGGTAAGTTTGCAAGTTAGTTTTTATGAGAAAATGAATTACAAACTGTTCTCTAGATCTGAAAAATAATTTAGAAACATTTCATTTTATAACTCATTTTATATGAAAAATAACCAACTCTAAATTATAACTAAATGAAATCCTCCCAAAAATTTTACAAATCCTTCGTTACATTATACGTACTTTAAATGATTGTCAAATATGACAATGATGGAATAAAACTCGTTAAAAAAGTGTAAAATAAAATACTAGAACTGCTTAGAGATGGCACAATAGGAGAGTGAAATGAGCATAGGCGAGGCGAGTAGAGAGATTTAGAATTTAAGGATATTTCAATTCTTACAGCATTCTTTTGAAAGCATTTTGAACATATTAGAAAAATTTGGAAATGTCCGAAAAAATGATTAGAGGTGCAGAAAGAAGCGATACAGTAGAAAAAGTTATTCAGATGGGCTGGGTTTTATTTGCACTGAGTCCCTTCACGATCTACTAGTTAATTTACAGTGTCGTGTTACACTAGAAGATGTAATCTAAGAAATATTTTAAAATTAACCCTGAATCAATAAATTCAAAAATACATTAATACAATCTATAATTTATAGAACAAAATTATAAAATATAAACTAAATAAAACTAATGTTATAATTTTATAACCAGTAAATATATTATATGTTTATTCAATTACAGATACACTATTTTTGTAAAAAAAAAAAAGGTATTTATAGAAGTTTAATTGGTATGGAAATAAATTAACTTTAATTAGAATCAAAAACCAATCCAATCTAATAACATTATTAATTTTTTGTTTCCAACATTTTTTTGTTCTATTTGAGTTTTGTAATCTTTGAATCAAGACACCCACAATTCAAATTTAAAATCACGTAAAAGGAAAAATTGTAAAAGCAGATAGGAATGTGAGGATTGGAACACTGGTAATATACTAGTGCAAATGTGGCTAAGCAAACAAAAGTTGTCACGGAGAGGCAAGACAAAATTGAAAGGGACTTGAGCTTATAGATTTTGAAGAAAGAACAAAGCAGTCCTCGTATCACCTCAATCATGATCATGCACACTCTTCTGTACATAGGAGTTGGCAGAAGGACAGAATCCCTAGAGGGTTTTTAATCCCACAGATTGAGGCACACATGCAGACAACGCCTCTCCATAACCCTAGTTGTTCACTGCCGCAACACAACACCACCATGTGATAGATCCGAACTACAAAAAACTAACCTTAATTATTTCAGAGATACATTAAGTAGTTACATTACGTTAATTAATATAAACATTGAACATTTAAGTGGATTTTCCTACTGCAAACACAGAAGCATAAATCCCATACCAATGTCATTCTCATTGCTTCATGTCAGATCAGGCTTCGACTCTTTAGAGGGTATGCATTATGCATAATGGTACATACTTTGCTTGCCCCAAGATAATTAAGCATCTTGCTAGGGCATAATTTAGCTTAAAGCCATGAAGAAAGGGAAAAGGGAAGGCTGGATTCAAATCAGGCAAGTCCACGTCGATAAGATTGTTACTTCTATTCCTCTCTCAAATAAACAATAAAAAGATAATATCTCTATCATAACTACTCTAAAGGTTTCTATTTCTTTCACGTCAATTTCCCTCAAACGAACAATTAATTAATAATCAGTTCAAAATTTGTGAACAAAAAGCAAGTGAATTTTGTTGGGTGATAGGAATTGCTCAACCTTAGCATGTAGGAAAACGGATAAACAGAAATTGTTCGGTTCAAAACGAAAGAAACACGCATTTGCAAGGTTCACTATTCTCTTCGTTGTCAACTAACATTCTCGTTTCTCAATCACAGGTCCTAACTCCATTCATACTATCTCATACCAATTATTTCTCGTTAAAATTCCCATTTAACTTAATCTTTAATTCTATACTTCAATTCACTTAAAAAAGGTGTAATAAAAATTTAAAATATATTATGTGCACACGGAAAATTTTAAAATATATAGTTTTTTATTATTTTTATTGCACTAATTTCAGTTGACAAACGTATTTTTATGTTTAAAATTAATAAAAAATTATTTGCGTTTTAAAAATATCTCAAGTATATTTGAATAATTTACTTACTTTACCCATTTACAAAATTTAATATAGGTCTAAAAGTTATCTTTGCATTATCACAAAATCAAGGCTCTTTGAAATACATTCTGGCATTGAATATGTAATTGGAAAAGTTATATATGGAGAACTATTATTCGGAAATCTATTTCACAATTTTAAATATATTACGTGATTAAAAGTTAGCTTGAAAATAATATTTAGATCTCTTTTATATCCTTTTATATCAAACTAATATTGACGGAGTCAGATTAGCTAATGAAATATGTGAAATCATCAATAATATTCAAAGTAATTAGATCATTAGATTCTTTTTAAATCTTTCAAGTTATTCACAATATAATAATTTGTGATTTAGAAATCAATGTTAAACTTATTCACGTATATTCTAAAATTGTTAGTGTTTTGTTTTCCTAAATAGAGGAATAGAAATATTGGTAATAATAAACATGTACGATTATTAATAACCTCTAGCATTGTTACTTATTTTATCAAATTTACATAAGTTAATTTTTATACTTAATTATATGGGTATAAAAATCATATTTGCATCACAAGTAGCATGACTTTTCAGTATTTTGCGTATAATAATATGGAAAAAGTGATAATAAAAAAAAAAGTTAAATAACGGGCATGAAATATACACTTTTGTATTGGTGAGTTTGGAGAAATTTTGGTGACTTAGAGAATAATTGTGTTCGTGTGAAAGTTGCATAACAAAAGATTAGAGTAGGAACTAGGGACCATTAACTTCTTTCTCAGAATTAGAGAGACAGTGATGTTAAAATAGATTAGAGTTTGTTTTGAAGTTTGGGTTACAGAATAAGATGGATTTGAAGGTATTCTCAATTTCAGGTCTAATTAGTTCTATTAGAGGGCATTTGTTTGGAGAAGTGAACAGAGGTGATTAGGTAGGGTGGTCCCATAATCAATTTGCACTCTCAAAGCTACTGAATTTATTTCTTTCGATAATATATTCAAATATAGTAGAGAATCTATTAAATATATTTATATCGTTTTTAGTTTGTCTATATTATTCGTAAATCGTTACTAATTTTTTTATTAATTAAAGCAACATTTTACATGTATACTAAATTAAATACATGTTCTGTAATATTTTTATTATCATTAGAATAATTTATGTAAACATTAAATTAATTTTACACAATTTATATAAATATAGTTTTTATCAGATAAAACAATGGTTTTAAATAAATTAACATTTTTATGTGGAAAAAACATATCAGCTTTAACTTAAAATTAATGAATTTTGACAGAAAAATTATACTTGTTTTTTTTTTTAAGTTCTAATT
>Ga0209489_101226_pt1 | contig 52403 bp, 29 predicted proteins | sample SiratrowhiteBW_FD_187527 | JGI IMG/M metagenome (GOLD analysis project Ga0209489, IMG submission 187527) | Root nodule microbial communities of legume samples collected from California, USA - Siratro white BW (SPAdes) (version 2) | ecosystem: Host-associated > Plants > Roots > Nodule | place...
ATAAGGATTTTTTTTTTCTCCTCTTTTAACTTATCTATGATATGAGATTTTTTTTCTTGAAATATGTCTACTCTCATATAACACAATACAAAACAAGATAAGGTATTGTTTAAAAAAAATATCACAAGCACATTCAATTAATTTATCAAGCACATATTAAAATTTATTATAATTGAGTGTCTAACTCTTAAGTTCATTGGCTATATCTTAGGTTATAATTCAAAGATATTAATATCCCGAACACTTTACTCCTCTACTTAAAAAAAAAAAAACACAGGTGCATTAAATTAGACTTAAACACTTATTTTTCACATCACAAACCAGGTCATATAAACCTCCTTCAATTCTCACCACCTAATATTTTTCTCTATGTGAATCCTAGATATAGAATTTCTAGACAAAATCTTAAATTCAATACACAACCTAAACATTTCAACATAGTATTTCCTATTTCCTCTATGGAAATATCCATGCATACTATGTCACATCAAATTCACCATATAAAATAATATTTCAAATTTTACATATAATCAGCTACATGAATTCAAACATATTTACAATTTACAAGTTATTATTCACAACTCATAATATATGTCATTTCCTACTACATTACACATATATACATATAAACCTCATACTCGTCCAATTAAGGAATTAATTATACCTTTAAAACCAAGGAAATTTCTATTGCTTGAGCAAAAATTTTGTTGTTTTAGTGAAAATTAACCCGTGACTAACTCAAACTCCTAGTCTAAATTTTCACCACAAGAAAAATGTTATTTAGAAACCAATATTTAGCTACTAAATGAAATAGTTGCTAATAGTGACCAAATAAGTAAAACAACTTCAACACTTATATTTTCATATGTTAAACAAGTTCCAAAATAATAAATATCTATCTAATTACATCAATCTAATATAAAAAAAAATATTTACACTAAACTTATTATATATTTAAATCAATATATATATATATATATATATATATATATCAAAAAACTTAAACTAAAATCCAAATCAATTTCAAACTTGATCCAATTAATTTGATTAATAATTTCCACAATTCTATTCACAACATAAATTAATACTTTCTAATAACCTTCAACACAAAAAGTCACAGTTAATATCAAAACTATCTCATCAAAATAACATTCTTGTACAAAATATATCATTGTGACCAACTCCCTTTTAACAATTCAAATTTTCTACACTAATTGCTATCACAAATAAAATAACTTCACTTACATTTTCAATTTTGCTTAATCAAACTTAAACTCCCAAATTCACTAGTCTCACAAGAAGACTAAACATAGACATAAAATACTCTTACAATGATCTTGTTGGGAAAATATGAGAGGGAAACACCGGAAAGATCAACAAGAATGAGATAAGAGTCAACCTATATAAGAGAATGACACCACCTTCAACCCAAAACCTTAAAGCATTAGGTTTGTGAGTCTTCTTTCTTATATATTGCTCAACTTTCTCATTCCTACCTAATGTGGGACTTAGAGTCACACTTGAATACCTAACAATCTCTTCCTCAAGTGAGAGTTCCTCCTTCACATTTATACACTCCCCCTCGAGCGGAAGCAACCAACCCCTTACTTGTATCGCCGTTTACACACTTATACGGGACACGCTTGTCTGAAATCTCCATCAGGAAGATTTTCGATACAGGGTCACCCAAGCCGCAAACCATCAGCTCTGATACCACTTGTTGGGAGAATCCGAGGGGAAAACACCGGGGAGATCAACAAGAATGAGATAAGAGCCAACCCATATAAGAGAGTGACACCACTTTCAACCCAAAACCTTAAGGCATTGGTTTTGTGGGTCTTCTTTCTTATATATTGCTCAACTTTCTCATTCCTATCCAATGTGGGACTTAGAATCACACTTGAATACCTAACAATCTCCTCCTCAAGTGAGATTCCCTCCTCCATATTGATACACTCACCCTTAAGCAGAAGCATTCTCAAACCCGAGTACATTACTCAAGACCCCTCACTTGTACCGCCGTTCACACACTTATACGGGACACGCTTGCCTGAAACCTCTGTCAGGAAGACTTTCAATACAGGGTCAAATTGTACTCGCCCAAGCCGTAAACCAATGGCTCTGATACCACTTGTTGGGAGAATCTGAGGGGGAAACACCGGGGAGATCAACAAGAATGAGAAATGAGCCAACCCATATAAGGGAATGACACCACCTTCAACCCAAAACCTTAAGTCGTTGGGTTTGTGGATCTTCTTTCTTATATGTTGCTTAACTCTCTCATTCCTACCCAATGTGGGACTTAGACTCACACTTAAATGCATAGTTATACTCTTGGTTTAACAAAGATTCATCTTTGTCCCATAAATTATACATGTCAAAACCCTACCCCAAGCATCCAACCCTACTTCACTACTCTCCTAGAAAGACTAAACCACTCTTGAAGAACATACATACAATTATTCCACGTGAACAACTCCTCTGATGTGTCATAGGTCGGCTCTACAAAGACTTTCATCCACATATGATCCTTGTTTTTATATGTTTTGAAAAAAAAAATCTAACTGAGATCTGATAAGTGATGTCATGTATTAGAGTGCTGTTTAAAGAAGATATATGTAGTTAATGTTAAGTAAAAAGCATTAAATGTGTCTCTAAGTTATTTTATTTACCTTACAACAACTCCAAAGGATTTAATGACTTTTTTTCTTCTCATGACTCCTTATGAAGAAGACCTCACTGATGAAGAAGATTGACGACCATATCGTTAAAGCTCTTTTGCAATCCTTTAATAATGGAGAATCATCTCCAAGACTACAAATAAGAATAAAGAGGTCACAAAGATAGAGTCTTAATCAGGAGCTTAACAGAAGTTTGGGCCTATCTAGGCTTGTTTGGGTCTCCAAATAGACTTTTAGGCCCAAGTTCAACTTTGAAGAGATCATTCTAAAGTTTTTTGAGCATCAATAATACAAGACTTTATTTGTAAAAGTTGTATAGAGTAGTTTAGGAATTTATTTGGGCCTTGTATTCTAGACCTTGTATTCTAGGCTAAGTACAATAGGATTTTGGGCCTTATATTTTGGCCATGAATAGATTAGGTTTCAAATAAAATAGCTTAGTGCAACCCTAGGACGTCCAAAAGATAGGTTTAGATGCCAAGCTAGGGTTTAAAATGAAGTTTGGATGCTAAACTAAGGTAAATAACATAACTTGCATGACAAGCTAGGATATGACATGGAAATCAATGCCTTACTCATGTGTGCAACATGTCAACCTCTCATTTGATAGGATTTTGAAGTTTTGTAAGCATTTTTCGCTTCTAATGACAAGTGCACCAGTTGTTTATGTAGCAAATAATAAATATATCATTATTTTCCAAGGAACTTGTTCAATATATGACAATAAATTCAATTGATAAGAAATTTAGACTACAAATTATTTTTAATATTTAAATTGATAAACAAGAAAATAAAAATATACAAAAATAATTAAAATATCTTTGGTGTTTTTAGTGAGCCCTTGGATTGTAGGAAACGATTGGAGATAATATGGAATGCAATTGTTAGGGTTAAACTTCACTAAACCTTCCTCCCATGCATAAAAACAATATATTCTTTCCAAATTAATCTCAAAGTCAACCCACAATAAACTAAAACCCTAATTCCTTAGATGAATGAGTCTAAGATTTCCTATTAACCATCAATTCCTTGATCAATTATATAAAAAAAGACATGCTTTTGCCACAAGGATCTTAAGATAACAAATGAATCATGCTCTATTCGTAAATACAAGTTTTTATTTGGTATTTAAATTTAGATCCTGATTATGAATGATATTTTCTAATACCTTAAAAATCAAGTATCAAGTTATGAATAAACACAACAATATTAAGCACAAAATCAAAATACTGACATTGAAATGAAAGACATATATATAAATCCAATATTGATTACATCTAACCCTAACCACAATGAAAATGATGAACAATGGAGGAAGATGGATCTACAAAGAGGAGAAAAACAAACCCTAGCTGCCATCCCAAGCCTATATTTTTCTGACTCCGATGGAGTCAGACTCTTAAATGGAGTTTGACTTTCAAACGAAGCTTGGCTCCTAGAAGGAGTGGAGTGCCTAACTCTATGTAGAGTCTTTTAAATACATAAATTTCGGCACTCATGTCTGGCTCAGCTTCAGTGGCTCCAGGCTCAACTTCCCTATAGAGGTCATGACCTAAACCCTTCAAATACATAAAGAACTATATGTAGTGAGTCCAAGATTATCAAATGAAACAATAGAAAAATTATGTTACGTTTTGTAACCAATCTTGAGAAAAGAAATTTACGAAAATGATCTTAGAAAAAGTATCTTAAATACATTTGTTAACTTAATTTATATCCGACAATTACTCACCACTTTTGGCAAAATTGATTGATGATGTATTTGTTCAAGTTTAAACTTCGTTTATTCATATCTATTGTATGGAATTTTGTAAAAGGTTTTAAAAATTTTAAAATACAAATTAACCATTTCTTCTTATATTTTAGACATGTTTTCACCCGTAAATAATAATTAAAACCATAAATAGGTATATCCACAAAATTATGATCATGTACTTTACGATAATGGTCTATGTTATGCACGTCGATGACTAATTACATGAATGTAAATTTAAGTTTTATAAATTAAAAAGAAATATAATTGGAAGATTTCGTTAACAGTAGTAAAAATAAATTTTATTGAGTTACAAATTATGATATATAATGAATTCGTTAATTTTTATTATAATTATCTTAAAATTATATTAAGAATAATTTATACATAAATCATAAGTAAAGTTGTACGTAGTTCTTGTTCAACTTACATTTTGTTTTTTATTTCAATTTATTTTTATTCTTGTAATCTTTCGTTTTTCTTCTCTTAAAGCTCTATAATTATAAATTTTTTATTGAGTAAATTAATAAATTTTGTATCCGTTATAAATAAGAATATAACAATAGACCACTCAATCTAAATCAGAATTTTCAATCCTTATAAACTTAGAATTACATTAGTTTTTCAATAAAAAAAAGTTTATTATTAATATTAGTAATTATATATAATTTAAATAATTATGTATTATATATAAGTATATCAAGTTATTGTATAAAAATGTTGGTCATGTTTAGCATTTTTTAAACCTAAAATATATTGTTTTTAATTAAATTATTAAAAAGGTCCAAATCTAACTTTTTTTAATAAAATCCCAAGACCCACCAACAAAGTATAATCTATTGTTAAATATTTCTAACTCAAAACTCTTAGTGGGTCTTAGACCTCAGATAATTAGTTTTGTAAATTAAAAAGAAAAAAACTTGCAAAAATTATATCTTTCTAAATACTTCTAAGACAAAATCTACCATTAATGTGCGAAATTAATAGTTTTTGACAGGTGGGTAAATAAAACAAAAGCTAGTGGGCCTACTGTTTTATATCGCCATCTGTCTCCAATCCCGAAATTCCAACAAAGACAAATTCTCGCTTCCTTAGTAAATCTTGGTCGCAAATACTGACTGACAACGACCCACCATAACCAACTGTTCAAACCACATTTACCATATTACCTCAAACTAAAATATGCATGCACAAATCAACTTAATTAAAAATATTACTAATATACGCTCTTTACTCATTTGTTCATGCCCAACACAAGAACTTTCACAGAGCAAACAAAACAGGATAATATTTGTAAATAACACAAACTAAAATAAAATCCAATCTGTATTTCATTCTATTCCCGGAACAATGAAAAGTTTGGACATTTAAAGAAAAATCTATTCTGTCCAAATACTAAATTCTTGTCACTTGACAAATTTTGCCTAGCAACACAATGTTTCATCAAAATTTCCTGTCATCCACATCACTGGAGCAATAGGAAGAGTTTTTATAAATTGATTATAACCTGCTAGCATAGCCTACTTTTCCTGCTTTAAGCATGAAATTGCTTAAATTTCTGTCTTATTCATCGCACTCTCATTGAGTGTGTTACCAACTGCCTACAAGACCACACTAACCTCTTATTCAACCAAACAAAATGAACTTTGGTGAAAGGGATAAACTAAAATTTCATGACTTGAAAGTCCCATCAAGAGGGTCAGAAGATTTCATCCTCTTGGAATTTGGAATATCAAGCGGAGAATATGGAGATAATCCAACTGCTAATTCATCACTCGTAGAGATAAAGCATGCAGCATCCAGCACCCCAATAGGGCTTTGGGGTACCAATGGTGCTAAGTTGTTGCCCACATTGGTGGAAGCTTGGATCAAGGGCAAATCTCTAATCAGTTCAAGACACTTCAGAATTCTTTCCTGCAAAATGAAAACCTCATGATTTAGTTAAAAAATAATTTACAAATGAAGATTCTAGAAATCAAACACCAATGATTGTTGTGTGGCAAGTGGGAATCACCACATTACCTTTCTTACAATCACAAAACTTCTTAAAGCTTCGTCAATCTCTTCTGCTTGCAATTTTCTTGACACAGAAATTGCCACTGCTGCAGCAATTTCTGAAGGCTTGAATTCCAAGAACTTGACACCTATATAGATTTTTCCCAACAATCACCACATTGTTCCTCAAGTGCATAGGATAAAAACTAAACATACTAACAGAGTGAGGAGAATATATACATCTAATTATGTCAAGGATGAGCCCAACTGATCTCAGAATGGATGAGCTTAGTAGAAGTTGGTCACCAATGATCTTCTTGAGGAAGTAGTCTATGAAGGAGAACGGAGTTAAAGCTTGCATTTTCCATTTCAATGTGCTCAATACCAGTAGTTCCATTCTTTGAATGGTTTTAGCTTCAAATAGAAACTTAGGATCTCCAACCTACCAATTACAAACAAAAGGGATAAAATCAGAGAAAATGTACATAACAAAAGTATATTTTACAATCTTTGTAAAACATTCTTCTATACCTGTATATCTATACTAGAAGGCACTTTAATCTCATCGATTTTAGTAGCAATTGAAAGACATGCTACAGCTAACAGTTGTGCACTCCAAGTGTTGCCTCCCTGACCAGCAAAAGTGAATTTAGGGTGTCAAAAAGAGATCAGAAAACATAAACGCAAAATAACACTGCTATCATTTGAGTATTGGATCTTACCGGTAATTCATATAGCGATAGGAACCGATCCAAGTAGTTCACAGATAGACTTAAGCTAGAGGGTCCAAAACCATAGTGTGCATGAGCCTGTTCACATTAGACAAAGTAAACTTTGGTGAGAGTTATCAATCTAAATGGTTCACACATAGAAATAAGCTACAGGGTTAAAGAACAGAGTTATAAATCTAAAACCAAATCACACAGTTTCAACAAGTAGTGAGTCCAACATGATCAAAATCTCAATAGAATGAGAAGATCAGAGATGCAAATATAAGGAGTTTTGAAATGAATTTGGCCTGCAAAACCAGTGTACGGATTAAGTGGTACAGCTACTAATACTCACTTCGAAAGTTATGGAACTGATAAAAATAAAGAAAATTCCAATCGAATAGCCGACTGAAATCCAATAAGACAGCCATAAATCGCAAAGAAATCTATACTAGAATGCAAAAGTTAATCTTTTTAGATGCTAAAACCCCATTAAATATACTTGAACCACCAAGGTAAAGGATCCAAGTTAACCAAGAAAAAAAATCTTAAGAGGGGATTCAGTTTTATGTTTCATTGAATGAAAAGAAAAGGGGCAAGATTGAAAGTAATTTATTCTCCATCAATCAAACAATCAGCAATCAAGAACCCCATTTAGAGAAAACCAATGAACCCACCTTCCAAATCCAATCAAGAGCCTGCTTCCTAACACTCAAGTCCAAATCCCCACCAAGCAGCCTCTCGAGGTAATCATCCCGGGGAAAATGATCCCTCTCCTTCCCAACCAAACCCAAAACAATCTCATCACTCGGTACAGGAGAATCTAATACATGTTCCGATCCAAGATTGTCCTCGATCAGACATTGATTGTTAAAGTTAGGATTTTTGTGGTCCCAGAAAGGAGACTCATCTGCAACATTACATTCAAAATCATCAAAGCACATGTCATTGTTTTCCAGACACAGAAGGCTTGATGTTGCAGGGTCAATGCTCTCCTCCATTGATAGACCTCAAAATGGTATAAGAAAAACCTAGAAAAACTAGTGTTTCACTAGGTGGATTAAATGAAGAAAGCTTTATGCAGCATTTTCTGCATAAAAGGGAAAAAATGGGTAGGAGAAAAGAGTGTAGAGAGTTGAGGATTGAGAGTAGTGTAAAGTGGAGGATGTAAGAGAAGGGTGGGGAAAGGGACAACGTTTTTGTAGGAAACTGGGCATGTGGCTTAGGTTAAAGACTTAAAAGGGTATTGAAGGGTAATATTTGTGAAGCCGCCAGATTCTATTGGTCCATACGTGTAATTGTGGGTCTCATCTCCTCTGGTCAAGTAAAAAACAAAATAAATAAGTAAACAAAATCAAAATCTTAAACCATTACCAAAATTGTCTGGATTTTCTACTCTGATTATATGAAATCAAACAAGGGTTTCCCTTTTGTGTTACAAAACCCAATTATTTTCCATGTTTAGCTGGTTAGTTCTTTTTGACTGAATAATTTGGCCACACAAATTATGAGTATGTTTAATATAGAAGTTACAAAAAGCTAATTTTATTATTCTTAAATAAAGTGTTGATTTATATTTTGTCAAATAAAATGAGTAATTATTATTTTCGTCTTATACTTCTCTATACTTTATTGTCTTGACCCCACATGTAAAAATGATTAGTTTTAATAACAAATTTAATGTCTTTGGATTGCTATGTTATTGTCTTTATAACTTTGACAAATGTAACGTCACTGAAAAAAATTTAAAGGTAATGGGAGAAACTTTTTCCCTGGATGGAAGAGGGAGAGAGAGAAACCACGATATACTCTCATACGTATTTTCACTACTCAAACATGTTTTCGTATGCCAGATAGTTTAACCCAATGATTGAAAGAAACTCCTTTTCTACATTATTAAATTCTCTAATTATTTTTATGAACGGCTCATATTTAGGTCAATGATTGTTTTATTACTACATTTATATATATATATATATATATATATATATATATATATATATATATATATATATAATTTTAGTCAAAATATTTGCATATTAATAAATGCAATAAAAACACAGTAGAATGAGCTGATAAAATAGGTTGGATTATATGGTCAACCTCTCTAAACAAAATATAACAAACTAGACTAGTTGATTTCAAATTGGTCAAGCGATGTTGAGTTACCCACAAAAGAATAGTGCTCGTGTAAAAAAAGTTGAAGGTTTTTTTTTTTCTATTATAAATATTAAGAGTTTTTAAGTCAAACCAACCTATTAAAAAAAATTAGTACAAAATAAATAAATAGTATTGTGTTGACTATTCTAACACTACAGTATTAATTTTATTATGAAAATATATAGTGATATATCAATTTTACTATCACTATATAATTTTTTTATTTGTTACTAAGTATATACAGTTATGTGGGCTTAATTAACACTATATAATATTTGTTATTATGAAAATATATAGTTTTTGTCTTATTTTTAGGAATGCGTGGGCTTTCCTGACAAAGCTATATACAATTTTTTTATTAAAAAATATATAATTTTGGGTACCGATACTTTATATTAATAATAATAGTAATAATTATTATTATTCAATATAAAATTTTGTGTAGTTTAATTGATGTTATATTCTTTTATTATTATTATTATTATTATTGAATATAAAATCTTTCGTTAATCTAATTGACTCTATGCCTAAATCCTTCGGGCAACCATTTCCTTATTAAGAAGAATCAAATCCTTAGGAAAAAATTTTAGCTAAAATCCACTATCCTTTGTTGCTTGGCGAGTCATTATTATGTTTAGTAAGATATCATCATCAATTGGTTGCAAAATGAAATAGGTTGAGTTCTATCGTCGTTGGTGATGGTTTATTTCTGGTGGACGCCTTTTTATTTATTTCTTATTACTTTTCACTTAAACCTCTAATTGTATGGTTAGATTTTTCATTTTAGAATCTTAAGTGATTACGAACTTATTTGTGGTTAAAAATTTTCGGTTTTGTCTTGGATTTGAAAATTAACCTTATGGTACTATCAAGAATCAAGTAATTAAATTAGAACCACTTCATAAGTGTTCAATTTATTTGTTTTTAATCTTTATTTGAACATAATTTATATAAATAGAGATAATTTTGGCAAATCAAATTCAGAATCTATTTAGAATTTTGTATTGATTTAAAGAATTGATGAACTTATTATATTTTTACACGAATTTTAAGTATAGCTGAGCAAACCAAGAATTAGCGCAAGCTATATGTTTAATGTACGATGGACTCTCAATAGAAACAAGACAGAGAATTAACCAAAAAGTGTTCAAGGTTCTCAGTGCACCTATATGACATTGGAGCATATTCAATACAGAGAATCCAATTCGAATATAGGATCAGTTAAGTGAAGTTATAAAACGTTAAGCATAAAGAATACCTCAAGATAAAGCAAAATCAAATGTCGACACAGTGAGCATAGGAGTGGTTGAGCCTAGAGAAAACCCCCATGTGAATAAACCTCATCTATTGGGTGCTAGGACTTGAGGTTGAGTGCATGGACTACAAAGAAATTAGTTGTTTAGCTTTATAAATAGATTCTAACTTGTAATTGAAGGAAGAGCTTGTGCCAGAGAATATCTCTTAAAGTGTATTTACCAAATACACTGTAGAGTACTTACATTGTTATATTCTACTCATCATAAGTAGCTAAATTCTATCTTGGGATTGAATGATTTTATTACTTTCTATACCTTCTTCTTTATATATAAATTTATGATATGTTCTTATCTGATTAAGTTCTATAGGTATTGCTTTGCTCGTTGTTGCTATTGTACATGATCTTAGGGACTAAATGATATTGGGAAATACTTTTAATTTTTGAAACTAAACTCAATCAACCAAAGATTGCATCTACTAGGAACAAAGTGTGGTCTTTGGTTATATTGTTGTAGTAAATTGATTTGTGATGCATGAAATGGATCTCATCAAGTCGAGGAATTGATTGATTGTTATTCAATCCTTAGGTAACCATGATTAAGGAATTAACTTGGTTGAACACTATGAACAAAAGATCAGTCATGCATTGCATATATGAATGGAGCATGCAGAACATTTTAAGTTTTATTCAATCCCATTACTTGTTCTTATTAGAACTCCAGCACTTGCATCCATTCATTCACTTATTTTCTTCACAATTGTCTTGTATGTTTACATTTCAATTTGCAAACCAATCCTACATTATTTTCATTCTTTATGATAGATACAACAACTGTCTAAATACTTTATAATCCTTAAAGATACGACAACCCTTCTTTCAATTGTGTTACAGTTGACTCGATCCATTTATCAAGACAAAACCTACCAAGTTTTTGTGCGCTCACTGGATGACTTGCATTGGGTTTTGGTTCATTCAACCGCACTCAAAATTCTTGTAAAAATTAGGCAAAGTTCATCATCTCTTCTATTTTCAATCAATGCAAGATTCTAAGTGGATTTTGAGTTTGATTTGCCAAAATTATCCTATTTGCATCAATTCAAGTGTCTAAATCAAGATTGAAAACAAGCAAATTGAATACTTATCATGTCTCATGATATACGATCTTATAACTGCAAAATAATTAATACTTGTGCTGGCTTCGTCAACAATAACAAAACAAGAAACCACAAGAACGTGATTGAAGAAAACACTTTTATTAATACTAGATGATCTATACGCAAAGTCTACTCACAGTATAGTGCATAGCGTCTAAGCCCATAAAGTCTCTATATATAGACTTTAGACTAAGGAGTAACAAAAAACCATTCAAAATAAAATTGCTAAGACAGTTACAATAAACATGTGTTAAATGGTCTAACTTGTCTTAAAAGTACTAGATTGTCTCTGTTAAACGATATTCTTCTTCTTCGCATCGGACAGTCTAACCAGCCGTCTAACTAAGCTCTTCAACAAATTATTTATTATACATGATTTAGAGTTAATAATCACAGTTTTCCACCTTGACTCCAAATTGTGAAAGAGCTTCCAACTTTAACTTTCTTTCTCTTCAAACAAAAAATTAACCAACTCCAGACACTGCCTGAACCTCAATCATGGAAAAAACTTTGAAAACAAATCTATTTTCTTCTAAGGCTATCTTCTCGATCCCGACCTCCCACAACTCAATAACGTTTATCAACCCTAAACCTTTAACCTTCAAGTTATGTGTTTTTTCCTCTCGTGATAAATTTGATGATCAACTAGATGTATGATACCTTGATTATCACAGTAAACAGTCACACAGTCCTACACAATACCCAACTCTCCAATCATCCCCTTCAACCACAATGTCTCTTTTACCCCTTTTATGACCGTGATATAAAGTCACCACTGATTGCAGACTGGATTTCCAACCAACCATAGTACCAAAAAATGTAAAAACATGCCCAGAGAGTCGATTTTTGGTTCCCTACATAATCAGCTTCCACATACCCTTATATAGCAACTCTGTCAAGGGTAAATTGCCTATACACCAGACTAGACAATATTATTCCTCTCAGATATCTCAATACCCATTTCAAAACTTCTTAACAATCTCGTCCAAGATCTATCATATACCTACTAATAACATTAATAGCATGAGCCAAATCTGGTCTACTACAAAAAATCCTTATGATGTTACCAACTCCATTAGCACATGGGTACTCTTCATCTTCCTCCTTTCCTCCTCAATACTTGCAACTTAAGCAACTAAGAGCTTCGTGTGGTGTCTCAAAGGTGTTCCCACAGGTTTAGATTCATGTATCCTGACCACCTTTTACAAATACCCCTATTGAGACAAATGCAGTGTTTTAACCTTTTGGTCTCTCGGTATGTCCATTCCCAATACGCCTCACGATACCAAGATCCTTCATTCAAACTTTGAATTCAATTTTCATTTGAGCTCCTCTAATTCATCTTTATACTGGTTGACTATAAGAATATTGTTTACATATAAGAGCAAGAACACCGTAGACTCTTCTTCTCTTTTGAGGATGTAGAAGCAGGTATCATAACTGCTCCTCTAGAACCATGTCTATCTTAGGAAGTTATCAAATCTCTTGTATCATTGCCATGGACTCTTTTTCAAGCCATATAATTATTTCTTCGAGAGACAAATCAGGCCCTCCGTTTCAACAAACCCCTCAAGTTGCTACATATACACAGTCTCCTCCAAAAGCCATGCAAAAAAAGTTGTCGTCACGTCTAACTGTTCCAGTACCAGTTTGAAGTAGTTAACAATAGACATTAAAATCCTTAAAGAACAATATTTTACCATAGATAAGAATAACTCATTATAGTCTACCCCTTCCACTTGTGTTCCTTGAATCTCTAACCTTTTGTAAGACCTTAGAAAATATCTATATAATAAAAACCATATTAGAATCTACAATTTAGCTTTAGATAAAGTAAGATAATACCTAAATATTTTATTATTAAAAGTAAAAAGTCCATATAAATAGGAAAAATATTATTTAGTTTTTATTTTTATATAAAAAACCACTATCTCTATTTAAGAAACGACTTTTCCCCTTTTATGCCTTCTCTCTAAAACTCTGTCTTCCTTTCTTATTAGACTAACGATCGAAGGTCAACCCTAAATTTCTGACGTCAAGTAGAGCAAGAGTGTCTAATCAAATTCTTAAATAGAGTAAGTTCATTTTGTGCTCATCTTCCTTAAAGTCAGTGTTGGATTGATTTCGTTCTTGGTAGAGGTATTTTACATATGTTCTCTAAGGCATCATAATGAGTCCCTATTGGTCCGTTGTCCTAGTAGTGTAGTCTGATCATTGATCAGAAGCTCTTGGTACAGGTTAGGTTCCCTGTGATTTTAAGTTTTTGGAACTTCTTTGAGTGTCTCTACTCTATACAGGTAAGGGAAGCTAGTCTGAATGTTTTTAATAAATATTGTAATTATTTGTTAATGAATTGGATGAATTTGAATAAAGGAAACTAGTTTGAATGTTTTTAATAGATATTGTAATTATTTGTTTCACTAAGTATGAATTAGATAAATTTGAATTAAATGGAATGAATGTTTATATGTATGTTATGATGTATTTTCAATGTTTGTGAATGATGTAGTGTGTGATCGAGAAATAGTATCTTCAAGAAAGGAGATACCCATGTTGAGATTGACTAGGATGTGTATTATTTGTGGATTTGTCAATAACGAGGTATCCTGACTCTACTAGTATATTGAAATCATATAGAAGAAGATTACCTTGTGATATGAGTCGAAGAAGGTTCATATGACTATGTTACTGTGTGAAAAAAAATGATTATACCAGTTCATATGGATTAATCCTATCATATGAGGATTGACGAGAGCTTGATGGACCCTTTATGTTGTGACTATGTGGACTCACATTGGGAGTGGTATGACAGTTGCAAACATCTAAATCCTATTCAGTGCACGAGTCATCTAGAAGTAGAGTCATCTGTCTTAGTACATGAGTCTATGTATGTATAATATGAGTTACTATAGAAACATGATAATGATAATATGATGTATGAGATGAATTATGAAAGCTTGATGTATTATAGATTGGCTAAGATAGAAATTTAATTTATGATTATATGTTTTTAAAACTCTCTAGCTTACTCTTTCTTCTATGTCGTGTTTGCTTCTTTTTTAATCTGCGATAATCATGTGTTATACGTGAAAAGAGGATTTGGCAGATGGTATGACTTCTCTGTGAGTTGATGGAGAAGCTTTATTTTATTTTATCTTGTGAATATATGTATATATTTCTACTAAATCCTCTATAGAGAGGTATATTTTGAAATACTAGGATGAATCTATGGATATTTATATATATGTTTATTATAAAAATTTTATGTGAAATATTTACTATTATATGAAAATTATGGAATGTTACACCTTTCACACCCAATATTCCCTCCTTTTTCCTGAACATCAACTTGTATCCTACCACCTTATGATTTCTTAGTATATTAATAAGCATCCACGTGTGGTTCTTCCTGAGAGACTTAATCTCCTCCTCCATGGACATTTGCCGCTATTGATCTTCTACACCTTTTGTAGCCTCCTATAAGCTTTTAGTTTTGAACCATTCATCTCCTCAACTATTGTCAAAGCATAGTTATTAAGGTTAGCATATCCAAACCTCTGTGTATGTTTGATCGTCTTCCTTTCCCCATCACACGTAAGCTGATAGTCGAACTCAACCTTTGCATATTTGGGCCTTCTCATGTAAGAGGTAGAAGGTTTGTTAAAATAATCTAATGCCTCCAGATTGTCTGATGCATTAGTAGAAGGCTCCACCTGAACAAGGACTTTCTACTTCCTTTTCTCTATACCCACACATATCATAGTCATTCAAGTCTCATAAAATGCGACGTCTCTGCTTACGGAACATCTAGCCTCTCTATAATCCAACCTTTACAAGTTGTACCCCTTTACACCTTCTACGTATCCAATGAAGATACACCTCTCAACCCGTGCTTTTAGTTTGTTCTTCTTGACATGTGCAAATGCCAAGACACCAAACACTCTCATATTCTTATAATCTATAGGTTTTCCACTTTATACTTCCATAGGAATCTTTCCATTCAGAGTAAAGGATGGACTCCAATTTATCAAGTAGACGATTGTGTTTGCAACTTCTCCCTAGAAGGTCTTAGGCAATCCATACCTAGCAAGATACACCTCATCATCTCCAAAATGATTAAGTTCATCCTCTCAATCATCTCATTTTGTTTTGGTGTACCTATAACCCATCTTATGTATTTTTATACCTTTCACCCTACAAAACTCATCGAACTCTCCTGAAACAAACTCCGACTCATTGTTTGTCCTTAGCACCTTCAGGTTGGTCCCTTGCAGATTACTTATTATGGAGTGTGTCACTCATTAAACATTTGAAAATTTTTAGTCTTAGTTTTCAAGATATAAATTCACACCCTCCTCATGTAGTCGTATATGATGGTGAGGAAATAAAATTGTCCACCATGACTCTGAGCTTTCAGTGTACACCACATATCTACATGAGCATACTCAAAGGGTTAACTAACACATGTCTATCAATCTCAAATTTCAATTTGAGACTTTCCTAGTATACAATTATCACAGAACTTCAAACCCTCCATCTTATCACCTCCTAGCAGGTTCTATTTCCCCAACTCCACCAAACTTTTCTTACTAATGTATCTCATCCTCAGATGTCACAACTTTGTCTTGTCTAACATCGTTTAACTAGCTATAAACGCATGTCCGATCATTGTTCAACTGTATAGGATGTACATGTCATTCTTTTTCAATCTTGATTATTAAACCAAACTAATCAAACATATCCATTGAAAAAGATTCCTTTACAACTTTACAACTTACCTTAATTAATTACAACAACATCTCCTAGATATCAAACATCTTTAGTATGATAGGCCTTATATCTTGCACCTTATAGGCTTTTTTGCTCCCAAAAAGGACCACTTTGCATTCTTTCCATCACCAGTCTCGAAGAATTCCTTCACTAGACACATGTGATATATGCACCCTGAGTTCATGACCCAGCTCCTCGTTCATACTTATCCTATTTTAAATTACTAAAACACCCTTAAATTATTAGGTGACACAAATAACTTATTTTCACTATTCTCTTTGGTTCTCATTATTTCGTTTCTTTCCAAAGAATCATTCTTTTGCTACACATTTCTCTATTTTCATTTTCTTTCTCAATTGTTTCAATATCCACCAAATTCACTCAAATTTCTTAGGTATTTTTTCTCTCATCACAACCTCAATTACTTTCTTTTGAGATTTCCTTCTAAGAATGTATTCCAATTCAAGAAATATAAACCTCAATTTTATCGAATTAATTGGTTACTACAACACACATTTGGTTATTTTTGTTTTTTTTTAATACTTTTATTTGTTGTTTATTTTCTATTAAATGAGAATGTCTAACTAGCAATTTTTAGTGTTCAATGGTGTAACTCCTTAGTTTATATAATAACTTAAAAAAAATTATATTTTTTCTTTGGTTCTTAATTTCATTTCATTTGAAATTTTATTTTTTCATTACAAAATTTTCCATTCTCTTTTTAATTTATTTAATTCGTCCAACATCCAAGTTCACTTAAATTTCAAAGGTATTTTCTCAACAGTGCAAAAAATAATACATGTTTATAGTTGCTATGAAATTTTAATTATATGTAATTTTTACTTTTTTTAGATTTATGAAATTATAATTTTTTTCTTTGAATTTTGATGTTGAAAAAAAATGTATGTTCTTTTGACATTCAATCTTTAATAATATCATATTTTCTTTATTCGGATCTTTATTTTGATTTTATAAAAAAATTGTTTAATTAACATTTAGGATATTATGAAAGTGGATATGTGTAAGATTACACACATGTGCTAAATGGAATGAGACACAAATTTCATATCTGAAAAGATAAAAATGAAAATGAATATAAATTTTTATTTTAAAGAGGAAGTCGGGAATAGTCAAATTTGCACCTACCTTAGCTTCTCATCATTCCTAATAATGTCATCATAAAACTTTCCTCTAATTAAAAATAATTGTATATATCTCAAATAAAGAAAAGTAAAATAAATTGTAAAATAAGATAATTTTTTTTTTTTGAATTTAACCCGTATTCTAAATCCTAAACTATAAAATGTAAAATATCTCTTTATTATTCATAAGTTTTTAACTAAAGAATTATCCGTGTAAAATAGCTAGAAGACTAAAAAAATTCATAACAAAATTTATTTTAAAAACTAACAAATTCTTTGTTTGTTTTCTCATGAGAGCTGTATATAAGGAATGCAAAATCCTAATTTTGTTTGTTGCTTACATTCAAATATACTAATTTGCAAGGATGGTTTTTCTAAATTTGGGAGGAGAAGACATATAACGCAATGGTTATGTTATAGAACATAAAAGCAATTATTTAATAAATAGTTAAAGAAATAAATAATAGTAATTATAACAATATTAATGAATAATAAATAGTAATAACAACAGAACATTAATATTAATAAAAAAATTATATTGTTAATCATAAAAATAAATGAAATATTAATAACATTATTAGTATTAATATTAATAATAAAATTATATTCTAATAATTAATCAAAATTTTATAATAATAAGATAATTTGGTTATTTGATAAAGATATAATTTTACAATTTTTTTTTAATTTTTTACATTTTGTAAAATTACTCCCATTTTTTTTTATCTGCCTCCAATTTTAATTCTCTTTTCGTTAGGCTCTGTTTGCATCCGTGCATATACTCTTGGTGTGGATGGATTTACGGGAGTATATCGTGTTTGGATTAGCATATATACAATAAAATCTGTATATAAAATTATTTACAGAATTTTTCGTATGTAAGCTTCCATAGATAGATTGCATACAAAATAAATTTTATACGTAAAATTTTATAAATAAATTACACACTAAATAAATTTCGTGTCTAAATTATTTACAAAATCATTACATATGAATTAGTAAATAGAATTCTTAAATAATACAGTTACATATGAATTTTTCACCATTATATATGGATTTTTAGTCACTTTACATGAAAAGAATTAAGGTCAACCTTGTAATTTAAAAAGACAACAACATTCTTATTTTTAAATTATGAAAAAATTAATCAATTGATTGATTAATTTTGATTGATTAATTTATATGTTATAGATTATATTTATAGAATATGATAATATAAAATAATATAATAATATAATAAATTTATATCATAATAATAAAAAAGTAATGATATTAATAATAAATAATTAGTAATAAAATTAATTAAAAGGAATTTATACAATAATAATTAGATAATCATAAATAATAAAATCTTTTAATAATATTAATCAAAATAAATTTATAACATAATAATATATAAAAAATAGTAAAATAAATAGTAGTAATAAAAATCATAAAATTAAAAAAATAATAAAAATAATAATAATTAATTAAATATAGTAATAATAATTAAAATAAATTTATGAAATAATAATAATAATAATAGCAAGGTTAGATGTATTTCAAGGTTAAATAAAAGTTTTTTTTAGTTACGAAAATAGTGGTTTAACCAAATGTGAATAATATGTATAAATAATTTATCATCATTCATTCTATATTAATATTATGTGTTGATTTTTTACACCAATTTTTATTTATCTATTTTAAGTTTTACAAATTTTACAAGTTTGGTTAAATAATTTTTACTAAAATCCATTTTCAACCATTTTCTACGAGAGTACGTATAATTTGTATTTTTTTAGTGAGTTTATTAGTAAGAATAATGTTTTAATATCCTGTTCAAATAATAAATTATATTTTATTTTAAATTAATTATAATAGTAAGAACAAAATTTTGAACTTATAATTTCATTAATCGTCAATTTTTTTAACAATCATACGTAAACACATCATTCAAATTTTTATAAACTTTTTTTTTTTTTTTCATCACCTTTCTCTCAATAAGAGAGGAATCTCACTCTTTCACTTATTCCAAATTCATTCTTTTTCACTCACTTAAATCCATCCTTCCTCCAAACACACCCTTAATCTCACCTCCAAACACACCCTTAATACAAACAAATAAAAATATCACTCTCTTTTTTCGTTCCTTTCTTTGATTTTTCCACTCTCCTATTTTCACTCTTCACTCTCTTATTTTAAATCACAAATATAAGTGATTTAAAATGGTAGAGAATTCAATATTAAAACACATTGTGGTCATGGAATTTATAGTAAAATAATATTTGTAATTTTAGTAATTCTCATAAAAAAAAAGTATTGAGAATGTTGTAAGAAGGGAACTGTTTAACAAGCATAAACAAAAGGCTAGTCATGTGCTTTTGCCATAGTTCTGAACTTCTGATTCACCCAGCCTCGCCAGCATACAAAAGCATAGCAAGCCTGCAATTAAAGAAATGCCATAACTTTAAAAGGAAAGCAAGTACATAGAAAAACTAAAGAGAATGAAGGTTTCAATGAATGGGTTTCTCATACAATATTCCCATTGAAAACTAGTTATACATAAAAGTTTAATTTAGAGAATTTAGTAGAAAGATTTTTAAAAAGGGTTCCAACTACTCATTTCCATGAAACTGATTCTACTTCTTTAATGGAACACCCCCTTCAAGAAGGTCACTTTAAAATGAAATGCATGCTCTCTTTCTAAACCTTTTAAGAAGAAATATTCCAAGTCCTTTTCATTACCTAAAGATGCTCCCTCTTTATCTTTCCATCAACTCACCATGGGAGTTGTCTCCAAAAAAACTCTTCATTATACCCTAGCCAGAATCACGTGTATTATTAATCTTGATATGAGACCCTTTTGGTTGTTAGAGACATGTGAGCACAAAATTATACATAAAAATGTGGGTTATTTGATGTGTTTTGCTTAAGGGTAGGTTATAGTATAAATTTGGTTAGTCCAAAAGTAGGGTTTAATAAATGCAAAGGGTTGAGAGTGCTTGCTAGCTAGTAGCTACTACCATTACACAAATGAAGGGCTTGTAGTAGTTGATTCTGAAAGAACCTGTAATTTCATAAACACAGATTTGGAATAAAAACAGAATCTCTGTCTATGCAGAGCTGAGCAATGCTGCCAGCCTCCATATGTCGTCCTTGTGCCTTCCCACTTCAACATAAAATAATACATATTTTTATTGGAAATTAGTAATTCCATCAACCAACCATACCTTCTGATTTTACCTTATGGAAATATTTTTATGCCATTCCTACTTGGAACAGCTTCAAGATTTTCTTTAAGATGTCTACAAACTGCATAAGCCTTCTCTTCTCACACAGAGTCTTATTTTGAGTTGTTTGTATTTTTAGTTATTATTATTATTATTATTATGAAAGAGACACTTCCATAATAAATTAAAGATTAATAGTCTATTTCAGTTTATTATTTTTAAGTTAATCTCAATATTATTTTTTTAATTTAAAAATTCTAAACTAAGTTTCATTTTTTAAACATATTCATTTATTAGATTAATGAAATTCTCTTCAAAAGATGAGTATTTGATAAACTTATGTAATTACAAAAGGATACTGATAAAGAAATTGTGATTGAGAGTAATTATTTACCTATAATTATTAATAAAAAGGATTCCTTTATAACTATTAATAATGAAAATTCTTTTATGACTATTAATAAAGATAATTCTTTATAACTAGGTAATAGTTTCGTTTTTAGTATAAATATTTCGTTACCAATTATACTCTTGTTAATATAATTTATTTTATTATTTTACCTTTTATATTTTTTAATTGTTTTTTTAAAATTCAATTAACTATTTATAATAAAAAATTACCTATAATAAAATTATTTACATTATTGATTTTATAATTATTTTGCATGAACATAATTTTAATAAAAGAATTTATTTTAATAATTATTATGATAAAAAATTATTTTATTTTTTGTTGTCATAATAAAAAAAAGTGGACAGGAATGCAGGATGTGCATGTGTTTTCCACTATTATAAATAAAGACAAATATGTATATATAAATAATCTTATCTCTTTAAGGAGAAAAAGAGGTTGTGTTAAAAGGGATGAATTGATCTATTACAATTTAAAAGAAAAAATTAAGATTGAATATTTAAGAGTTAATCAATTTCAGAAAGCGATTGCCTTTTCTTTTAACTTGTTAAAACTCTGAGAGAAAAGGTACAATAATTTTATTCTAGTTTATTTTTTTCTAAAAGTTGCATCCAATTGTCTAATTGTATCAATCGAACTCACACTATGTCTATACGTCTATGTATATAAAAAAAATTATTAGTAAATACATTATTTATAAGAATTTGTCTTATTTTGGCTTTACATTGTTGCGAAATCAAGAATCTTTATCACTTGAAAAGTTATTAGTTTTGCTAAATTTGATTAGTAAATTTATACTAGATGATAGGTTATAAAGGTCAAGGTAGAATATTATGAATTTCGTCTAATCATGCTATTTAGTTAAAACATCTAATTACGTATCACTTTAATTGGTTAATGATTATACTTCATAATATCAGCCGTAAGATGATGACTTTGTTTCATCTACTATTTACTTATTTATTTATAAAGACCGAATTTTAAAAAAACTCATAATATCTAAAAATTTGTAAAATGATAGGATTGTCTGCCTTTGTAGTCATAATATAAAAATTTTCTTCTGTTAAGAAATATACATCAGAACTTGCTAAGTTACTATTTAATATAATATTTTTACATATTATATATCTCATAGTATAATGATATTATTTACACAAAAGATACAAAGGTTTATAATCTCCTAAACATCTTATCTAGGTACTATTGTCATTTCTTATAAAATGTACATATTTAATAATACTGGAATGGTAACATAACAACCAATGAGTTCATCAATAAGATTGGTAGTTGGTAAAAGGAAACAATGAATGCTCCATCTAGGACTAAAGGAATATCTAGTTCGAAGCGAATGACAATGTGGAGCATCACATTCCTCTAAACGTAATCATATTGTTCACTGCATCAGTGGTCCAATCTGCTGATGAAAATAAGACCGAAATGTTTGTTGTAAATGAATTAAGGTTGTTGGGAATAGTCATTTGGTTTCGATGTATCTTTATTTATGTTTATTTGTGTGAGTCAAAGAAAAAAGAATGGGAAAGTAATATACACATACATGAAAATAATATTGTATCCTTAATAAACAATGTTAAAACTGAAGATTTCCTTAGAGTGAAAAAGCATCAACATATATATTACAAGAATGATTGGAAGTAATGTTTATATATAGCATTAAATGTTGTCCATATTTTTATTTTTCAAAGCTTATTTATCTTGAAATGTCACAATGTCAAAGTGTTTAAAAACACACGTCCAATACAAAACACCACAAGAACTCAACTCCTGAACCCTACAATAGTGAATTGCAATGTGATTGAAAATCTCATCTAAAAATAGCAAGATCACACAGAAATTGAACAATACATGGAACATGGTACAATGTGGTTAGTAATTGGTTAAATGTTTGTTAAGTTTGGAAATTATGTTGACTGACATAAGAATGAACATAACCTTTGCAGGAATTGGTTTAAAGTGAATGGATAAGTTATTTTTTATAGTCTTATTGATTCCATGACTTATTAAACCTACAAATTGATTGGTTAAAATGGTTGACAATTGTGGTTAAGTATGTTGTGTGATGGGTTAAATATGGATATCAGTTGTAGAATCCTTACGAATGTCATCAACCCCATGATAATGACTTGCTCAATCAATGCTCCAATGAAGGACGTCCATTTATGACTTCCATTGCATAATTTTGTTGTTCACACTCTTGGATTTTTACAAGGAATGGTGGTTAAACCGGGTAAATGTGGTTACATATGGTCAGTAGTTTGTCAAATGAGTATTAGGTGGGGAAATCATGGTCAGTAGTTTGTCAAATGTGTGTTAGGTTGGACTACAGTGAATGGCTAAACTATTTTTTTGTGGTTAACACCTTGGTTGGGAAAAGAGTGATTGATTCAATAACTAGTTTTGAACCTACAAATTGATTCATTAAAAGAATTGAGAAATGTGGTTAAATCTATTGTGGGGTGGATTAAATGTGCATGTCAATTGCAAAATCCTTGTGCATGACATCAATCCCTTAGTCATGCCTTCCTCAGTCAATAATCCTACGGAAGATGTTCCTTGATGACTTCCATTGCATGATTTTATTGTTCACACCCTTCCATCGCAAATCAGTTACTACTTTTCTTCCCCTTATGCTTAACATTGCCCTTACGCTACCCATGTTTTGTTATTCCTCCCTCATTTTGTTGTTCCTTGATGGTTTCTTTTGTTATGTCTCTATTGCTGTATTGTTCCTTCCATTGTCTTTCTTCTTTCTTTGGTCGATTATCTTTCATTATCCTCATTGTTTGTTGTTCATTATCCCTTCTGTCCTTCACCTTTCACTTTCTTCCTCTTTCTTTTTGTTCATTGTCTCTTTCAAAAATCTTTCACCTCTTTATGTCATAAACTACCCTCAATTACTCACCAATGACTTGGTAAAATGAGTCACCCCTAACTCACTTTAAAAATTGTGTTCAAGAATCACATCATGGTATAACAAGGGTATAAGTTATGAGGGAGTGTACATGAAATGTTTCCCTGTGAATTTTATATATATACTTTGTAGTGAAATTATTCAACATGAGTCATTCAATATACCGATTATTCTGACTTATGAATTAATCCTTAGGCATCTTCAAGCTTATACACTTTTGTCCTTAACATTATTTTGACTTCACTATCTAATTATACATTTTTATTCAACCTCATCGATAAGTGTAATACCTCTTCCAAATCTTCCTACGTATTAGTGGTTATTTAGATTTCTTGTTTCTGAATTGGTTATTATGCCAACCCATAGACTTTATGGGTCTAATCAGTGGCTAGAGAATTATGGTTCATTACAAGAGATGAAGAGGAGGATCTTATAAGAATACATCTTAGAAGTTTATGTTTGTGATGGATAGCACAAAATTTAACATAATTTGATTTTTTTGGACTCTTTTAATTTGATTAATGGGGTTGGCTTGTTATCAAATATTTTGTTGTTATTGGGAAAGTCGAGGGGAAAACACCGGAAAAATTTGAGGGGAGAAACACTAGGGAGATTAAACGCAGTGAGACAAGAGTCAAACCCATACAAGGGAATGACACCACCTTCAATTCAAAACCTTAAGGCATTAAGTTTGTGGGTCTTCTTTTTTATATGTTTCTCAACTTTCTCATTTTTACTCAATGTGGGACTTAGACTCGCACTTGGATACCTAACAATCTCCCCCTCAAGTGAGACTCCCTCTTCCACATTGGTACACTCCCCATCGAGCGGAAGCATTTTCAAATATGAGTATCTCACTCACAAACGATCCTCACTTATACTGTCGTTTACACACTTAAACGAGACACGCCTTCCTGAAACCTCTGTTAGGAAGACTTTTGATACATGGATCAAACTGTACTCATCTTAGCCGGTTACACAAACCATTGACTTTGATACCGCTTGTTGGGAAAATTAAGGACAGAAACACTAGGAAGACAAACAAGAATGAGACAAGAGTCAGACCCACATAAGGGAATGACAAAACCTTCAACCTAAAACCTTAAGGCATTGGGTTTGTGGGTCTTCTATCTTATATGTTGCTCAACTTTCTCATTTCTACTCAATGTGGGACTTAGATTCACACTTGGATACCAAAACATATATAAATAACTAGGTTATTTCATCTTTTTCAATACTTTACCTTTGATTTGTGGGTTACGTACATTTTTATACTGCATATTTATAGTTTTCTTTCACTTATAATGCATTAGATAGGCATATAATCTTCATATGTTAATGTGAATTTGATAATTGTCTTTATTGTTTCAAGAAAAGAAAACTAGAAGGCCAAAGAATAATGGTGTTATTGAGCAATTGTATGAAGGAATAACTAATATGTTAAAGAACATAAATACACTTATGGAAAGGAAAATAGAGTTTCTTAAGTATAAGGGTAATGAGAGGATGGATGTGAACAATCTTAATTATCTTAGATAAATAACATGTTTGTAGATTTTAATATACTTTGAATACAATTTTTTATAAATTAGAAATTCAATTTCATTTTCTTTCATTTGTTAAATAGTTTCAAATAGTAATCTTGTATTTGAGTCTATTAAGCCCAACAAATCTAAGAGGTGTGAACATTAGAGAGCTAAGAAGCAAGGATCATCTTAGAATTATATAAGCCCAAGTTAACTCTTAGTCTAAGGATCAAACAAAAGTTAAGGAGAAGTCTAGACATTCCAACTATAAATCAAGCAGGTAAATGTGACTCAAGCATGGGAAGCATGAACCAATCTAAGGCATTAATCAAGGTCTACATTTGAATTTAAAATTCAAATTCTTCTCTCCTTGGTATTTTAAATTTTTGGCAATCTAGGTTCTTATATGCGAATTGGAATGTTATTTCTTGGTACATTTACATTGATCTAGATCTACATTTGAATTTTAAAATTCAAATTCTTCCCTTCTTTGTCTTTTAAATTTTTGACCAATCTAGGTTCTTAAACGGGAATTTGAATGTAATTTCTAGGGACATTTACATTTCATTTAGCTTAGGATTTTTGGATTCATGGGGCTATAAAAAAACATTCCTTCTCTTTGTAAACAACTTTTAGATATTAAATGAATTGAGAAATTTTGAAGTTTCTAGAGTTATTTGAAATAGAGTTATCTTTCTTACTCAAGTCTTATCTTGCACCATTGATCAAGTGGTGATGTCATCAATACTTATCTTAGATTTTCTTCAAGTGACTAAGAACCTCCATTATCTCATAAGTTCTTGCTCTCCATTGTGTCTCTTAATTCTATTGGCAAATACTAAATTGTGTTCTTATGTTCTATCTTATATCCTTTGTTTGTGGGTGCTCTTATTTTTTTTTTCTGTGTCCATCTCTTTACTTCTCTCTTGCAAGCAAACACTTCTCATGGATTAAATTTGTGTTCAATAGAAAGTTTTCTAGAGTTGTATTCTATGTTTTCCATTTGTTGTATTATTGTTCTTATCTAGTGTTCATATTCTTATTCTACTATTATATGCAAGTTTTCACACTTATATAAGTTATGGATTAAATTTGTGTATAGTGGTAAATATATTTGAGGTTAATGTTGTTGTTCTAAAATTCCAAAGAGATAAAAATCGAAGTTCTTGTACTAGTTCAAGTTAATTCATAAATCCAATCAGCTAGATACTTTTAGAGAAAATAACTAATCTTGATTCAAGAAGAAGAATTTAGGCCTTAATAGTATTTTCAGTTGTTTAGATGGCGAATATATTGAAAAAGAATTACAAGTTTTAGGTTGTGGCAACGTGGCATCATAGGAAATGGATACTCAAAAGGCATTCATTCATAGGTAACAAATTACCTCTTGTAAACTACTTTTAGAAGACAATGCTCAAAATTTTCTTTAATAGAGTTTGTAAAGGTTAAATCCTACTGACTCTTTATCTCTCTCTGTAGTAATAGAAGAAAATTATGTAATTTGAGTATTCTTTTGGTACGATATTTTTTGTGCCAATGGTACTTCCATATTTGTTGCTACTGTGATGAAATGATCAAATGATAGTGGTTGAAATACAAAGAGGAAATGAAGTGCGAATTTTAGTAATTACTCTTGATGACATATTCGTTGGTACGTAACTATCTAAATCCTTACTCATCCAAAGATTGGTATGTGACTAATCAACACCATTTCACAAGATTTTGTTTCATTAGATAAATTGTGATTCTTGGTTAGCTAATTTTGGTATATGCATATTGCATTTAGGAATTCTTTAGTGTGCTCCTATCTAACTTACTAAAAACAAAAGTTAATAGATACCCTAAAGAAAAAGTCTACGAAGTAAAGTTTGAGCATGTCCACTGTGGTATTTTCTTTCTACAAAGAATGTTGGTTTTATGATATTTGCCTCATGGCTCAAATGGTGAAACTTGATGCATCTTATTGATTTCATCCTGATCTTCCCATGGATCCACATAATGACTCTAAATGGAAATAATATTCATCATAATTGTGGTTTCTCTTTATTTAACAATACACTATCACACAATAAAACATTTATATCATTCTTTTTTATTCATGTTTATTGAAGGAACAAACTCTTCCATAGTGACTATTAAATCTAAACTTTTAAAATGAAGCTAATCACTTTTTGGAAAACCATTTTCAACAAACAACTTAAACAATGCTCAAATTTAGGTTGTTTATCTAAACTTATGAAAATATGAAGCTCAACTATTGAAAATTTATCCTTTAGAGACCAACATTTGGACATTCTAAAAGTGTTCCTTACAAAATATGTTGATTGTACATCTAGAGATAAGATCAATTTATAATATATAAATAGATGTAAACCTCACCTTACAAACTGATTTTGTAAGGTTGAGTTAGACTTAAAGTTTACTTTTTAAAAGAATATTGGGCTTTAAGATTATAACATTTGCCTATGCAAAAAGGATGAGTGTGAGATGCAAAACTTCTATTTAAAGCACATGTTCCATCAACATTATCGAGGAGAAGCTAAAGAAACATGAACTCACTATACCTTAAAGAGTTCGAATGGTTTGCAATATGAAGTGAAGGATTTCATGTGAATTCTACTATATGATCAGAAAAAGACTCATTCGATGCAGCAGGCAGAGATAGTTGATCGTGCTCAAATTCAAGTTTCAATATTTGCATTTAACTTTTTGTAAAAAAGAATGAAATACCTCTTTTTAATTAATAGGTTTTTTATTATTAATAAAAAAAATCTTAAAAAGAATAAATGCTACATTGTAATTTTTATTTTTTTTCGTGTTTTCCTCTTTTCAATTCCTAAAATATATGGTTCCTTTTCTCTTCTTATAGTAAAATTGGATTGTAACCTGATACTATTATATTAAATACCCCATAACAATAATTTACTTGGTTAGGTAATTTACTATGCACAATAAAGCATCCTTTTTATTTTACATATAATTTCAACCAGGGAGTTTGCTTTCATTAGGAACGACCCTGGGCCTTGTTGACTGCTTCTTCCTGCACCTCCAAGTGTTCTTAAGGCACCTCCAAATTTTTGAAATATTCCTAAATTGACCCCTTTGTAATGACAATATTGTCCTTGCTTACATTAAATCAATGTAATAGTAGAGGAAGATGGAGGTGTCTTAGGTGCATTGAATGTTGACACCAAAGAAATTATGGAACATGGACAACATGAGGTGCAATGTGTGAGGGCTCTTTAGCAGCGGCGTGTGTCATTGGTGGCGGTAGAACGGTGGTAGACCAACAGCACACATGTGCAGAGCAGTGGTGGCGACGTGTATTCTAAATTTGGAAGACAGTTTCGGAATACCTCATTCTGGAACTATGGTTTTCGTTTTTGTACAGTTTCAAAATGGGGTGTTTTGGCGAAGAACAGTTCCAGAACACCCCATTCCGAAATTGTATAAAAACGAAAATCACAGTTCCGGAATGGGGTGTTTCAAAACTGTGGTTTTCGTTTTTATATAGTTTAGAAATGGGGTGTTCCAAAATTGTGATTTTCTTTTTCATACAGTTCTGGAATGGGGTGTTCCAGAACTGTTTTTCCGTAAAATAGTTCCGAAACACCCCATTCTGAAACTGTATAAAAACGAAAACCAAATGCGCTCAGTGACACCCAAAATCGCAAAACCCACAAAAACCACTCAAATCATCCACAAAAGGTTCAATAGATCACAAATACTTGACAAATATTAAGACGTTGATGGACGACAGAAGCAAACCGACAACATTAGTAGCAATTCAAAATGATTGGAGGTGTGTTGGAGGTGACGGCAGTGGATTAGAAACAGTGGAGGTGAGTGGAAACGTTTTAGGGTTCAAAGGGGTAATTTCGTCTGTCCACTACTAATTCAGAGTAATTTTGAGAACTTTTAAAATTTTGGAGGTGACTAAAAAAACACATGGAAGTGCAAGAAGAAGCAGTCGGCCTTATTTGGAGGTTTTAAGAGCCAGAGCCCACAATTAAAAAGGCCAATTTTTTTTAAAAAAAATTATGGATTATATTAAGTTTTTTATTTTATGTAATTTCTTTTAATAGATTGAAAATATTATTTTATTTCATGTTTCTTGTTTAAATTAAAATGTTACATGTCTTAAAGTGCTATATTGATTGATAGCCTTTTACTAATGTGTCACATTTTTATAATATAGTAATGAAGTTTCTATTTATTATAATGCTGTATTGATCTATGATAAAAATATTTGAAGGGTTTACTTGTAGGAAACCAGATAAGAAACACAACTAAAATATAAATTACAAATTAGGATTTTAGTTTAGTAGAGAATAAAAATATATGTAAGCCTGAAGTGATATTTGTCAATGGTAATAAAAATAAAATTAGAGCATTTTCATTGAAAGTCTGAAATATTAAAATTATATTAAATATAAAACATAAAATTAATATTTAATATATATAATGATATTAAAATTATAAGAAAAAATGAATAATTCATTACAAATTTACTTAAATTTGATTAAATTTAACTAAGATTATTTAAAAATACAAAATCATCTTTTTTAAAAGAAATTTGAATATTTCCCATTATATACGATGATAGAGAAGAGAGAACACTGATCTTTTCTAATTCACTTTTAGTTATGTTTGTAACACCCCAAAAATAATATATATATATATATATATATATATATATATATATATATTATATATATATATATATATATATATATATATATATATATATATATATATATATAAAGCTAAGCATTCTACTAATTGTAATTAAGATTCATCAACGTATAATAATCCTTTAAAAACTAAAGTATTACAAAACTCTACCTCTGAATTCCACTAAAACATAATTACAAAACATTTTCAACTTGTTTTCAAATTTAACCTGTGCCTAATAGCACCATTCATTCCAAGTGAGCCTTCATAGATCCATTTGCAACACCATCTGCGCCTGTGTCAAAAACACGATCATTGCAGACAAATATCAAAACACAAGTATAACAAAACAAAGGGTAAGCTAACTAAATTTTTAATAATTTTGAGTCATTCAATTAAAGCACAAAGATTAACACCACTCAAGCATTTCATTCAGTTACATGTATCATCACAATATAAGACACTGACACACTACATACTTGACTCTACTTCTGAAATACTTGTGCATTGAATAGACCCTGAGATATGCACTTGTCATGCATCTCCAAACTATGAATCCACACAACCTCCACACAAATGAATCATCAATCATGTATGATAGGATTAGTCCCCCTGAGACTTTTCTAACCTTGAATCCCAGAAAGCATTCTAATAGATCCTTGGGGTATACAAAGTTTTCCTTTTCTAAAAAGATACCCTTCAGAAAGATAGAACCCATCAAAAGGCTTCTTGAGACATGATGCAAATGTGGATGCAAAACTAGCGTCATGCTCATACAATCATTTTATGTCATCAAACCCTAAGATTTGACATTCCAAGGAGACCAATAATGTGTACCATCTATACAAGGCATCAACGACCACATTACTCTTCCCTTTTTTTGTTTGATGACATATGGAAATTGTTCTAAATGTTCTACCCACATTTTAGATGTCTCTTGTTCAATTTTGCCTGCCCCTTATGTACTTTACTGAATCATGATTAATATGAAAGATGAATTCATTGGTCACTAAGTAATGTTCCCAAGTTTTGAGGACACAGATCATAGCATAAAGCTCTTTATCATAGGTGGAATAATTCAAGGTGGATCCTCTAAGTTTTTCATTGGAGTATGCAATAGAAAGTATCCCAACTCCACAGGCATCACACTCTAGTTCAAAAGTTTTTGAAAAATTCGAAAGTCTTAAAATAGGTGCATGGGTCAATTTGTCTCTTAGGGTTTTAAAGGAATTTTCTGGCTTGTCATCCCATAAAAAAGGTATATCCTTCTTCACAAGTTCTTTAAGAGGAGCAACTATGGTAGAGAATTTCTGAACAAATATTCTATAGAAACTAGCTAATCCATGAAAACTCCTAACTTCTCCTATTATTTTTAGGGTGTGCAATTCTTAGATGGCCTTTATTTTCTCGGGGTCAACTTGTACACTATCTTTCCTAACCTTGAATCCCAAAAAAATGACATGTTCTTGGCAAAAAGTGCATTTTTCAAGGTTGGCAAAGAGATGATGTTCCCTAAAGATTATTAAGACTATCTAAGATGGCCAATATGCTCATCCTGACTTTGACTGTACACCAAAATGTCATCAAAATAGACAACTACAAGATCTCCTATACAATCCCTAAGTACACGATTCATTAATCCCATGAAAGTGCTAGGGCATTGGTTAAACCAAAAGGCATGACTAACCATTCATACAAATCAAACTTGGTCTTAAAAACAATTTTCCATTCTTCTCCTTCTCTTATTCTAATTTGATAATAATCAATTTTAAGATCAATCTTGGAGAAGATATTTATCCCATGCCATTCATCCAACATGTCATCTAACCTAGGGATTGAGTGCCTATACTTCATAGTTATGTTATTAATGGTCTGACAATCAGTGCACATTCTCCAAGACCCGTTTTTCTTAGAGACCAACAACACGAGAACTGCACAAGCACTGAGACTCTTCTGAACCCAGCCCTTTCTTAGCAAGTCGTCAATTTGTCACTCTTGGGAGCTCCTAACACTCATTAGTCTAGGGGATGTGGGACTAAAATGTGCAAAGTGCAGTTGCACTTGTAATTCCCGCACATACACATGTCTCAAGTTCCATATTGCTCAAATCTTGCATTTTCCAATTATTTATAAACTCCAAAGTTCCCTTGATGTGGGCATAGTCATGTAAGCTTGTGGTAGGCTATAGTTGACTCCATTTTGACCTCTTCAATTAAAGTTTTGACTTTCTTAATGAGGAGGGTTGTACCTTAGGACATAAACCCTTAATTAGGCCCAAAACTTAGCCTACCTAATCTTCTATTTTTTATACAAGGAAAAAACTACTCCTTACAAAGATTCTACTCCAAGACTTTAGAAAAGACAAGAAAGAGTCTAATAATGTATCCTCCATAAGAGAAGAGTCTCTTGAAGTCCTTCTTCTTCTTTTATTCTTCTAGCCATGACCCTTATGAGTGGCTCTATATGTGGTCTTCCAAGTGGTCCTCCATCACATTTTTAGAGAGCTTTCAACCAAATTGGATTAAAGAATAGGATTGTACAAGACATCTACCCTTCCCAAAGCTGCCAAAAGATGCGTCAGAATATGTGTTAGCATTGAACAACTCTTTAACGTTTTCTTTAAGAGATATTTGATGTTGACATGTGCTTTGTGAGATTTTCTTGATAAACATGAAGATGAGAACATTCTTTGTAAAACAAAATAAACTTATAAATAATTTCATTAAGTACAATGTGAGTTCAGAAATTGTGTGCAAATTATCTATCAAAAACACTTTGCTTATGAGACAATACACATGTATTATTTTTTTTTGTCAAACAGAACACTTTGCGTCTTTCATGATCTATCTAATTATTATTGTCTTATTCACGAATCATATTCATATTTGCACTTTTGTCATCACTAGATTAAATCAATAACGAAATTAGTTGGACTTTACTCTAACAATAATAGTAAGAGTATTGCTCTTATATCATGTTTGTGATGCTAATTACATACATAAAAATAAAGATGTTGTCGTCTTCTAGTTTTTGGTTGGAGGAAGGGAGTATGTAGTGCAAACCAAGATATGGTTATATATGACTAACATGAAGGTTAGGGATATGGATCAAGACGGGGGAGAGCCCTACTACAATCTTAATATTTTTCAAAAAGAACATGTACGAATATCATCCCGACAAGCAATATTTATAGCATATTTATATGTTGTTTAAAATTAAACAAAATTTCTTGATGGTGGGTCCTTAGAATTTTTAGTCTTACACATTGTATTAGCTTTATGTATATATACTTATCATTTTCTCTTTTGTTAATAAAAAATATATGGTATCTTTATAACTTTGCTTAAAAAAATACTATTGAAAGTCAGTATATTTTAACAAAATTATAATATAATTTAGAACTATTATATAGAAATAAAATGAGATTAGGTTATATTTAAGATTTTTCTTTTCATTCATTTCTTCACAATTATCTAATTTTGAATTTTTCATTTTATACTCGTGAAATATTTCAATAGGTATTACAAATAATACCAATGATAAAAAAATGTTTTAATTCTTCTTTAAATATCATATTTGTCATTTCCTATTTACGTAACAATTTGTTAATAAGTTTAGTCTTAATCAATTCCTTTTTTATTACATAACAACTTGTTAATAAGTTTAGTCTTAATCAATTCCTTTTTCAATGAAATGACATGATAGATGATTTATTACAATGTAAATATTTTTTTACACGTTTTGAGGTCTTATAATTATGCATTCCAAAGATTCCATATTTAATTTTTATAATGCAGGCGGAGACTTTAGGAAACTCATCCACTAAAAAATGATAAGAATCACACACTTCTAATATTTAGTTGTATTTTTGCTTTCTCCTCTCAAGTCCAAAGACTCTTTGTTGAAGTTTATTTTAATATTATCTACAATATGCATGGAGATGAATGATTTTTTTCTATAACTTTTCATATATCCATGTCAATTACCTCGGTAATGGATTTATATTTTAGCCTTCTAATAAACATAACTTGCACCTATTTTTTAAAACAAACTTGTTAGCTATTAAGCAAAAAGCGAACCCCATCTCTGAAACATAAATAGGTATAATTGTACTCAAGGCAAGACGTGAATTGACACTTTATATTTTATACAACCTAATATAACTTTATTTTATTGTAAAATTTCATTCATATTTATCATTATCATATGGATATAATGTTTTTATTATTTAAATAAATTATTAAATGATTGTTTTAAAACTCATCTGGACCCCACCAATGGAACTTTTTCCTTTCTTCTTCACTGATGTAAGGCTACAGTAAAAAGAAAAGGTAACGTCGCCTGAGAGATTCGAACTCTCGCGGGGAAACCCCATGTACTTAGCAGGCACACGCCTTAACCACTCGGCCAAAGCGACATCAGATATTGTATGGAATCTTAGTTATGAATTTGACCTTTAAATCTTAAATTTATGATGAACAAAGTACAGTCCTCCTTCAACTTATTTTTAGCTAACTAAATAAATTAAAAATATTAATTTATTATTTGCTACGATTAAAGACTTAAATAGTATAGAAATGTAAATATAAATATTGTATAGGAAGAAGAAATTATCATTCTTGATTTCCTAAGTTTTTTAAATGAAGATATACTTGGACTTTTTTTTTTTTAATATGAGTGATTAATTATATAGTATGAATGATGATATAGACATGAATACCAATATGAATATTTTAACATACGTAATTGTTTTTACTCAACTCGAGTGGAGATTGTCCGTTATGCTGTTGACAGTAATAGAGTCGGTGACATTGAATCGAATGGGGTTCATTTGCAGAAGACTCTCTGACACCCTTCAAGTCAATAAGAGTATAAAAAAGGTATTTTAGAAGTATGAGTGAGAAGATAATGAGATAGATAGATACTTTCTCGAGACATAAGTGATATTTATAAGACATTGTCATTAAAGATGACATATTTGGTCATAATGATTTTATACCTTTAGAATTACTGTAATACAGTGTGATAATAAAGTATTGTTTGGTAATTGACTGTGGGCTGGGCCGTGGTAGGTTCGGGTAAACCTGGACTCGTTACCAGATAGGTACAGTAATTTTTAAAATATAGGACACGAAGACACAGATCTATATATTACATCACTCTAAAGTATATAAATTGACTATCAAAATTTATGTATTAAAAAATCATCTATAAATAATGTTAGTCAAGTATAACAAAGAATAAATTTAATTCATTTATCTAAAATTTAAAAATTAAAAAAATATATATAACCTAAATATTTCTAATTATATATAAGATTTATTTCTTATTTCTATAATAAGTTAATGAGTTTTTAGAAAATTACTATATTACTTCCTTTCAAAATTGTCATATACTAAAATTGTGTTGAAATCATGTTAAAATCATCATATACTAAAAAAATATATTTTAAATTACCATGTCTTACAAGTATCATAGTGTGTCAGTGTTTGATACATGTATTGGACACTAATACGTCATTTAAGAGACGATGTCCGAATTTCATAGGTGATTAACTTTAAAAAAAATAGTATATATATTATTACTTAGATTTTCTATACCTATTTTGATTTCTTCTTGTCTTTAAGAATACATTAAAAATCAAGTTTTACTTGTAATGTGTATGACGTTTTACTTGTAATGTGTATGACGTGACTTTCTCATAGATTCATTCTCTTACTGATGTACTACCAATACTTTTACTAATTTATCACTAAACAAAGTGTTCTCGCAAGAGACCGGTTGGCTCCAGCAACAACAATGTCTTCTAGAATTGCTCCTTGATCGCTCTTGGTGTTGCTCCAAACGCTCCAAATTCCACCGTCCCAGGAGGGGGGTCCTGCAGGCACTCCGAAGCTCAAGTCAGTTTAGGGTTAGAGTGTGCGGGGATATAAATCAGAGTTTAGAAGTACCTTGCTTAAGGTGACTGAGCCTATATTTATAGGCGTAGTAGTGGGCTTAATGAGCTTGGGCTCATTCTTTTCTGTCATGATTTGGTAACAGAATAATAATGGACAAAATAATAACGAAAATTAATTACAAGATATTCAATTACGCTTTTGCATTTACTCGGATACCCTCGCTTTATATGTAACGCGCAGTTAATTAAGATTACTTATCGGTCGGTCATTAGTTATCGATCGGCCCTATAGTACATAGGCCCCCCAAGTCCTCGAGGGCGAGTAACGACTGAAGAGGATTTAGTATTTAGTAGGTAATGATTAGCTTTGTTGCGTTTGCCGTCCGAAAACATGTGATAAAGGTGGATTTACACGCGCCTTTTCTTGATTTGCGTGTGTCCCATTTTTCGAGTGTGATGTGACAACTCCCTTCATCTGAATTGTTAAAAGTTGTAATAATATACCTCATGGTCTGTGGGTGTGAAACTAAAAAGTCGAGAAGCTGATATAAATAAATAAGCTGATAGAAGTTGAGATAAGCTGAGAATAAGGCTCTAATGAGTTGAGAATAGCTCTGATGAGTTGAGAATGAAGCTCTGATGAGCCAGTTGAGAATGAGGCTATGATGAGCTGAGAATGAAGCTCTGATGAGCCAGTTGTGAAGCTGATGAGCCAGCTGTGAAGGTGATGAGCCAACTGTGAAGCTGATAAGCCAGCTGTGAAGCTGAGAAGCCGAGATGTTTATACACCTCTCGGTGTGGTGCTGAGATGTTTATACACCTCTCGGTGTAGGTCTACTCACAGTGAGCCATGAGGATCGAGAGTCGAGAGGTCTCATGGTGAGCTATGAGGATCTGGACATGAAGCCTACTTTCGGTCGGCCGTAATGATCACGGATCGTGAGGTCTCATGGGGAGCCAAGAGTATCTTAAGGTAAGCTGGAGCCACCTTTCGGTCAGCCGCAATGATCGTGAATGGAGGTCTCATGGTAAGCCAAGAGTACCTTACGCTGAAGCCGCCGTTCGGTCGGGCGTAATGATCGCGAATGGAGGTCTCATGGTAAGCCAAGAGTACCTTAAGCTGGAGCCGCCTTTCGGTTGGCCGTAATGATCGCGAATGGAGGTCTCATGATAAGCCAAGAGTACCTTAAGCTGGAGCGGCCTTTCGATGGCCGTAATGATCATGAATGGAGGTCTTATGATAAGCCAAGAGTACCTTAAGCTGGAGCCGCCTTTCGGTGGCCGTAATGATCGCGAATGGAGGTCTCATGGTAAGCCAAGAGTACCTTAAGCTGAAGCCGCCTTTCGGTCGGGCGTAATGATCACGAATGGAGGTCTCATGGTAAGCCAAGAGTACCTTAAGCTGGAGCCGCCTTTCGGTCGACCGTAATGATATAGAATGGAGGTCTCATAATAAGCCAAGAGTACCTTAAGCTGGAGCCGCCTTTCGGTCGGCCGTAATGATCATAAATGGAGGTCTCATGGTAAGCCAAGAGTACCTTAAGCTGGAGCCGCCTTTCGGTCGGCCGTAATGATCGCGAATGGAGGTCTCATGGTAAGCCAAGAATACCTTAAGCTAGAGCTGCCTTTCGGTCGGCCGTAATGATCGCGAAGGGAGGTCTCATGGTAAGCAAAGAGTACTTTAAGCTGGATGATCACGGATTGTGAGGTCTCATGGTGAGCCAAGAGGACCTGATGCTGAATGATCACAGATCATGAGGTCTCATCGAGAGATGCATGATGTTGCCAATCCATTCCCTGTGAAAACCAAATTAAAAAGATACTACAGGGACTAAATGTGTTATAATAACAAACTTCTAACAGTCAACTATTTAAATAAGATAAGTCATATCTCAAAAATAAAAAGATAAGGGAAATTATCTGAGGAATTGGCTCGTCTGCCAACGCTCATTGCAGGAACAACTACTGGCAATGTTGATGACCTATTAAGAGAATTAAATTGTTGCCAGGGACCATCACATGGGCTCTCAGAAACTCAATTTCCCCTTAAAGGTCACACCTTTACTCAACCACAATCTCTTTCTCACCAAAAGTAACACCTTCTGGTTAAATTGCTATTAGGGACCATCACAGGTGCTTTCAGAAGCTCAATTTCCTCTTAAAGGTCACACCTTTACTCAACCATAGTCTCTTTTTCACCAAAAGTAACACCTTCTGGTTAAATTGCTATCAGGGACCATCACAGGTGCTCTCAGAAACTCAATTTCCCCTTAAAGGTCACACCTTTACTCAACCACAGTCTCTTTCTCATCAAAAGTAACACCTTCTGGTTAAATTGCTGTCAGGGACCATCCCAGGTGCTCCTGTAATGAAAACATCATTCACCTTCACGTTAGGCTTCACAACCACATAAAATACAAAATCATGCTACGGAGTTCCATCAGAATCAATTTGTATAAAGCCACGTAAGACCATGAATTAATATCAATTTAAAAATAAACTCTCAAATTCGGTCAGTCTTACGCAACATTTAGAATAACATGAGTGTATAGAATTTGAATTCTAAACAAAGTATAGAAAATTCAAATGTGTTTAGAATCCTTGGTGTTGGTTGGTCTTAAAAGAAACTGTATCGTCATCATTGAGGATTTTGAAAGAACAGAAAACAATACAGAAACAATGCAAAAGAAAAGAAAATAAAGCATAGGCTAAAATCGAAATCTCGTTGATTTGATGAGCAGTATTAGTAAGTGTGTGTCCATGATTCTTCGCAGTTTGCTAGGCCAATCTCGGCCCCACGGTGAGCGCCAAAATGTTCTCGCAAGAGATCGGTTGGCTCCAGCAACAACAATGTCTTCTAGAATTGCTCCTTGATCGCTCTTGGTGTTGCTCTAAACACTCCAAATTCCACCGTCCCGGGAGGGGGGTCCTGCAGGCACTCCGACGCTCAAGTCAGTTTAGGGTTAGAGTGTGCAGGGATATAAATCAGAGTTTAGAAGTACCCTGCTTAAGGTGACTGAGCCTGTATTTACAGGCGTAGTAGTGGGCTTAATGAGCTTGGGCTCATTCTTTTCTGTCATGATTTGGTAACAGAATAATAATGAACAGAATAATAATGGGAATTAATTACAAGATATTCAGTTACGCTTTTACATTTACTCAGATACCCTCGCTTTATATGTAACGTGCAGTTAATTAAGATTACTTATCGATCGATCTTATAGTATACAAAATAATACCTGTTTTCAAATGTCCAGACCTAATTAAGTACATCTTTCTTCATAAATAGACTCATGAAAATTCAATCTCAAGCTTTGATATCGAACTAAAAAAGAATTATAAATATATTGTGATATTAAAATAAGTTAAATTGTAATATTTTAAGAAGAGAATAAATAAAACTTAAAAACAATAATACATACAAAAATATACTTTTTAAAAACAATATCTAAACTTAATTCAGTCTTATAAAATTAATTTAAAAGATGAAATTTACACTCTCTTTATATATTATAATTTAGTGAGTTACATAGTAATAATTTAGTAAGTTACATATGTTAGAAATCTCCATCAATAAATTATCATTGGTCACATAATATTATTCAACATATATAATAAAGCAATAACAGTTATATCTCCATATTTTTTTGTTTTTTTCTTGTAACATGCATTCTCTTGTATATAAAATTTTATTTAACTATAGAAGGTGACATTAAACTTTTCTAATCAAATTTTCCAAACGAGAGATTTTGGAAAAAAAATTAAATATAATTAATCTAAATGATGCATGACAATATAGTAGAGATTATCATATAACTAATAATATAACTTCGATTAAAAAAAGTATGATAATTCAATAACATCAACCCTATAAATAAAATTTAAGAATTAAAGACAATATAGAATAGTCATAATCTTATTAAGTTTTAGATTTTAGATATTTTTGTTGTTTGAATTACTGGAAGTATTATAATTAATTTTCATGCTTTATTAATTTTGTTGCCACTATGTTAATTCTATTCGTATATTACGATTTTATTAAACATATATGTTTGAATTTTATTTGTAAACCCAATTTTAAATATTTGAAATTTCTTAATACACTCTCATCTTTCTAAATTTCTAAGTGAAGAAAACATTTTAACGTCATTTTAAAAATATTGTTTATATATATTTAACTTAAAATAAATATTAAATAATTTTTCTATTTTTTATTTTCACACAATAATTACTTTATAATTAATTATTTTTAAATTCAATTTATACTCCTTAATTTACCACCAAAGACATTTTAATAAATAGTTATATAAATTACTTTTAATTTTCTCTTTTTACATTAATCATATCTATCACAAACCTTTTCCTTACAATTTCTTTATCTAAAGAATCTTCCTTCTAGTTAAAATAAAATATACATTTTTTCTGTCCCAATCATCTTAAAATATATTTTAACTGTTGATATGAAATAATATTATTATTATTGATTATTGATTATTGATAATTGATATGTAATCTTAATTTACATGTTGTCGTGTCTTTATGATTTATATTAAAAATTAACAAAAATAAAAAAATATGTAAAAAAATATTAAACAGAAATGTTTTTCTAAGAACTAAAATTCAAAACATATCAGAAAATAAAAAAGTGTAATTTAAATAATTTACATCACATTTATTAAATATATAAACATCCATCCTAAATTATTATTATTTGGTGTCTGAGAAAAATCAGAAAAGAAAAGAAAAGAAAGAGGTTGAAGGAAGGAGTAGGAGAAAGAAAAGGCCATGGATTGATTCATTGATTTTGTAGCTTTGAGAGAAGGCAAAGGAGATACATGTCTGTGTCGATAGCGATACCCTCTACTCAGCACCGCCTCTACGCTTCACTCTTTGCCATCGCCAAGGCCAACAAAACCACCATGGCCACCACCAGCAATTCTGCTGGGGCCTTCACCACAATCCAAGAGAAGGTCATTTTCGAGAAAGAGATTAAGAAAAGCAAGTTCATTGCCATTGCTGGCCCCATCCCCGATGAAAAATCCGCCATGTCTTTCCTTTCTCAGGTTCATTTCCTTCACTTTTTTTTTTTTTTTTTTTTTTTTTTTTTTCTTTTTTTTTTTTTTTTTTTTTTTTTTTTTTTTTTCTCTTTCTTCTTTCGCATTCATTTTTAATTTTCCCTTCCTTTATTATTAGGTCCGGGATCCACGTGCCACCCACAATTGCTGGGCTTACAAGGTACCGTAAAGGATTGTTTTTTAGTTTAATCAAACAATTGCTTGTATTTTTGACACTGCACTATGTTTTGGGGGCCTCTGAATATTTAGTTTTCTTTTTTATTGCCTTCCATTTATATGAATATTTCACTCAAATGGTGTGGTATGAGTGGTAAATGATTTTTCTCTTGCCTGACATATAGTTGGAGATTTCTACTTTCTGGTCCCTTCAGCATGCATTCAGGTTTCTGTTCTCGTTGTGGCAGTTATAGTTCATTCATTAGTTACAGCCTAAAGTTGGCATGTCATGCTTTGCTAATTTGTATACAAATTGAGGGTATTGATTGGATTTGGAAATGAAAAGGAATATCGTAAGTGAAGATCGAAAACACAATGACATATATCATAAAGTAGGTAATGTGTTGCTACTTGTATACACTTTACTATCTTTTGCTCATACGTTGTTGTTGTTTTTCTTTTTCTTTTTTTTCTCTGTATGACAGGTGGGAGATCAATACCGGTCCAATGATGACGGTGAGCCTTCAGGAACAGCTGGGAAACCAATACAAACTGCTATTGATTCTTCAGGAATAGACAGAGTAATGGTGGTGGTGATCAGGTTAATCTTGACCTTATATTTCACATGTGCATATTAATGTCTGCAACTTTGAATTAATGAATTGTCTGGGTTTGCATATGTTTGAAGTCTACCACCGTCCCCCACCCCCTCACCTGAAGCAAAAACAAAAGAAACTTATGTTTTGACACCCTAATGAAATTAAGGATTTTTCCCCCTTTACGAAGTCCTTCTGTATTTGTGGGGGAATGTGTGTATAAAGTTAAGTTCATAATGTAGAATCCATTTTGTGCTTTAGCCATCCCAATCTTCCTCATAGTTGTGTTAATGATAACATAATCATGAAGAAAAAAACAAAGTGCATTGTAGAGAGGAAGTGAGTTTGTTAACATATTCAAATTGAATAAGTTAACAATATAAAGAACATTATGAAGAGAGACAGGACGGGATAAAATCACACTACCAGAAAAATTAGCCATAGAATGTTGACCATTTGGAAGAGAAACATATATAGGTTGAAACATAAAGAGGATGCTATATGGTTAGTATCTCCTGAGTCCAAAATCCATGGACTAGGAGAGGTACCTGAAGTTTGAGGTGAAGTGTTAACACCATTGCTGCTGACCAAGTTGGAAGTAAATGTTGTGGCCGTAGGGGCAGTGGAAGGGCAACCGATGCTTGAATTTGTTTATCACTAAGACTTGGTGCAGTATGGTTATGGTTATCGGGGGAAGACGTAATCATGTTGGAGGCGGATTTTGTGGTTCAATAACCTGGGGGAAAACCATGCTTAAAGAAGCATGTTTTCACAGTATGATTGGTCTATTTGCAGTGAATGCATTTCTTATTTCTTGTCATTGGATCGACCTCTTCCTATAAACTTTGATAAAGGCTGAGTTTGGGTTGCCAAAGCTAAAGTTTCATGTAAAATCCCAATTTTCAGTTGACATTGTTGTTGGACCACCTTAGAAAAACCATTAGTAGCAAAAGGTAGGAGATGAAGAAGCAACATTTGAGATTGGACTGTCGAGTAGTTGTTATCTAGCCATTGAAGAAAGTACAAAACAGAAGCATTGTCCCTGTATTGTTTGACACCACACATGTGTTGTGCAAGAATTAGAGTCACATGGTGCTATTGGGTGAAAGTTGCGATATTCTTCCTGAAGAATCTTGCATTTGGTGAAGTAAGTGGTATTAGAGGAATCACCTTGTATGAGAGAAATTATATCAGATGAAACAGGAGATTCAAACATTGCCACCATGAGGAAAACATTGTACGGGTTCTTGCTATCTATTAGAGGCGATATCAAAATAGATGATACTGTGAGCAATTTCTGGGGAAACTGAACGGATGAGCCAAGAAAGAACTAGGGTAATGCAACGTTTCAACAATGTAAACTGGGAAGCATTTGAAGCAGGTTTCTTGATAGTGCCATCTACAAAAGAGAATTTGTTCTTCACTTCCAATGCTGTGGCCATTGAATGGGACTAGCTATGATATGATAATTGGTTCCATCAAGGACAAGGGAAACAAGAATGTGGGATGAGTTTTCATTAGGATGCATGTACTTGTTGCTGAAAGCATCAAGAGAGGCAGTGAATAACCAATAAGGAGAAGGAGATGGTGGGAAAAGGAAGCAGGGTAAAAAAGAAGCTTAAAGATACTGTATTAGAGGATTTTACCAAAAGAAAAAATGAATTGCATTGAAAAGGAAAGGGACTTGTATAAAGTTTTGATTACAAGATAAAAGCAAAACTAAGTACCCGTCATCTAGCAACAAAGCTATCAATAAACTTAAAACAGAAAGCTAACTATAAGTCTTATACATTACCAAAAACTTTAAGACTATCGGTGGCATTTGCTTTTTGATGGTTTTGTACATAAGCCTGTGTTATGTGTAATAAGCACTAAGATGTTTTGCTTTGATGCTGGATTTGGAATATAAATTTGTATTGTTATCTATATTAAATTTCAGGCATTTTGGGGGTATCAAATTAGGAACTGGGGGATTGGTCAGGGCTTATGGAGGAGTTGCTTCAGAATGCTTGAGGAATGCCCCAACTTGTCTTGTGAAAACAAAGGTGGTTTTTTTCTTAGCCACGATGCATCTTTAGTTTTAGCTGTACCCATGTCCCAGCATTTCACTTTCTTTAAGGTTTTCTGAACTCATTATGCTTGCTTATGGTGTATCAATTTATGTATAATCTTGTAAAAAATGTAGGTGCCAATGGGTGTAGAAGTGCCCTTTGACCTACTTGGAGTTCTCTACCATCAGGTTAGTTCTGGCAGATGTATATTGATAACTTCCTGATATTGAATGATTTCTTAAGTTAGACTTGAATTTGACTGAAAAAAACTAATGTGAAGTACAAATTTGGATATTCATGTTTTTTTGTTGCAACAAGTCCTGCGAATGATTGAACTTACATAAATTTGAGCAACACATTTTAATTTCTACTTATTCACCCCTTGATGTTGACCTATTATGAACATGTTTGGTAACATGGTGAGGTGAACTCACTGTGAATTTCTAAAGCAATAACTAGTTACTTTCGTGGTGACTTCCCCGTGATTTTATCATCAACGTGGATTCCTACAGCCAATACAAACACATTATATGTCTACACTTCATTGGTAACCCCTCCATTTTAACGTTTTTGCTGGAAAGAAAAATTACTAGTTCAGAAATCATAGGCTCTCTTTGATTTGATTTCGTTAGTTCAATTATATCAATCTAACTGCTGGTACTTGTGTCTATTTATAGTATATCAATTTATAGTACATAAGTAGATACAAATTTTACTTTATAAGTTGATTTTTAATGTTAAATTAGATTTAAAGTCTGTTGTTCAAATTACCACTAATATTTTTTTCTTATTGCAAGCACTATATACAACTGTGTTCCGATTCTAAAAGTTTCCGCATCTGTTGCTCATTTCTTTTTGATTTTTTTTTCAGGTGCAATCTTTTCACGTGGAAGACATCAAGCAGGATTATGATACCGGTAAAGATGGCATATCTATGGTTACTTTTAAAGTTGATTTTGACCAAGCTGAGAAATTGGAGGATGCACTAAAAGCCAATTGTAGCAGAGAATTGAAGTTTTATAAGCGGTGAAAAATGATCACGTCAGATCAGACTTTTGGTTTTGATTATATTTTTCTCATATAGGGAAGATACTTCTTCACCTAAGATCAGACTAATTTAAAGAATAGTTTAAAAATTAAAAAGCAATTGTTTGTAATTTTACTAATAATGTTACACAATTTGTAAATTCAGTAGAAATTATATCAAATTATCTAGAGTTTAATTTATACGTACAAAATTTTACTCTTTCTGAACTTATAATTTAAAAGCGACAAAAGAGAATTGTGGAGTCAAATGTAAATAAATTTTAATTACACTCATTCTATTTAGGGATCCTATTTTAAAAATACTCCTCAGTCAACTGGGGTTTTTATATTTAAAGATTCAAATGTATTTTTGATATCAAGTTTCAGTGAGAGACATTCTAGAGAAAAAGGATAATTTTTTCTGTTCAAATAAAATTACATTAACTAGTTTTATAATTAGTGTAAAGGTTAATTAATTTTACTACTCAGATACCACCACTCATTACTTACCGTGCTTCATTGTTAGTCACCTTCGAATGATCTCAACCACAGTTTTTACACTACACACCATAGCAGTATCACAATGGCCAAATTATTTAAAGTGGTTATCATATCAATAAAACAAGACTCATCTTCATTTTTATGGTCTCTTGTTGCATTCAAAATTTTATCTTACAGTTCAGATATTAGTCTATTGATTAACCAAGAAAAACATAAATAGATAAAATTTTCAAAATGTTTACATACTATTCAGATTCATTTCATTATGGTCCCAAGAACTTTGGGTCTCCACGAGTCAAAGATTCTTTCATTATGAAAAAAAAAAAAAGTTTATGTATGCTTTTTGGATGGTGTACAACTTATCTATATGCTTAAACTACCAAATTAAGTTTTGCCCAGGAAGAGAATCATAGCCCTTCCGAGCAGGTATTTGTAAGACCTCAAGATATCTGTTTCTAAATACCAATGCAAACTGTTTCATAGACAGACTATTACACCAAAATAAAGAATTCATCATGTATCTGGCAGAAGCAGCATTGCAAAACAGCAAAATAGAAGCAATGCATGATGATGCCCCTTTTCCTACAAAACCAACAAAACATGATGCAAGCCCTACAAAAAGATTCCCCTTTTAGGTTTTCCCAAAATGTGTGACAAGAACCATACAAAACCCACCAAAGATTCCCCTTTTCAGGATTTCTCACATACCAAGTTGTAGGCACTACCTTCCCTCATCGTTCTCCAACCCGTCGGAATCCGAGAGAGAATGGGCATCAACAAAACGTTTCCTTCTATTCCTATTAGCCAATGTTTTAACCCTAAACCTCTTTCGCATCCCATTCTCCTCATCACCAAAACTACGCCCTTCTCCAAGAGGATACCTAACCGCCAAACTCACATGGTAACAGTAGTACTCCTCCTTCCCCGCCACCACCGACTCCGGCGGAGGGGGCTTCACGGCCGCGCCGTGAAACGTCTTCTTGCAATTGGCGCACCTCAGCGAGCAATCCTCGTAGCAGCTCTGGTATTCGTGGAGGTACCAGCAGTACGGGCACATTGTCCAGAACGAAGAAGGCGCGTCTTGAACCTTGCTGTCAAAACTGGCCTTTTGTGTGGGGTCGGAGAGAACACACCAGGCTTCGCGCACGCGCATGAGGGCCTCGTCGGCGAAGGGAAACTTGTTCTTGTTAGGGTCCAAGAGACGCACTAGGGTCTTGAACTGTTGTCGTGCAAGGTCGCGGTCCGCGGCGGCGTCGCCGGGACTGAGGCGCAGGATGGAGTACCAGTCGAGCGGGTCTTGGCGGCGCTCTGCGGCGGCGAGAACGTCGGCGACTGCAAGGACTTGATCGATTTGGAGAGAGGCATTTGGGTCGGATCTGGGGATCTTGCGAGTGAAGTCGCGACAGGTGGTGAAACTGCGACGGCTGAGAAGGGACAGAGCTGGGCGAAGCAGAGAGAGGTTGTCGGAGCCGCCCGTTTCCTCCGATGTTGCATGGTTGTCTGTGTCGGAATTTTCGTTCATTCTCTCTTTCGTAATCTCACACGCTCACACGCTACACACCCGAAGGAGCCGAAATTTTGTGACCAAATTCCTCGTTTTATACTGTCCTTTTGGCAAACCTCGTTTCGAACTTTTTAAAATTTCACCAAATTTAATGGTTTACATTCATTTTAAATTTTTAAATTTCTATTTTTGAAATTCCACTATCTCAAATGATAAATTCTTTTAATTTTTTTACCAACTAGATATTTATGATCTTATTAATGTTTTCTTAGCAACTTTGAGAAATTAGATCATGTATCTCCTATATAACAATCCTTTTGGTTTTCACACATTGGAAAGATTCCTTATTATTTTTTTGTTATAAAGCTTTTAACATCTTAATTAAGTGAAACCTTAAAGTTTCATCAATTATCAATTATCTCCCATCATATGAAAATGCTATAAGAACAAGAAAAAAAAAACAAAGATTAAAACAATAATCTAAAGTGTTCTTATATTTTGTGAACTATTGTGTTAAGTCTTGAACAATTGAAAATAGTTTTAAAATGGTTAAACATTTCATCAGTAGTTTCTTATTAAGGCATGATGAATAATTCATATTGGCTAGTCAAGCTTTTCCATTTTGATGTTGGTAGTGTCTTCTTCATACATGAGATGAAAAGCATCTCACAACTTTTGGGTGTGTTGCATTCAATGACCTTGTACTCATGATTTTTTTTATAAGATATCACACCTATGAGTTGAGTTCTATATTATACGAATTTCTACATATTGAGCCTTTTGTAAAAGGCACGAGCAAATAAAAGAAGTGGTCGAGTTGAGTTATAAATGTCAGAACCATGAAAAATGTCTAATGTTCAAGAATCTCATAATTTTGACAAATAATGAAGATATTAAGCTTTGATAAACTAGTGAGGTTGTGTTTACTATTACAGTAGATATTATCTCTCTCACCTTAGATGAAAAAAAAAAAATCAAATAGTAAGATTCAAACATGTAAACTTGGACTTGCACAAACATTATTGTAAGAAGTGCATCCAAAGCTCATTATTAAGATAGTGTGCGCAATGCTTTATAAAAAAAAAATTATTCTTACATTAAATAAAGTATTAACACTCTTGTATTGTCTCTCTTTCTGAAAAAAATTAATGTTTCAATTTAAGAGGTTGTTATAAAATATAATAAGCATGGATTTTTCTGAATGTGCTCCAACATAAGCCAAAATAGTAGGGGAGACAAGGAAATCATACTAAAAAGAGGACAACATGTGCTTCTTTCTCTTCTCTGGAAATGGATAGGTAAAAAAACAACCACATATCTTGTCCCCCAAAAAGAAGATTTCTGTACGCTCACTCCCTCCCAAGAACCGATCATCTTTCCAAGTTTATAGTAATATGTTTTTTAGTTCTTTCCAAGATTATAGTAATATGTTTTTTAAGCTCAAATATACGTTCTTGCTGTTAAAAAAAAAAAATACGTTCCAAGTTCTTATTCTGGTACTAAACTTTGATCTAAGGAAACTTTATTCTTAAAGTTGTGTTTATTACTGTAATTCTTAAACTTTGATCTAAAATTTAATGTTCGCTCTCAGTAAATTGCTGTAATTTTTCAAACACTTTCAGAAGTTAAAAATGAATTTGTATCAATCTTTAGTTTGAATTATATTATTATCAAGAGTAACTTCTTGTAGTAAAGAGAAATAATTAAAAATACTTATTTTGTAATCAATTTTTATTAATAAAACTCTTCTAAAATTAAATGAAAACTAGTAGTCGGAGAAAATAAGTAAAATCAATATAAATACTGTTAAATCACATGTTCCAAACTAACTAAATCATTTAATCTAATTCAATCTAGATTACTTTTAATCAAATTGTATTAAATTAAATTTATTGAATTCAATTCAAACTGAATTATAATTGTAATTACTACGATGTGATAAACATACAATTCACACAATTTTTATTTATTTCTCCACATCATCTAATAAATTTCAAACTTCTCTCTTTCTCTTTGATGCAAAATTTGCTACACAAGATTTCTCGTTTACTTTTATGATCAGATCAAACAATTTTACATAACAGAGATCCAGACTGAACAACAAATACTTCTAATATTTACTGCCAGAAGTTCACTACGATTACAATGGTTGGAAAATCAGTAAAAGATGCCAGGGGCTAGACAATGAATATTATATTTTAAAATCGGATATGTTAATCGAATCTGATGCTGCATCGTATACACCAGTTTGAACTGAACCAGAAACTGCATTTTAAGCTACTTGCATTAACTACCCGAATCAAAACTGCAGGCGAAATATACTAAAATAATTACTGCTACATACAAACATAAGGTGCAAGCAGAGTGAGAAATACAATACCACAGGCACCACAGGAGATGAAGTAAAGAATAATGTGGCCATTCAAAGGTCACGTTCTAACATCTTTGAGTGCACCCCCCTTTTCGAGCTCGCTGACCAAATCCTTAAGCGATGGAACCTTTGTAGCCAAGGTCCTATATAATCTAGAATAACGTGCTCGTGTGCCATCTGCAGTCCTTGCTAGAGCGAGCAAGCTTAGAGCCTCGGGTAGTTCATTAAATACTTGTTTCATATCCTCCAAGTTCATATTTTCCAAAATGGAGGGTCTAGGGGCAACCCTCACAATTTCACCACCTTTAGGTTCCTGAACTCGTGCATCAGCTTTAATCACCAGTTCCGAATTAGAGTTTGCACCACATTTTATTATAAAGGGTAATGTTGAGCCAGTATTAAATTGGAGTACATTCCACTGGGCAACGTCGGTTTCAGATCCAGAGCTCAGGTCTGTTGATGGCTTGCGACCATGAGATATATCTTGAATGGGGTCATCTTCTTCAGGAATTGACTGTATCATAACAAAATAAAGGATTCAAACATTAAAAAAAGTCATTCCAAATTAATTTTCATCAGTTCAGCCCTTTAGCATATAACTAAGCTACGGACCCAAACAACAAAATAAACAATTTTGTTCTATTTCAGTATTGATGATTAATGAAAACTGTAACTAAGACAAGAAAGGAGTAGGTATACAATACACAATATTTTGCATACCTCTACCATGTAGCGAGCATCTGCAATGTGCCTCTGAGCACATGGATGATCAATTTGGAGAAGTGAAGGCATCTGTTCTGTTAATTCATCAAGAGAAGCAAGCATCGTCTTTTTCTTGCTTTTGCTCAAGATGTTCACAGAAGAAAGTCTTGTTATATCCTGTTTAATTTATGCCTTGAATTATTAATAAACATCCAATTAGTTCACTAGCATTTGAAAATAGATTTGAGCAATAATGTAAGAACCTTGATTTGCTTTAATATGCTATCAAGCGAAATAAGAGACGCTAATCGTGCATCTTCAGCTGCAGTAGAAGGATTTTGAATAGGGGAACCTCCATTTTCTAACGTTAATAAAGCTATATCACTTTTCATTTGTTGCAGAATCTGATACAAGGAAATTGAAAAAAACAATGTCAGTGTATGATGAACAAATTCATTTAAGACAACAGAGAAGTAAGATCCTGCATCAATTGAATCGCTACAACACTGCCAAGTTTCTAAAAGTTTGAATTTTTTTTTTTTAAAATTCTATCATGATTTTAAATTATTGTCTTTGCTCTTCCAGCATTGACGGGGAGAGCAAGAATGATGAAATAAAATGTTCACTAAGAATTAGTCCAACAGTTCCACTGATGAACACATAATAGTGGCTAATATTAGTAGACTCGAGCGAGCCCTGTTTTTGTCCTCCACAATATCAAATGCACACAATTTGATTTATGTCTTTGTTCTATACCCAGTTGGTCAGTATAGGTTGAAGGGAGCTATTTATACAACTAGAATTTGTTGCAGATACTTGGTCAGAAGGCAACCTTATCATTACATCAACTCTCAACCTCTAGTGTCAAAATAAAAATGGTGTTGCATTATAGTTGGGGGCTATATCAGCATTTACATGCAATTTTTATCTAGCAACTAATACAATGACAAGCATGAACTCAAGCAGCAACTGAAGATATATATGTTGATATAACACAATTTTGGCATGCATAACTGTATGAAAAAAAAAAAAAAAACAATGCACCTTTCTTCTTTTATGCTCAACCGATTCCAGAGCTGAACGTAGCTTAGCTACTTGTGCTGCATCTTCAGCCTCCTCTGTGGCCAAGGTACCAGCAATATCCTGTCAATCAAATATCAGAAAACAGAAATCCAACACAATGAAAAAATAATTCACTCATTTCTTTTTGTCTAAAGTATACATCCACAGAACACAATCTAATCAAACAAATCACAAAAATGTAACTTCCCATGGAAGGAAATGGAGGTCTGCATTTAAATATATGGTCATTATGCAAGTTGCACGTAAAAAATTTGGGAAAACGATGTTGTGAAATTTTAAGCAGAAATCCTTTTTCTTTTGTCAAACTAACACAGGACTTAGATTTTGAATTTAGTATGACAGTTAAAGAAAAAAGAAGACTAAAGTTTAAACTAGATTGATAGAAGCTTCGAAAATACTCCATCCATATAAAACATGCCAAAACAAGTAGCTGGACTCGGTCTATTATGTTTAGAACAATTGTTATATTTGAATGTGACAGCTGTATGAGTGTCATCTCTCAACAAAAGTCCTAAAGCAAACAAGCTTCTTCCAATAATGAAGAACTTATGAGGCATGCATTTATAATTCATTCTACACACACAGAACTAACGTGTGCATACCTTCAAATGTTGTAGTTGAGAAGTATAGACCCGTTTTGAATATTCAAACAATAGCTGGCCAAGGGCATCAGTATGCGGAGGAAGAGCAGCACCAAGTCCAGCCATCCAACCATCCATAATTGCAGTTGAAAGAAGTTCCAACTGACCAGTTGACCCCCCCGATGCATCATCCCCAGTTACTGATAGAAATTCAAAATTCTCGGCAAGCCAGGATCTAATTTGGCGCTGTAACTCACCAGCAGGTGTATGTACAAAGAGTGCAGCAAGAGCTTTGTTCCCCATTGCAAAACTTTTGGCCTCCTCAGTAATTTCCCTAAGCTTTCCACCAGTTACCTGCTGTCTCCAGATGTCCTGTTCAGTTTATTTCAAAATGAAACAGAATCATGTGAAGTAGGTTCAAACAATGTAAGGTTTTTTCCGGATATGTACCAGAAAAGAGAAAAAAAAAAAAAAAAAAAAAAAAA